>JAEEGL012414137.1_pt1 | contig 14654 bp, 14 predicted proteins | sample 9134231 | NCBI WGS metagenome assembly JAEEGL01 (sample SAMN16246548, study PRJNA631951) | gut metagenome | biome: gut microbiome; feature: rumen; material: fiber-attached | host: Bos | place: Iran: Karaj | collected 2018-10 | reverse complement strand
TGCAAGTTGCAAGTTACAAGTTGCAAGACAAGTTCAAAGACCGGTACAGATCTTATACAAATCAAAACGCGCAGCGTTTTCCTTTTCGTTTCGCCGCAGGCGGAACACTTCATTTTTTGCGAAGCAAAATACTTCACGTTCGCGCAAGCGAACGCTTCACTCGCCGTAAGGCGTACTTCACTTTGGAATTTATCGCATCGAGCGATAAATTCCAATAAAAATAGGAGGTTCTTATGATCCGAGTACTTGTTTACAATGAATTCAGGCATGAAAAAGACCCGTCCTGCCGCGCGAGCAGCATTTATCCGGACGGGATCCACAGCGCCATTGCGGCGTTTTTGAACAAAGAAGAGGATATTTCGGTGACCACGGTCACGCTGGAAAACATCGAGACCGGCATCACGCGCGACATCCTGCGAAACACGGACGTGATCATCTGGTGGGGCCACATGGCCCACGACGACGTGCCCGAGCATATTGCCGCCATGGTGCAGGAGGAAGTGCTCAACGGTATGGGCGCCGTATTTCTGCATTCCGGGCATAAATCCAAGCCCTTTATGCGGCTCATGGGCACCTCGTGCTCGCTGATCTGGCGCGAGAGCGACGATCTGGAGCGGCTGTGGGTTTCCGCCCCCGGCCATCCCATTGCGCAGGGGCTGCCCGCCTATTTCGAGCTGCCCGGCGAAGAGACCTACGGCGAACCCTTCGGCATCCCCGCCCCGGACGAGACCGTGTTCGTAGGCTGGTTCACCGGCGGCGAGGCTTTCCGCTCCGGCTGCACCTGGGTACGCGGCAACGGCAAGGTATTCTACTTCCAGCCCGGCCACGAGACCTACCCCACCTATAAGGACCCGAACGTGCAGAAGGTGATCCTGAACGCGGTGCGCTGGGCCGCCCCCACCTACCGCATCGACGACTGCATGGACTGCCCCAACCCGCCCAAAGCGCATACAACAGGATTCTGACGGCGTCAGAATCCTGTTGCGAGTATGTTTTGCGTATTCGGTATTCGATGCAGTCAGTCAGAACCCCGGGGGTTGAACCCTCTTCTGTTTATTCTGACTACTGACTACTGACTTCTGACTACTGATTACGGCAGTGCCGTAAGATCGACGGCGTTTCCAAGCAGATCGTTGCCCTTCGCCGTGAAGCGGTCCACAAAGTACCACACGGCGGTGGAGTTATGGTCGCCGAGGTTATCGTAGAGCTGGACGTTGATATAGCGGGGATTCTCCATATCGGCGTTCACGCCCATGGAGCCCGGGGCATAGCCGTTTTCGGCCTCGTAGTATTTCTGCGCCATCTGGCCGATCTTCTCGTTGGTATAGAACGTAAAGCCGCCCAGCGTGCCATCGCTCATATAGTTCCAGTGTTCGGTGTGGCCGTCGTCCCATTTGAGGTCGATTTCGGTATCGGAAACCGCTGTTACAACAGCCGTATCGGTCACGTCCGCGGCGGCCTTGTGGAAGGTCACCTTGTTTCCGAACACCTCGTAGGTCAGGCCAACGCCGAGGCCGTTTTCCTGATCGACAAAGGCGCCCGTGCCGTCCGCGCAGATCTCATAATAGCCGTCGATACCGGCGTCGATCGCCCACCATACGCCGGGACGGAATTCCGCCTCGTTCGCAACAGGCCCGGACATGGTGGTGGTTTCGTCGGTTTCCTCGGGCACGCTCTCCGTTTCGGTTTCCGAGGGCGCGGCGGTATCCGCTTCGGTCTGATTTTCGGCAGGCGCTGCCGTGGTGCCGTCGTCGACGGCGGCGGTGCTCTCATCGGGCGCTGTGGTTTCGGGCGCAGCGGGGCCCTTACACGCGGCAAGGCAAGCCGCAAGCGCCAGCGCGCAGAGCACGCTCAACAATACAATTATTTTTTTCATTATAAAAAACCTCTCTTTCGGTTTATTGAACGTTTGTAAAAGGAGCAATCGATATGAAATATCTGGACGTTCGCGCCGCCCGCCACGTATACGGCGACGGCATTCACGACGATACGCAGGCGCTGCAGGATGCGTTGGATAAAATGAAATACGGCGGCACCGTCTACTTCCCCGACGGAGTCTACCTGATTTCGGCGGCGCTCATCTTTTATTCCAACCAGTGGCTGAAGTTTTCCGACCGCGCCGTACTCAAACGATCCGACAAAAGCGAAACCATTACCCGCTATATGCTGGCCGCATACTCCGAGCCGAACGTGGGCGGCTACGAAGGCACCCACGACGTGGTGATCTCGGGCGGCATATTCGACGGCAATGAAAACCTCACCGAAAACCTGACCGTGATCAACACGGTGCACTGCAACAATATCGTGATCAAGAACTGCAGCTTCGTGCACGGCGCCAACTGGCACTACATTGAGCTCAATTCCACCTCGGACGCCTCGGTACGCGACTGCGTATTCGACGGCCGTTCCTATACCGCGGTGCGTGAAAACCTCACCAGCGAGCTGGTGCAGCTCGACGCGGCGGACGACAACTGCTACGGCCCGGTATACGACTGGCGCGGCGCGCTGATTGATTTCAAGCTGGACCGCACCCCCTGCCGCAACGTGAGCATCGCCTCGTGCATTTTCAAGTGCGCGGGCTCCACGGCCATCGGCCACCACGGGAACCACGCCCACGAAAACATCGATATCATCTACAACGTGTTCGACGGCGTTTCCGGCATCGGCGATTTCAGCCGGGGCTATATCTACTTTATGGAACCGGTGAGAAATATCAACATCAGCGACAACGCCTTTTTCTCCTCTGCCGAAGAGGACGCGCCGAATATCACCTTTACGGTGAACAATCCCGATCCCGACGCGCTCAAAACAGAAGGCAACGCGTATTACGGGGCGTTCTCTGATTGAAAATGAGGAATGAGGAATGAGAAATGAGGAATTTCGGTGGCAGCTTCGCTGCATATATAATCAGGTATGGACGGAGTCCATCCTTCATTCCTAATTCCTAATTCCTAATTCTTAATTCTATTTTACCATCCCGAGATCCCTTCCTTGCCCATGGCGCCGATGATTTTCTCGCTCAGGGCCGGGTAGGTTCTGGAAAGCTCCGCCATCCATTCTTTTATATGCTCCCGCTCACTGGTTTTATCCATGGGGCAGGGGCTTTTTATTACGGGCAGCTCCGTTTTTACGGCGGCGCGGAGCACCTCCCTTTCTGAGGCGAAGATCATGGGGCGGATCATGGTGAGATCCTTGCGCGAAAGGTAGGTGACGGGCTTGAAGCTGCCGATGGTGCCGCCCGAAAACAGGTTCATAAGAAAGGTTTCGGCGGCGTCGTCCATGTGGTGCCCCAGCGCAAGCTTATTCGCGCCCAGCTCCTTGCACATATCGTGCAGCATGCCCCGCCGCATGCGGGCGCACAGCGAGCAGGGGTTCGATTCTTTGCGGGTTTCAAAAATAATATGGTAAAGCTCGGTGCGGCGGATCGTATATTCCACCACGAGGGTATCGCAAAGCGCTTTAATTTCGCTGTAATCCGTGGGCTGCCCGAAAAAGCAGGGATCCACGCTCACGGCCTTCAGGGTGTACTCCGCGGGGTAAAAGCGGCGCATTTCGGCAAGGGCGTAAAGCAGCGCGAGGCTATCCTTGCCGCCCGATACCCCCACCGCCACGGTATCGCCCGGGGCGATCATATCGTATTTTTCCATTGCCGCGCGCATGCGGCTCATCAATTCCTGCATTTTCTCCCCACCCTTTTGGGAATATTTATTCTCTCACAAGAAACGGAATGAAGCGGTGCAGCGCGCTTTTTGCCACGACGGCCGTAACGTGCACGCCGTCCTCCTCATAGGCCTCGCTTTTTACCTGCGCTTTCTCATGCAGCCATGCCGCCAGCGCCGTTTCTTTATAGGGCAGCACCACGTTGATCTCGACGGTTTGCTCCGGCATATTGCGGGCGATGGCGTCCAGCAGCGAGGGGATCCCCACGCCCGTAACGGCGGATATTTTTACGCTGTTGCGGCTGACCGGCATCAGGTAGGCGCTTTCGGCGATATCGCATTTGTTGTAAACGGTGATCACGGGCTTGTTCTCCGCGCCCAGCTCTTTCAGCAGCTCCCTGCTGGTTTCCAGTTTTTCTTCGCACTCGGGGTCCGACGCGTCGCACAGCAGAAGCAGCAGATCGGCGCTTACGGCCTCTTCCAGCGTGGATTTGAACGCGTCGATCAGCAGGTGCGGCAGGCGGGAAAGGAAGCCCACGGTATCCACCAGCATCACCGTTCTGCCGTCGGGCAGCTTCAGGGCGCGGGCGGTGGGGTCAAGGGTTGCGAAGAGCTTATCCTCCGCCAGCACGCCGGCGTCGGTGAGCTTATTGAGCAGCGTGGATTTGCCCGCGTTGGTATAGCCCACGATGGCGCAGGTGACGAAGCCGTCCTTCCGGCGGCGCTCCCGCTGCAGCGTGCGGCGTTTATCCAGCGCGCTCAGCTGCCGTTCCAGCGCGTCGATCCTGCGGCGGAAATGGCGGCGGTCGGTTTCCAGCTTACTTTCGCCGGGGCCGCGCGTGCCGATACCGCCGCCGAGACGCGAATACCCCTCGCCGAGGCCCGTGAGGTTGGCAAAGAAGTATTTCATCTGCGCCAGCTCCACCTGCAGCTTGCCCTCGCTGGTTTTCGCCCCCGCGGCGAAGATATCCAGGATCAGCAGCGTGCGGTCGATCACGCGGGTTTTCAGCTTTTCCTTCAGTACCCGCTGCTGCACGGCGTTCAGCGTGCCGTCGCAGATCACGAGATCGATCTTGCGGTTGCTGCAAAACAGCTCCGCTTCGGCAAGCTTGCCGCTGCCGATGAAGCTCACGGGGTTCACGGCGTCCAGCTTTTGCACGATCACGCCTTCCACCTCGCCCCCCGCGGTATCCACAAGCGCCTTCATCTCTTCCACGGAGGCCTCGTTATCGTATTCGTTTGTATCAACGCTCAGAATGAGCACCCGCTCAACGTCGGTTTTCATTTCATTCATATCCATGGCTTTATTATATTCATGATAAAAAGAAAATGCAAGGCAAATTTCAGTTTGTCGCTGTGCAAGTGACCAGTGACCAGTGGCCAGTGACCAGTAACCTGTGACCGAATCAGCCTGTCATAACCGATACTGACCACTGGCTGCTGGCCACTGGAATTTGTAAGGCGTCAAGCCCTGCAAATTCCAATTTACAACTCTGCTATAAAAATCTTGACTTTCCCCTTCCCGTTTGCTACAATAATTTTTTAGAAATGAAAAACGGAGGATCGTTTATGAACAATACCGAAAAAACCATGGAGAAGATCGTTGCCCTGTGCAAAGCCAGAGGCTTTATCTTCCCCGGCAGCGAGATCTACGGCGGCCTTGCCAACACGTGGGACTACGGCCCCCTCGGCGCGCGCCTGAAAAACAACGTAAAGGATACCTGGCGCAAGCGCTTTATTCAGGAACGCAAAAACAGCTATGAGGTGGATGCCGATATTCTGATGCATCCCCGCGTGTGGGAAGCGAGCGGCCACGTGGCCTCCTTCTCCGATCCGCTGCTGGACTGCAAGGAATGCAAAATGCGCCACCGCGCCGACAATCTGATCGACGCCTTCGATCCCGACGCCCACGCCGACGGCATGACCAAGGAAGAGATGTTCCAGTATATCAAGGACCATCACATCCCCTGCCCCAACTGCGGCAAGCATAATTTCACCGAAATAAGGGAATTCAACCTCATGTTCCAGACCTTCAGAGGCGTTACCAACGACTCGAAGAGCATCATTTATCTGCGCCCCGAAAACGCTCAGGGCGAATACGTGAACTTCCTCAACGTGCAGCGCACCATGCGCGCCAAGCTGCCCTTCAGCATCGGCCAGATCGGCAAGGCCTTCCGCAACGAGATCACGCCCGGCAACTTCACCTTCCGCACCATCGAGTTCGAGCAGATGGAGATGCAGTTCTTCATCAAGCCCGGCACCGAGCTCGACTGGTTCGCAAAATGGAAGGAAATCCGCATGAAGTGGCACGTGAACCTCGGAATGGGCGCGGAGAACTACCGTTTCCACGACCACGAGAAGCTGGCGCATTACGCCAATGCCGCCACCGACATCGAGTTCCAGTTCCCCTTCGGCTTCAAGGAGCTCGAGGGCATCCATTCCCGCACCAACTTCGACCTGGGCAACCACCAGAAGTTCTCCGGCAAGAAAATCCAGTACTTCGATCCCGAGGCAGGGGAGAGTTATACTCCTTATGTCATCGAGACCTCGATCGGCGTGGACCGCATGGTCCTGGCCGTCCTCTCGCACTCCTACAAGGAGGAGCAGCTCGAGAACGGCGAGAGCCGCGTCGTCCTTTCCATCCCCGCTCCGATCGCCCCGGTAAAGGCCGCGGTCATGCCGCTCGTCAAGAAGGACGGCCTGCCGGAGCTCGCACAGCAGATAATGGATGACCTCAAGTACGATTTCAACTGCCAGTACGATGAGAAGGACTCCATCGGCAAGCGTTACCGCCGCCAGGATGCCATCGGCACCCCGTTCTGCATCACCGTCGACCACGACTCGCTCGAGGACCACTGCGTGACCGTACGCGACCGCGACACGATGCAGCAGGAGCGCGTCCCCATCGCGGACCTTCGCGCCCTCATCGACCGTAAGGTCAACCTCAACAACCTTCTCAGGAACCTTTAATCCTGTTTCTCGACGATGAAGAAGCTAGTCCTTTTTTTCGCCGCCATCCTTCTTCCCCTGGCGCTTTCCGCCAAGGTTGAGAAGGAAGGCGTCGCTGTCATGAGCTACAACATCCGTTATGGCACGGCGGATGACGGCACCAATTCCTGGCAATACCGCTATGGCGCCTCGGCAATGATGCTGGACGATCTGCGTCCCGACGTCGTCGGCCTTCAGGAAGCGCTCTACGAACAGGTGGACTACCTTGCCACCGTCCTGGACAAGACTTACAAAGCCGTTGGAGTCGGCCGCGACGACGGAAAGAAGGGTGGCGAGATGATGGCCCTGCTGTACAACTTCAAGACCACCAAACTCCTCAAATGGGGAACGTTCTGGCTGTCCGAAACGCCCGACAAGCCCAGCCGCGGCTGGGACGGCGCCTGCAACCGCTGCGCCACCTGGGCCATCCTCAAGGACAAGGCTACGGGCCGTAAGTATTTCATGGTCAATACCCATATCGACCACGTGGGCGAGGAGGCGCAGCAGAAAGGCGTCAAGCTCGTTTCCGACAAGGTCGCCGAGCTTAACAAGGACGGCCTTCCGGTCGTCGTCACCGGCGACTTCAACCTCGAGATCTCAAGCCCCGCGCTCGCCCCGATGAAGAACGGTTTCCAGAACGCCAGGACATCGGCCGTCGTCACCGACGACCATTTCTCCTACAACGGCTGGGGCAAGGCCCAGAGCACTATCGACTACGTCTGGTACAAGGGCTTCACCTGCACCCGCTTCGAGACCGTCACCAAGCCCTACGCCGACCGCACCTTCATCTCCGACCACTTCCCCGTCAAGGCCGTCCTGGTCTTCTGACCATTTTTCTTACCCGTCATGGAGAAGGTCTGCCGCCTCAAAGCAGACCTTCTCCTGTGGAACGCCTCTAGAAAAGCTTAGGAGGCTGTTTGGGTGGAGAAGGTCTCAACGATTTTAGCAGACCTTCTCCAAGCATGCCGCAGACCTTCTCCGTAACTACTTGACATTTAACTTAGAAAGGGCGGAGTCGACCTGTTCCCGTGACAATCCGAGCACGCGGGCAAGTTGATGGGAGGAGGTCTTTCTTGTCCGATAGACATAGAGAAGGAGCCTCAGTTTCCGCTCGAGCGAAAGCTCCGCTACTCTAGCGCAGAACCATCTGTTACTCAACTCTTCAACACTCTTTAACAACTCACCGTCCGTCACCCGCGTCCTAGGCGAATCCACCAGTTTCTGGGACATTTCTGCTGGATTCAGAGATCCGATAGTCTTTAGAAAGAAGGCTTGGCTGCCCTCGAAAGCCTGTTCCAGGTACTTGCTGTCACAGAAACTTGTAGGAATGAGACGCCCGGCCGAGTCAAGCATCCACCCTACAGAAGACAGGTCTTCTCCCGTATGGAGAAGCCTTTCCTTTTCCCGTCGAGTCAGACAAGAGACAAGGCGTCCGGAGGAGACGTCTGCTTTTCGAAACATCGCCGAATAGCCGGACCATCGGTATTCGTCGACGTTGCACCCATTGTCGAGAGCATTCCGTGGAACGTAAGCGAGGGCGTTGCGGACATACCAGTCGCTGTCCAGCCAGATTGCGCTCGTCTGGATTCGCCTCAACACTCCGCGTTCGCCATATTTGCGGGAAAACCACATTGAGTATACTCGCTTGATCTCCTCCCCGAAGGCAAGCGCTTCTACTTGGGATGGACGTAGCAAGTCTTTCCGGAGGGTAGGGTGCGGATGACGACCCGTTGCATATCAGCTTTTGGTGCCGGAAGGTTTGATGTTGGGAGGGAAAATGTGGACGGTGTTGCCTTTGCGTTCCATCATTTTACGCCATTCGTGCAGCGAAAGCTCACAAACCCAGGAGGAGTCGTCAAGGAACTTGATCATTTCCTTGCGGTTGACGCTCACTCCAAGGTCGGCGATGGAAAGCGCGCGGATCATTGCCAGCACACTTTGTTCATTGCCGCCCCACAGGGTGGTCGTCATGGCCAGAGAGGCCTTTGCGATGGTTTCCTGGACGGCTTCAGGATGTTTCAACACGTCGATGTCCGTGTTGAAACGGATGTCGATGTCTCCGTATTGGAGGACTTCAAGGATCTTTTTCATAGCATTTTACGTTTAGTCGTGGACAAGGTGTTCCTCCGCAATGCTACGGATAAAAAACGTCAATTCCATATAAATACATCCTTTTTTATTGGGTGCCGGGAGAAATGTATCTTTTTTTATGGAAATACCTCTCGAATGAGTAACTTTGTGAACTATGCTTTTGGAGATTTTCGGTTTTTTGAGCCTGTCCGCCATGGACATCCTGGACATCCTGATGGTTGCGGCCATCCTGTTCGTCCTGTTCCGGTGGATACGCGGGTCTTCGGCCATGAACATTTTCGTGGCCATCATCCTGTTGCTCATCGTCCGCGTCATCGTCGGATCCCTGGGCATGAAGCTGATGACCTCGCTGATGAATACGCTCTTCGACGTTGGTCTGCTGGCGCTTATCATCATTTTCCAGCCGGAGATCCGCCACTTCCTGATGAGGCTTGGAGGTAGTTCCAGCTGGTGGCGCAAGGTGATAGGCCGTCTTGTGAACAGCCGCGGCAGCAACGTCGCAGAAAAGGCCGTCGAAGAGATAGTCGAAGCCTGCAGGGTGATGGGAGAACAGAAGACCGGTGCCCTGATCGTCATCCCCGGGCAGGATTCACTTCAATACATCATCGAGACCGGCGACAGGCTGGACGCCATGGTCAGCCGCCGGCTCATCCTCAATCTTTTCTTCAAGAATTCACCACTTCACGACGGCGCGATGATAGTGCGCGGCGACCGCATTGTGGCCGCGCGCTGCACCCTCCCTATCACCTCCCGCACCGACATTCCCGCTCACTTCGGAATGCGCCACAAAGCCGCCATCGGCATCACCGAGGAGAGCGACGCCACTGTCGTCGTCGTTTCCGAAGAAACCGGCCACATCTCTTACGTCAAGGAGGGCAATCTCCGGACCATCGAAGATATCTACGACCTAAAACTCCTGCTGAGCCCGACCCTGGGCAGGGAAGAGACAAAGGTTTAACTCCGAATAAGAGTATCGCGCTATGAAAACCTCCTGTCTTTGGCTGATCGTTAATAAACTATTCAATGTATATGATGGTGTATAAGAAGTTTTCACTGGGAACATTGGTTTTAGCTGCCTTATTCTGCTTTTCTTTTGAGATGGCGGGGCAGTCAGTACTGCGCCCCGGTTATAGCGGTAGCGTGGAAGTGGGTGCTTTGGTTCAGAAGTATCCTTATATGGTAGTCTCCACTTCGCATGGCGCCACCAATGACCGCGGTCTCTTCCTTGGAGGTGGTGTGATGGTTGAGTTTCCGGTCGCCGTGGCGCCGAAGTTCAATGCTGACCCGACTCCCGCGCCGGGTCCTTTTGAGAAGGACCGTCTGGCAGGTGTATTCTTCGAGGCAAGGTATGCTTTCCTGGGGGCATCATTTGCTCCCTATCTGGATTTGAAGGTTGGACCGGCCTACAATCTGGATTCGAAGTCGTTCCAGAACGGTTTTGTCCGTCCTTCCGTAGGACTCAGCTTCGGTAGTCTGTCTGTTTCTGCAGGCGTTGAAGCTACAGTCGGTACCTATGTCGTAGAGAGATCGCGCGAGCATTATGCGTATTTGCCCGATATCGAATATGACTTATATGGGAAGTGTCTCCCTTATATGTCTTGTATACTTCATTTTTAGGAATATAGACGACTTGATAATTAGCCTGCGAATGAGTACATTTGCAGGCTATATTTTTTTTGAGCGAAATCGTGATGGCGATAGACAGCAGACTGGAAGAGAAACTGGGGTTCGACCGGGTCCGGAAGATTATTTCGGACCGGTGCAGCACCGACTATGCGGCTGACCGCGTAGCCTCTGAGCAGTTCTCGAGCGACCCCCGCAAGATCCGTCACCGTCTGCTTCTCACCGATGAGATGCGTCTCATCGTGATGTTCGAGGAGTCTTTCCCGACCACCGGATACATCGATGCGTTGCCGTTCCTGAAGCCCCTGCTGAAGGACGGCTACAATATCGACCTGCTTTCGACCGGCAAGCTCCGCACGATGATCGGCACCCTATCTAAGATTTCCCAGTTCTTCGCCGGAATGAAGGACGGCATCTATCCCAATCTCAAGAAGATGGCTTCGCGGGTGGGCGGTTTCCGCGATGTCCAGAAGCGGATAGACGCCATTATCGATCGGTACGGCGAGATGAAGGATACCGCTTCGGAGGAGCTGTACGAGATACGTAAGCGGCTCCGGGAAGCGGAAACCGCCATCTCCAAACGGGCCGGGGCAATACTGCGCAAGGCGCAGGAGGACGGGGTGGTGGAGGCCGACGCCTCCGTCAACGTCCGCGACGGGAAGTTCCTGATCCCCGTCGCAGCCTCCGCCAAGCGTAAGCTCCAGGGCTTCGTCTACGATGAGTCCGCTTCGGGCAAGACCGTGTTCATCGAGCCGGTGGAGATCATCGAACTTGAGAACGAGATCAGTACCCTGCGCTTCGACGAGACCCGTGAGATATCACGCATTCTTCACGAATTCAGCGAGTTCCTTCGCCCTTACGTGCCGGAACTCATCGAGGCGGCAACGTTCCTCGGAGAGATTGATTTCATCATGGCAAAGGCCCAGACGTCGCTCGATTTCATCGCCGGTATGCCGGTGATTTCGGAAGAGGGCGCGCTGCAGCTGCGCAAGGCGCGCCATCCCCTCCTCGAGCGCGCACTCAAGAAGGAGGGCAAAGAGATAGTCCCTCTGACCCTCAAACTTACTCCCGACAAACATATCCTGGTCATCTCCGGACCTAATGCCGGAGGCAAATCCGTGTGCCTTAAGACCGCCGGACTGTTGCAGTATATGTTCCAGTGGGGTATGCTGATACCTACGTCCGAGACCTCTGAACTTCCTGTTTTCAAGCGTATTATGGTCAGTATCGGCGACGACCAGTCGATTGATAACGACCTGTCCACATACAGTTCCTTCCTGACGGATATGAAGGAGATGTTGGCCGTGGCCGACAAGGACACGCTGGTGCTCATCGACGAGTTCGGCTCCGGGACGGAGCCAGCCGCCGGCGGAGCCATCGCCGAGGCCATCCTCGGCGAACTCGACCGCCGCGGCGTCTACGCCGTCATCACCACGCATTACACCAATCTCAAGTTGTATGCCGCCTCCGGCGACAACGGAGCGACGAACGGCGCCATGCTCTTCGACGCCCAGAACATCGCTCCTCTCTTCCAGTTGGAGATGGGCCTGCCCGGCAATTCCTTCGCGTTTGAACTCGCCCGCAAGATGGGGCTGCCCGAGGCCATCATCAAGGACGCGGAGGAGCGTGCGGGGGAGGAGTTCGTGGGCATAGAGCGCAACCTCCGCCAGATTGCTCGCAACCGCCGCGTCCTCGACCAAAAACTTCAGAAGGTCAAGGTCGCGGACCGTACGCTCGAAGGTCTTACCGGCAAGTACCAGAAGGAACTTGAGGACCTCCAGAAACAGCGCAAGGATATCCTTGCCGAGGCCAGGAAAGAGGCCGAGGAGATAGTCCGTGGCGCCAATAAACAGGTCGAGACCACCATCCGCACCATCAAGGAAGCCCAGGCCGAGAAATCCCAGACGCAGGAAGCCCGCAAGGAACTGCAGGGCTTCATAACCGCGCTTGAGCAGCGCAAGACCCGTCAGCAGAAGGACAGGGATGCATATATCGAGGGCAAACTCGAGCAGCTGGGCAAGCGCCAGGAGAAAGAGAAGGCGCGGAAGGCGCGCCGCGCCGGGGCCTCCGGCCAGGAGGCGCAGGAGCGCGACGCCGCCGAGAGCCGTCGGCTCGAGGCCTTCCGCACCGCCCCCCTCAAGGTGGGGGAGAAGGTCCGCGTCAAGGACAACGGCATGGTCGGCGAGGTGACCAAGGTCTCCGCCAAGGCCGTGACCCTGACCGTCGGCAACCTCAGCACAAAGATGCCCCTCGACCGCGTGGAACGCATTTCTTCCAACGAGTTCAAGGCGGCGTCCAAGGATGTCCCGCGCGCCCCGCAGCGCCGCGAGGATCCGAGCATAGCCGCCCGCAAGCTCAACTTCCGCTCGGAGCTGGACATCCGCGGCGAGCGCCTCAGCGATGCGCTGGACATCGTCACACACTACGTCGACGACGCCATAATGCTGGGAATGGGCTCCGTGCGCATCATCCACGGCAAGGGCACGGGCGTCCTTCGCGAAGAGATACAGAAATACCTGAGAACCATCCCCGGAGTACGTTGCCACGACGAACACATACAGATGGGAGGCAGCGGAGTCACGGTGGTGGAGTTTGACTGAAAACGGACTGGACTATGGAAACTTCAAGGATGAAAATCGGCAGGATGGGGGAGGACCTCGCCTGTGACTACCTGGTCCGGCACGGCCACACTATCGTGGACCGGAACTGGAGGGGCGGACACCTCGAGATCGACATAGTCTCGCTCGACACGGCGGGGATTCATTTCGTGGAGGTGAAAAGCCGGGTCGCACCGGTATCCTCGTCCCCGGAGGAGAATGTCGGATACTACAAGCAGCGCAGGATAGTCGCTGCGGCGACGAAGTATCTGCACTCCGAAAAAAAGATGTCGCAAATGAGGGACCGCGAGGTCTTTTTCGACGTGTTTAGTGTGATTTTTGAAGGAGAAAAAACAGAGGTGAATTATTTCCCTCAGGCATATATACCTATAACCTATTGACAGCCACATAGTTCTTTATGGATAACCATAATTATTGCGTCATCATGGCCGGCGGCATAGGCGCCCGCTTCTGGCCCGTGAGCCGCGAGGAGATGCCCAAGCAGTTCCTCCCCATGACCCCGGACGGAAAGTCTTTCCTGCGCCTCGCCTATGAGCGGTTTTCAAGAATCTTCCCGGACGACCACATCCTGGTGGTCTCCCTGGTCCGTTACAAGGAACTGGTGATGGAGACCCTCCCAGAGATCCTGGAAAGCAATATAATCCTTGAACCTTACAGTCGCAATACCGCTCCCTGTCTCGCTTTGGCGGCATATTCTCTCCTTAAGCGTGACCCGGATGCCGTGATGGTCGCGACCCCTGCCGACCACATCATCCTTGACGAGGACGTTTTCCGGGACACGATCTCCCGTGCCCTGTGCTATGCCTCGGATTCCGACGCCCTCATAACCCTTGGTATAGTCCCGGACCATCCCGACACCAACTTCGGCTATATCCAGGGCGTCCACGACGACTCCGTCGAGGATGGACGTCCCATCAAGGTCAAGACTTTCACGGAGAAGCCCGACAAAGCGCTTGCGGAGGTGTTCTTCCAAAGCGGGGAATTCTACTGGAACTCAGGTATTTTCGTGTGGCGTGCGGAAAGCATCCGGACCGAACTCGAGAAGCATATGCCGGAGACAGCCATCCTCTTCCGCGGCTGGGAGCAGGCGCTCTACACGCCGGAGCAGGACGCTTTCCTCGAGAGGGTGTATTCCAGCATCAGCAAGATATCCATAGATTACGCCGTGATGGAGAAGACGGACAAGGCCTGGGTCTATCCCTCGAAGTTCCGCTGGCACGACATCGGCAACTGGGAAGCGCTGTACAGCTTCGTAGCAGGGCTCGGGCTCGAGCCTGACGGCAACGTCACCCTCGCCGGACCTTCCCTCTGCGGCGGCAACCACAACACCCTGGTCTATGCGTCTGACCGCGAAAAGCTTATCGCCGTCCGCGGTCTGGACAACTTCATCGTGGTGGATACCGGTGACGTCCTGCTGATCTGCCCGCGCGACGAGCAGGCCGCCAAGGACGTCATCGCCAACGTCGCCATGCCGGAATACGAGAAGTACCGCTAATAAATAAATGGATATCAACCGCTTGGTATTTTAAAAAAGTTTCGTATATTTGCAGCCCGCATTTTTGTGCGGGCTTATTTAATGTATTAATAAACAGTTAATTAATCACACCAATGCCTGGATTAATTGGAAAGAAAATCGGAATGACTTCCGTTTTCGGTGCTGATGGTAAGAACATGC
>JAEEGL015622169.1_pt1 | contig 14655 bp, 11 predicted proteins | sample 9134231 | NCBI WGS metagenome assembly JAEEGL01 (sample SAMN16246548, study PRJNA631951) | gut metagenome | biome: gut microbiome; feature: rumen; material: fiber-attached | host: Bos | place: Iran: Karaj | collected 2018-10 | reverse complement strand
GTTACTGATTTTACAAGAACGTATGTAGTAAAATATCCTAAACCAAGCAGTGGAGAAGTAACAACGAACTTTTCTTTAAGTATAGAAGCTACAGGCGATGGTGATTTTAATACAATAAAGAAAAATGTAAGTTGGACTGCTAAATACACAGCCTCTGGTGGAGGTGGCGTAACACCTACATATCCATCTGGCGAAAATAATTCAATAACAGTGGAATATGAAGATACAACTAATGGTATTGGAGCTGTTAATGTAATTGATAAAAATGATATAGATTTCAGTTTGTTTATTGAACCAACCTCAGCTGAAATGAATAAAAATAGTAGTGACGAAAGACTAAAAGCATTCAACAATTGGAATATAACTAATACAGGAGCAAATAGTTATAATCTAGAAGTGGCAACTACCAAAACTGTTCTTGATTCTAGTTATAATTCAATAAACTCAGAAAATGTTTTGACAAAATCTGAATATAATATAATATCTATTTCACCATCAATTATAAAATATGATTATACTTTATCTAATGATAGATACTATTTAACAGAAAATAATAATGATGCTTCTGGCAATCTAAAAGTATCAGCTGAAATAAATGGAACATGGACAGAAATAGGTAGTCTAAGTATTGAAGGTAATAGTCTTAACTATATTGCCAATAACGCTAATACTACAAATGTTTATGGAATAACAAATGATAATCCGATTATTTTACCAGCTAATACTACAAATATAAAAATAAATTATAACGGAACAAAAGCTGCTATCTATATTGGTACAAGAGTAAACCTTAAATTATTAAGTGCAGCTAAAACAAAAATAAATAATATTTATAATGCTAATAATAGTGTAGTATTAAGACAATATGCTAATACAAAAGTAAATAATAATACTAAAGATACAAAATATAAAGATGTTAATCTAACTAAATTAGATAGTAATTCTTCTATGACCTACACATCAACAAAAACTAAAAATACTAATAGCTACACTATTAATTATGAATCTAAAGTTACTGAAGATATAGAATATAATAGTTCAGTAAGTAATATAGCTATTAATAGTATAAAAAAGCAACAAAATGCTAAATATTATATACTTCTTCCACAAGGAGCACTCCTTGTAGATAATAGTGTTGTTGTAAAAGATATAAACGATAATGTAATTAATGCTAGTATTTCAATTGGTGGTGAATACCAAAATACAAATAGAAAACTAGTAACAGTAACCATAAGCAATACTGATAATAATACTAAAGTAATAAACAATAAATTAGTATCAGGCTATGTATTAAATTATCAAGTAGATTATCCTCATACTTCTAATAGAGACTATGGAAATACAATTTATAGTGATATTGCTTATTATAGTGAAAACAAAATAACTAATGGTTACAATAATGCTGCAAATGCTAATTCTAATTTATTTAGCTCTAATAGTATAAAAACAGCATTTAGTAACCTAGGAACTGCAGAAAGTAGTTATCTATTCAAAACTAATACTACTATAGTAGATCCTGTAGCAACATCACTAGGAACTTTAAAAACAAATGTTAAAAATACTATAGATAATGAACATAAAGAAAATACAACAGTAAAAATTGGTAATACATATCAATATAAAATAGAGTATTCATACTCTGATCCATTAACAGAAATGACAAATTTAGTAATCTATTCATCATTAGAAAATGCTTATGGAAATAACAGTTATTGGCAAGGAACTTTATCAAGTATTGATACTTCTAGTCTTCAATCTATAGGTTTAGATTATACTATTTATTATTCTTATAATAGTAATTTAGATTTATCAAATAATCGTAATCTAGATTTAACAAGAAATGATACATGGTCTTCTGATACACCTAATAATATGGCAAATGTTAAAGCAATCGCAATTGATTGCAGTTCTAATAATATTACCGGAGTAAAAATACCAATCGTATACTTAAATATGATTTCTACATTAAATAGAAACGATATAAATAAAAATGCTTACAACAATTCTTTAATTAGATTTGATACATTGGGTGAAACAAAAACTATTAGTTCTAATACTTCGATAGTAAAATTAGAAGACGCTAATATAAGTCTTGATGTCACTCCAAAAGAATCTTTAAATGGAACAGTTTATGATAAAGGAACAGAAAATGCTTATGCATCTATAAATGAAACATTAGGTTACTTATATCATATTACTAATAATGATGAAGTTAATTATAATAACGTTAATATAACTAGTAAAATATCAAATAATTTAACAATAAAAGATAACCAAATTCTTTATTACACTGATATTAATGATATTCATAATTTAGATAGTTCAATAGTATATAGTAACAACAATAATAGTATAGATTTAAAAATTAATAATTTATCTGCAAATACTAATTTATATATCTATGTACCAGTTAGCATAGATTCTAATATAACAGAAGATAATTCTAAATATACTACTGTTAGTAGTATTAATAAATTATCTGATAAAGCTTTTAATAGCCCAGAAATAAAAACTTATAATCGTGCCAACATACCAAGTATAATAGCTACGCATACTACTAAAACAATCTATAACAATAATATCTTTAGTAGTGAAGATACTTATGTAAATAAGGGTGAAACAATTACTAATATGATCAAAATAACAAATGATGGTGATTCTGAAGTTAGAAATACAAAAATAATTGAAACATTACCATCAGGAGTTACTGTAGATGATAGTTCTATTACTAATGGAGGAGTTCATTCAGGTAATAAAATAACTTGGGATATTACATCCATATCATCAACTAATTCGTTAGAATTAACCTATAATATGACTATTCCTAATAACCCAAGTAATAATACCTACTTTACAACATCTACTAAATTAGAAGTATTAAATCCTATTGATAATACCAAAAAGATAATAGATAAAGAATTAGAATATGGTACAGTAGTATATCGTAATATAACAGATCTTAAGATAACTAATACAATTAACGGAGCATTAGCTAATAAAAATAAAGAATTTAAATACATTTTAGAAATTAATGCATCATCATATGCAGCAGGTACTTATAGTCCTACTTATACTTCAAATGGCGAAACTAAAGAAGCTAGTAAATTAACGATCGGAGCAGATGGAAAAGCTACTTATAATTTCTCTATAATCGGAGAAGGAGAACTATTAATAAATAGTATTCCTGGAGGATATACCATAAAAATTACTGAACAAGCATATGAAGGATATTCAACTAGTATAAATAATAATAGTATTGTTGGAAGAGTGATTGAAGACACGATAGATGAAAATACTAATGAACATCTTCGTACTTATGCTTTCTTAAATGAATATAGTGCAACTGGAACTTTTACACCAATTGTAAAAACAAACTACGATAAAGAATTAATTGCTAATATGTTCGAAGTAGAAATGAAAACAGGCGATGTAACAAACACAGCTCAAAACAACGCTGATGGAGATGTTACATTTAATACCATTACATTTGCTAATGAAGTAGGTACTTATAACTATACTTTCAGTGAAAAACGTGGTACAAACGAAAGAATATTATATGATTCTACAGTATATAATGTATATGTTAAAGTAACAGATGATGGCAAAGGCAAATTAAAAGCAGAAGTTAATATATATGATTCTACTGGTGCAAAACATGATTCTATAGTATTTGATAATAAATTTATAAAAGTAGGTTTATTAATAAAAAATAACAATACTGGAGATTACATTAATACCAATAAAAGCTTTAATTATAAAGTAGCAGTAGAAGGAGTAACACCTAATACCAGTTATAAAATTAGTAACCAAAATAACGAAGAAATAGAACAACTTGCAATAGACGATAATGGTGAAGGTATTTATGAATTCTCTTTAAAACATGGCGAATACATAGTTATAGAAGAATTACCAATTGGTAGTACATATGTAGTAGAAGAACAATTAGAAAAATATTATACCTCTACTATAGATAATATAGAATCTACAGCAGATGATAGTATTCTTAGAACAACTGGAACTATTATACTAGCTACTACTCAAATTATTTATAATAATAATTATCAAACAGAAGCCAATTTTGCTCCTAAAGCAAACATTATATTAAAAGATAAAGAATTAGAGAATAATGAATTTGTATTCTTAATAACTGATACATCAGATGGTATAACTAATGGTTATAGCGATATAGCTAGAAATGATGCTGATGGTAATATCTACTTCAATAATATTAAGTTTACAAGACCAGGAACATACACTTACGAAATTCAACAATTGAGTAGCGAAAATCCAAATATAATAATAGATAATAATAAACTATTATTAACCTTAATATTAGAAGATAATGAAGATGGTACAATGAGCATTACCTCAAATTATAAATATTTAAATGGTTCAGCGAACTTTATAAATGTTTATAGTGAATTCCTTCCAATTATTGATGGTGAATCCGCTCATAATTTAAATCCAAATACTGTGGATAGAACTTTATATCCATTAATAATAAGCATTATGACAGTAATATTTATCATAGTTGGTAGAATTATAAAAATTAGAAAATTTAATAAAATATAGAAGGTTATCCTTCTATATTTTTTTACTCCAGTATTCATAGAGAACAGTTTATAAATATCTATATTAGTATTAACATAGAGATTGAGAAGGGAAATAAAACGTTGTGTTTTATTTTTTTTGGTGCTAAGATAAAAGTGGTGATTACATGAAATTCTTATTAATAAAATTAATAAAAACATACCAAATAATACCTGGTAATTTTCATTATCTATGTCGTCACGAACCGAGTTGCTCCAATTATGCTATAACTGCTATAGAAAGATTTGGTTGTGTTAAAGGAACAATACTAAGTATAAAAAGAATACTAAAATGTAATCCACTTGGTACACAAGGATATGATCCAGTACCAGAAAAGAGGTAAAAAATGAAAAAAATAATAGATAATATAATATATATACTAACAGCAATACTATTAACAACTATCGTTTTATTAAAAGATAAGTATTTTATAATGCTATGTCTAGCAGCTGGAGGTTTAATAATAATCGGTATTTTATTATTTATAAATAAGAATAGTTATGCTCTAATATTAACACCAGTAGGTATTTGCTTAAGCATTTCTATTCTTTTATATAAAAACTTTAAATTTCCAATTTATAAAGTAACTTTAATATTTTTTATGCTTTCTTTAATTTTGATAATGATATTTACGATTATTAGATATTTCTACTTATTAAGATTTAACATGCAAACCCATTGTCTTGTAGTAGAAGCAGAAATAACTGATTTAATAAAAAATCCTAATTTAGAAAAAGAAGTATACTATCCTGTGTTAACTTATAAAAAAGGCGGAGAAATATTTGATGTTAATTGTCCTGAAGGATTCTATAAAGATATACCTAATATAGGTGATAAAATGCAAATAAATATTAATCCTAATGATTATATGGATGTTTATTTTAAGCCTCCTATATCACTTGTTATAAAAAACGTTGTAAGTAGTATATGTGCTATTATATTAGCTATAATAGTACTAGTAGGTACATTATAATGATAGAAGAAATAAGAAAACTATTTTTTGTACTAGAAAAAGATCATTTTACAATTGTTAATAATTACATAATGGGTATAATTAGTATCCAAGAAGTTACTATGTTTGGTCAAAAAATAGAGATAATACGTAATCTCTTAGATAATTTCCAAACAAATGACGAAAACCTCTTAGAAATAGCGAAATATAAGTCGAAAATTCAACATTTTTACACGGAAATAATGGAAGATGAAGAACTATTACGCATGGCTTATAGCAATAATTTATAGTTATATAGAAAAGTTATATCAGTATAAGTTTTCTTTTTTTTTGAAAAAAATAGTGGTATTATGATATCACTCCCCTTTAAAAAAGAGAGTAGAAGGTAGAAGGTTATGATAAAAAAAATTATAGTATTTATAATAATACTTAGTTTAATTATATTTAAAGTCGAGGCTTTAAATATTAATGACTGTGATGTATTAGCATCATTAAAGTTACAATCAAGTTTAGACGAAGATACTTATATTTGCAAAAACACTAACTATGGAAAGAAAGAAGATAGTATTTATTACGATAGTGTAGAAAATATTATTTATCTTAATAATAGTAATATCTATTATATGTCTAATTATGGTAATTCATTAACAATGAATATTTCTGGAGATAACATAATTAATCTCTTAAATCTTGACAAAAATATCACTATAACTGGTAACGGAAAAATAAAATTTAGGGAAGACTCATATGTTAAAAAAACTGAAAATGGGGAAAAAATATATAGATATATTTATAACAATAACATAGTAGTTGACTCAAATAAAAAAATATATGAAGGAACTCTAATCGATTTTGCTAAACAATATCAATCAATAAAAGAAAATAATACATTACCAGAAGATTTTAAAGAAGAAGATTATACTTTAATACAAGCTCCAGATTTTGTTAATATGACCCCTGTAAGTATAACACCATCTTGGATAGGAACATATATTACCACAGAACTTGATTCAATAGTTGAAGAAGGCTATGGAGTTTTAAAACCAAAAGAAATAAAAAAAGAAGAAGAAAAAAAAGAGACTTTAGAAACTCAAAAAGAAGAAACAAAAGAACAAAAAGAAGATACAAAAGAACAACCAACAACTTTGAAAACCGAAAAAGTAACTTTAATAAGTTCAAAAAAATTAAAAAAGAAATATACTCTTAAAGTAGATGATCTAAGTTCTAAAAAAGAAGAGTATAATAAAAAAATATCAGAAGGTAAAATGCTTAACCTATATGACATATCAATAAAAAAAGGAAAAAAGACTGTAAATATAAAAGATACAAATTATACAATCAAGATAAAACTTGATGATATAGAACTAGATAAATATGAAAATTACCAAATTGTCTATATCGATGATAAAGGAAATGTAAGTGAATATATTACTGGAGAAATAGAAGGAGATTATATCGTCTTTAAAACTCCTCACTTAAGTCAATATGGTGTTGTAGGTAAAGAAATAGAAAAAGAAAATATACCAAAAGAAAAAATAATAATAAAGAAAAAAGATAGCAAAGGAACATTCTTAAAAATAAGTTTGTTAATATCAATTATAATTATATCTATAACTTTCATTATTATAATAAGTTATAAAAGTAAAAAAGCATTAAAAAAAGGAAAGACTACAAAAAAATAAACGATAGTCTTTCTTTTATTGTATATTAAGAGTATAATTAAATAGATGTTTATGAAAATTATTTATATTTACATAGTTTTAATAAATCTATTATCGTTTTTATTATTTGGAATAGATAAATACCTAGCCATTAAGAAGAAACGGAGAATTAGTGAAAAAACACTAATACTAATGATGTATATTGGTGGAATTATCGGCTCATTACTAGGAATGCTATTCTTTCATCATAAGACAAAAAAAATTAAATTTTATATTCATATTATAATAAGTATTATTATATGGATGTATATTATCTTAGAAATGATGTGAAAAAATGAATTATTCGTTGAGTATGTTATTTGTAATATTTATGTTTTATGCAATTGCTGGCTGGATTGTAGAGTGTATAGATGTCCTTATTTGTATAAAAAAGTTGATGAATAGAGGTTTTTTAATAGGACCTTATTGTCCAATTTATGGAGTAGGGTGTCTAATTTTTATCTTAACTTTGCCTAAGTATTTAAATGATCCAGTTGTTCTATTTATCCTAGCAATAACGATTTGTTCTGTAATGGAATATGTAACATCTTGGTTAATGGAAAAAATATTTAAAGCTCGTTGGTGGGATTATTCTCATAAAAAATTTAATTTAAATGGTCGTATATGTCTAAATAATATGCTTGGTTTTGGCGCGGGAGCACTGTTTGTAATGTATGTGTCTCATCCATTACTATTTCCAATCTTAGAAAAAATACCAAGTAACATTTTAAATATAATAGCAATAATATTATTTATTATATTTGCTACAGATATTATTATATCTTTTAAAGTTATTTCTAATTTTAAAAATGTAGCTAAATCAATAAAAAAAGATAGTACAGAAGAAATAACAAAAAAAGTAAAAGAGAACTTAATATCTCGAGGAGGACTATATAAAAGGCTTGTATCTTCATTTGATTTTGAAGCTTCTGATAATTTGTTGAGTAATTTAAAAGCTAGAGTTAAAAATGAAAAAGTAAAAGCTAAGAAAAAAATAGCTGACGAAAAGAAGAAAATAAAACTACAAGATAAAAAACAAAGATTGAAAAGAGAATTAAAAAATGTAAAAAATGAAATAAATCATAAATAGAGGGGGCATAAATGGATGTTAGACAAAAATAAAACAATAAAAAAGATTTCTAACTACCTAAGTAAAAAAAGCCATACTAATTATCTATCTATCCAATTAGAATCTTATAGTAATAGAGATTTATATATTAGACTAGACTACGTAGAAAAATTAAAAGCTTATAAAATCGTTTGGTATGACTTACAATACATTAATCTTAGACACTTAGATTATTATACTAATATGCAATTAGTATCATCTTTTTTTGCTAACAAATTAGTTGAATTATTATTCAGTATAAAAGCTAAACCAGGTTCTGCTATAGATGATAAAATACTTGGAGATAGAGTAATTTTTATTAATAAAATAAAAAAAGATGAAACTCAAGAATATATTTATGATAGATATTTACCAATTAAATGGTCAGCCTTAATAGAACCTTTAGCCCTAGTATTCTCTTATTTACCTAGAAGTATGGAATGCTATCTATCAGAAATGTTTGCAATATTTGATAATAAAGTTGAACTATATAATTCTATTAAACCAATCAAATTTAATCTCAATAAAGATAATATAGATGATCTATTTGCTAAAGAAGTAGTTGTTTTAGGAAAAAGGCTTGAAAATCGTGTAACATTTCTGGAAAAAATTAACAATCGCTACCTCGCTATAGTAGAAGATAGTAAAGTTAATTCTGTCATAATAGAAAATGTTACTAAAGATTTTTATACTATGAGTTGCTCTACAGAAAAACCTTATTTAGATGAACATATTTATGCAGCTTTAAAAAGTATTAGAGAAAAAAAATATAAGAATTTCTATAAAGTTAAATACAAAAATAACGGAGTAAACATGCTAGAAGATGTTAGAAAAGGAAAATTCTATTTAGCCTATGGAATAGAAAATGATAACTTACTAATAGTTTCAGAAAATGGTGGCCTTTCTAAGTTACCAATACTGGTTAATGGAAAAGTTGCTTTTGAAGTAATAGAAGATGATGATAATTTAAGTTTATCCAAAATAATAGAAAACTATGAAAAATAGGAGGTTAATATGTTAGAAATCAAGAACTATACCTTAGAATATGTTAAAGGAAAAAAAGCAGTAGATGATATTTCTCTAAAGGTAAATGAAGGGGATATTTTTGGTTTTGTTGGCAGTAATGGAGCAGGTAAATCAACCACAATAAAATCTATTGTTGGAATAAATCATATTACTAAAGGAGATATCTTGATTGATGATATTAGTATAAAAAAGAATCCTCTCAAATACAAAGAAAGAATAGCATACATTCCAGATGAACCTGCTGTTTATGAAAACATATCTGGTATAGAATATCTATGCTTCATAGCTGATTTATATGATATTTCTTACGAAGAAAGAAATAAAGCTATATCATATTATTCTCAAAAATTCATGTTAGAAAAAGAATTGAATGATTTAATATCAAGTTATTCTCATGGTATGCGTCAAAAACTAATGTTGATAGCAGCGTTTATTCACAACCCAAAAGTATATATTTTAGATGAACCATTTGCTTCCCTAGATCCAGAAGCAGCTTATGTATTAAAAGAAGAATTAAGAAAAAAAGCCTCAGAAGGAAAAATAATTTTCTTTTCAACCCATGTTCTTGAAGTAGCTGAAAAACTTTGCAATAAAGTAGCAATAATAATAAAAGGGAAAATAGTAAAAACTGGCGATATGAAAGAAGTAATATCTGATAAGTCTTTAGAAGAAACATTTATGGAGTTAGTATGATACATTTATTTCGTTTATTAATGCTTAATATCTCTTCCGCTACAAATAGTGAAAAGATTAAAATAGCTAAAGAAAACAACCTACATGATTCTTCTGAAATAAAACTAATATTTATAGGTATTATTGTTTTTGTACTTAGTTATCTTGTCTATTGGGTAACAAATAATTTTTTACTAGATATGAAATATAATATTTTAATAATTTCTTATATTATTGCAAGTGTAATGGTTTTAATAGATAATTTAAATAATATAAAATCTGTTTTGATATATAAATCAGAAGATGATTACTTATTTTCACTTCCTTTAACATCAACTGAAATAATACTTAGTAAACTATTTTTAACTTATTTAAAAAATCTAATATATATATTTATAATTATGTTTCCAACCTACATAGCTATAAAAAATGTGATAAAAATTACTAGTACAGGAGAGTTAGTCTACTTATTAGCAGCCATAAGTATTCCACTTATACCAATAATAATTGGTACATCTTATTCTTTTATAGATTCTTATTATTCAAGTAAAAAGAACAAGAAAAAATATAATATAATTCGTATTTTATTAATACTATTTATTTTTATTATTTTATTTTTATTATTAAATAAAACTAATACTATAAATGGAATAATTAAAAGACTATCCTTAATAAATCCTTTTATATATTTATTTAAACTTTCAATAATAAATAATAATATAATAGCTATTATACTATTACTTATTTTACCTATATTATTATTTATATTATTTATAAAGCATTTATCTGTAAATTATAATTATATTTTATCTAGAATTAGAGGAGCTAAAATAAGTAAAGAAAAAGAAATAGTTATTAAAAAGAAAAAAAGTAAACTAAATAGTATTATTTCTAAAGAAATACAAACTATTATAAATAATAAAGTATATTTTAAAAGTACTATAAAAACATCTATATTATTGACTATCTTTTTCTTTCTTGTTTCTTTAATAATTGATACTAAAAAAATAAGTGAAGCCCACAATTTTGGTGTTTATCTTATGTTCTTTGTTTCGTTTATAGCGGCATCATCATGTACTACGATTAATTCTCTATCATTAGAGAAAAAATGTATATTACAATTAAAAACAATGCCTGTTTCATTTATAAAAGTATTAATAGCCAAATACCTAACTAATATTATTATCAGTCTCCCGGTAATAATAATAAATTTTATAATAAGTGCATTATTCTATGACATTGATAAAGTAACGTTACTAATGCTATTTATTAATCCTTTATTATTAACCTCCTTTATTAGTTTGTTAGGTTTAATACTTGATTTTCGTTTTATTGATTTTACTGAAAAAGATTCAAATAATATAATAAAAAACAGGATAATAACCTATATTCCTCCATTAGCTAATTTACTAATTATTAGTATCTTATTTCTAATTAATCCAATAGATAAATATTATTTATTATTATTAGCATTTTCATGTATTATACTATTTGTATTGATACTAATGCTTTTCTACTTATTAATTAGCTATAAGAAAATACTAAATGCTAATATTAAATAATCTAACTAATATAGTTAGATTTTTTAAGTTCTATAAAAGTTAATAAAAATATGGTATAATCAAAATAGAATAGAGGGATGTTATGGACAGTTATGATGCTATTATATATGGTAATGATTTGAGTGCTCTTATTACAGCTTATCTAATTTTAAAAAAAGAAAAAAGAGTTTTATTAGCTGATCCTAATGAACGAGTAGGAAATTTTACAGATTATTATCAAAAACGTCGTTTTACATTTAATAATATATATAACACTTTATCTTTTGATTCTAACGACAAAGACGATCTTGTATATAATATAATACAAGAATTAAATATTGATACAAGCTTTGTTAGTGATAATAAATTAGCTCATATTATATCTATAAATAAAGAAAATAATATAAAAAAAGAATATATATTACCTGTAGGTATAGATGATTTTTCTAATAAAATAGAAGAGTATATACCAGGAAGTAAAAATAATATAATAGATTTCTTTTCTTTAGCAGAAGAATGTGATACCGCTATCAAATATTTCCTAACCTATGGAATAGATGAAAAAGAAATGAAAGAAAGATTTCCTAACTTTGTAAGAGTAATTAACAAATCTGTTAGTGAAGTCTTAGATTATTTGAAGATTCCGATAGAAGCTCAAGAAATACTAAACTTTTGCTGGGTTTACTTCTCAACATCAGAAACAGATTTGGCTTTTATAGATTATGCTTCCTTTATATATAACCTTGTAAAAAACAATATAAAAGTACCTACTAAGAACTATGAAGAATTATCTTTTGAAATATTTAAAAAGTATCTTAATGGTGGCGGTAATTATATTAATAATGTGACATTAAATAAAATAATATGTCTTAATAAAGAAGTTACAGGTGCTATATTTAATAACGAAATATACTATACATCTAATCTAATAACTTCTTTAAATCCATCTAAGATATATAATAGTTTAATAGAAAAAAGTGAAGTGCCTAAAGAAGCTCTTAGATTATGCAATAAAAGAGTATATGATGGTTCACCATTTACTATTTTTTTAGGATTAAATAGAACAGCTGAAGAATTAAAATTAGATTCCTCAAAATATTTCATATGGAACAATATGGATAGTGATGTTGAATATAATAAAATGTCTAGCATTAATAATGATAATAGCATAGTAACTATTCAAAACTATTATCGTCCCGATGTATCTCCTGAAGGAACTTCTATTATAAGTATAGAAAGCTATTTCTTTAAGAATTCTTTTGAGGAATATTTATCATGTGATAATTATAAAAATAGTATTGCTGATATTACCAATAATCTCATTACTGCTTTTGAAGAAAAAACTGGTATAAGAATAAGAGATTATATAGAAGAAATGCAAGTAATCACACCTATTGATTATTACATAAAATATAAAGACTTAAGTTATTTCGGTTATAAATTAAAACCTCTAGATAATACTATTATGAGATATAAAAATCGTATTGAAGAAGAATATATAAAAGGATTATTATTTTATGGTAAATATGGTATTTTTGGTGGAACTTTTAATAATATGCTTCTAACAAGTAAAATAATTGCTGATAAAATAGATGAGAGGCGATAGTATGAAATACGAAAAAAATATTAAGCTATTTAAATTAGATGAAAAAGATTTTAAAAATATGATTAATAACCGTAATACCTATATAAATAGCGGAGATTACACGTTTAGTTCTACTGAAAATGAAATTAATAAACTTAGTAATCAATTATTTTTAAAACAAGAAAAATTTATTATAAAAAATAAAGAAGCAAGAGATGAAAATACATTAATAACTATAACACCTAAGAATAATATTAATATTCCACTTCATCGTCCCGGAGAATATCTTATTCTATCAGTTTATATTGCTGGCAATTATTATTCAAGACCATATTATATTATAGCTAGTGATAATAAAGATGAATCAGAATATACTATAAGCGTGTTAAAACAAGAGGATGGTTTAGTATCTGAGTACTTAAGAAATATTAATCTTGGAAATGAAGTAACTATCAGTGGTTTATATGGTAATACTTACTATAATTCTGTTAGAGATTCTAATAGTATAATAGCTATATGTTCCAATCATGGAATAAATGCAGTTTATTCACTAGCTAAAAGTATAACAAATAGTAATGCTAAAATTTATTTAAATATTATCTATAGTGTAAAAAAATATTCTGATATAGTATTCTTAAAAGAATTACAAAACTTAGCTAATAAATCATCTCGTATAAAATTAGAAATAATTATAAGTGATGAAGTAGTAGAAGGATTTGAAACTGGTTATGCAACTGAAAAAATAGTTTCTAAATACTTAACAAATAATACAACGATATTTATATATGGACCAGAAGGCTTATTAAAGTACTTAAATAAAGAGTTAGAAAGTTTAAAACTGCCTAGGAAATATATAAGATATGAAGACTATCTTCCTAGATGTAATATAAAAAATATAAAGAAATATCAAATGATAATAAAATACAATGAAAAAGAATTTAAACACTCTTGTTTCAATAATAAAACTATTTTAGATAGTATAGAAGATTCTAGGTTAATTATTAATTCTAAAAGCCGAACAGGCCAAGATAATGTATGTAATGTTAAACTACTAGCTGGAAGAGTTAAAATAGTTAATGATAATCGCAATCATTCTGAACGATTTCTTAATATGATTGATCCTGCTAATTCTTATCCAAATAGTAATATAATAATAGAGATATCATAATTTTAAAAAAATAATATGATAATAGAAAAGTGCAGATACAATTACCTGCTCTTTTTTGATGAAAAATTGCTTTAAATAAAGTTTTATGTTACAATCTAGCTAGAAAAGGGCGGAAAACTATGGAAGAAGCTTTAGAATTATTAAAACAATTAAAAGAAGATAATAAAAAGTATCGGTTGTATTATAAATAGTGTTGGTGGAATTTTCACTAATACTATTTTTTTCATTCAAAAAGACATGAGATTTGATACAATGTAATTGCTTAAAAAATATAACATTGAAAGGTTGATCTCATGTCTACAAATTATTATAT
>JAEEGL015093843.1_pt1 | contig 14655 bp, 6 predicted proteins | sample 9134231 | NCBI WGS metagenome assembly JAEEGL01 (sample SAMN16246548, study PRJNA631951) | gut metagenome | biome: gut microbiome; feature: rumen; material: fiber-attached | host: Bos | place: Iran: Karaj | collected 2018-10 | reverse complement strand
TGGAGTTTCTTCTTCTTCTGGTTCCTCTTCATCTTCTTTAATTACTTCTTTTGGTTTCTTTTTTCTATCTTCTACTTTTTTTACATATCCTTCCATATCAGAATCCTTTAATTTAGTTGTAGTACCTTTAGTATATTTTTTTGCTTTTACTTTACTTTTTGGTTCTTCTTCTTTATCAGGCATTTTTTGAGTTATTTCTCTAGTATCTTCATCCTCTTGCTCTTCTTGCTTTTCTTTCTTTTTACTTATTCTTTTTTCTTTTACTTCTTTCACAATTTTATCTCCAGCTTCTTTAAATCTTTTTTTAGTAGTTGTTTTTGTAGATGTTGTATCTTCTTCATGGTTTTTTTCATCATAATTAGGTGTTTTATCTTCCGATTCCTCTTCTTCTCCTTCAGTTACTTTTTTAATGATTTTTTTAGTTGCTCTTTCTGCAATTTTTTGGGGAATATTTTCTTCATCATCTTCATCAACATTCTCTTCAGTAACTTCTTTCTTTTTACTTATTCTTTTTTCTTTTACTTCTTTCACAATTTTACCTGCAGCATCTTTAAATCTTTTTTTAGTAGTTGTTTTTGAAGATGTGGTATCTTCTTCAGGTTTTTCTTCTTCTTCTTCGCTAACTTCCTTAGTAACCTTTTCTTTTTTTTTATTAACATCTTCATCATTAGGTCCCTCTTCTTCTTCAACAACTTTCTTAGTAACTTTTACAGTTTTCTTACTGGTTACTTCTTCTTCATCACTTGGTTTCTTTTTACTAATTCTTTTACTTTTGACATTTTCAACAACTTTTCCAGCAGCGTCTTTGAATCTTTTTTTAGTAGTTTTCTCAACAACTTTAGTAGCTTTATCTTCTATTTCTTCTTCTTCATCTTCATCTTCTCGTTCAGCTTTCTTTTCAGTAACTTTACTTCTTTTACTTTTAACATCATCTACTACTTTACCTGCTGCATCTTTAAATCTCTTTTTAGTAGTTTTTTTAGTAGATGTAGTTTTTTCAGGTTCTTCTTCTTCTTCTTCTTCAATGGTTTCTTCAACATGTTCAGAAGTTTGTAAACCATTAACTTTCCTTTCTCTAATAACTTCCTTAACAACTCTTTTCCCTCTTTTTGTAATAGTATATCTTTCTTCTTTTATATATACTCCACTTTTAACATTTTCATCTTCTTCTTCATCTTCATTAATTCGTTTTCTAGAAATTCTATTTTCATCATCTTCATCATCAAAATCTGCTTTATTACTTTTATCAACTGTTTCTTTTTTTTGAGATAAAATTTTTCTTCCTTTACTTTTTAATTTAGTAGTTGTAGTAACACTTTCCTTAACAATTTTTTTACCATCAGTTCCATTAACAACTGTTTTTTTATATACATTTTTCTCATTATTATTATCATTTTCAGCAATTCTATTAATAACTGTTTTTCCTTTAAGTGATTTATTGTTAATATTATTTCTATTAGCGTTATTCATTTCTTTTAATTCTCTTTTTTCTTTTTCTTTCCTTTCATATTCCTCTTTCATTTCTTCATCAGAGAAAATGTGAGGTTTATGATTTTTTCTTTTAGAAAAATAATTTTCAAATTGAGAAAATTCATCTGGTTCAAATTCAATTTTAGGTAAATGATTAGCAGGTTTAACATGAGGATTAAAGAAAACATCTCTAACCATAATTTTCTTTCCAAGAACTCTTCTAACAAGTTCTCTAGATTCAAATTCTTCAATTGTTCTACTTGAGGAAAAAATAATGTAACCTAAAGCATATTTCATTGCTTCTTTCATGTATTTTACTATTTTTTCCCATGATTCTATTGGAAGTGGAATTATATCTTCTTCTTTTGATGTTACTTTTAATTCATCTTTATTTTTCAATATCAAAATAAATTTTTTGGCTCTTTCTTCTGTTGTTTTTGTTGTGTTTCTTTTTTCATATATTTTTGTAGTATATGAACCTGTCGGTAAGTCGCTCATATGATTTTTTTATATTTTTATTTATTTTTGATTGCTTTATATCCTATCAAAAAATTTTTATTTATTTTATTTAATTTTTTTTAGAATTTTTTTCAATTTTTCTTTTTTCTTTGTTTATATATATTTTTATTAATTTTATATATATAATTTCAATTTTTTATTTTTTTATGTTGGAAATTTTATTTTTTTTATATATTTTAATTTTTGTATCTTTCTTATTATTTAGATTATTATTATGATTACTTTATTACATAATAATTTAATAACATGAAATATAAATCAAATAAGGATAAATTCAATGGTCATTTAAATTTCCATTTTTATTTAAGACAAAATCCTCAAAAGAAAATTGTTTAACGCAAAAACGTTTACTTTTTTTAGGTTCATTATTATTTATTGTATTACTTTTTAATTCACTCAAATCTCTATTATCATTTAATTCATTTTGTTGATTAATATTAATCAATAAATTATTTTTTTCTTTTTCTTTTTCTTTATCATTTTCATTTTCTTTATTAATATTATTATTACTATTATTATTATCAAAGAAATAATCAAGAATCTCTTGTTTATTATCTTTATTTTTAGATTTTATTTCAAAAAATTGTTTTTTTTCTTCAAATGAATTTTCATTTTCATTTAAATTTATATTTTCATTATTTATAATATTTTCATTGTCGTCATCGAATTTATAATTTTGATCAATTTGTAATAAAGCATCTGTAAAAGCTTTTTCAGATACTTTATTATTGATTAATCCAAAGATATTATCCAATTGTTGGTCCGATATTCCAATTAGATTTTTTTTAAAAATGTCTATTATTTTATTAAAAAGTTTATTTTTTATATAATCTGGATTTTGTATTGTGCCATTCATATGATTTTTTTTTAAAAAAGTTTGAATTGACTTTTTTGAAAATAAAGAACTAAAATAATAATATAAAATATTACCTATAACTTTTTAAAATAGACCTTAAATCAATCATTTTAACTTTTATTGCACCAACAAAATGAACTCTAAGAAAGTCTTTTGATGTATTATTATCCGACTGAAATTTTCCTTCTTGATGAACTTTAATATATTTTGCTAATTCTCTACAAATATTATTACTTAAATTATCAATTTTATTAAATCTATCTTCTAAAGAAATCCATTCTTTCACATTTTCAATTTTTTCTTTTAAATGTAAAGCAATAGTTTTATAAAAATTGTCTAATTTTTCCTTATGTAATTTTTTCTTTGATACAAGCATTTTTTTAATAATTTTATTTTTAGTTTGTTCATCTCTTGAAGAAGAAAATTGTAAAATTAAATTTTCAATTGATTCATTTTTTTCATTTAATTCATTTGATTTAGTTGAATCATTTATATTTATTCCACTTGAATAATTTGAATGAAGTGATTCTTGATCTGATAATTTATTCGTGTTTTTATTCAAAATTTCATTTTCTTGTTTTTCACTTGTTGAAATTGAGTTTCTTTTTCTTTTGAGTAATTCAAAAAATTCAAATAAATTTAAATTTTGCTTTTTTTCATTATTTTCTTTCTCATTTATTTTTTTTAGTTGAAGTTCATTTTTGTTTTTATTTGATAAGTTTAGATTTGAGTAATTTATTGATATTGGAAAATTCTCTCTGCAATTAAAATTATAAAATATCATGTCTGTTTTTGTTTCTACTATTTTTGAATCCTCATTATCTTTTTGAATTTTAAATAAATATTTTTCCTCGCTCATTTTTTTTTAAATTTTAGCATTTTAATTAATTATAAAATAAATAAAGTATATTAGATAATTCTAAAAATATTTTATTATATAAGATAATTATAATATCATTAAATTATACACTTATTTGTATAGATAAAATTGAATTACCTTTTATATTTCTTTATCTTTTTATTGAATGATATTTTTTATTATTTAATCATTTTCAATTGCGTCATGAAATTAAGAAATTAATTATTCTTCAATTATAAAATATTAAAAAATATATTTTACTTTCTCTTAAAATAAAAATAATTATAAAATATTTAAAAAATTAACTAATTATTTTTAAATTTAAGAAATGTATTCTTCAAATTTCACTGATAAAGAACTTTTTAAAAATATAGTCTCCCAAAATAATATAGAATGCCTGAATTATAGTTCATATGAAAATAATATTAGAATTACTTTAATATCTCAAAATATACAATTAAAAAAAATTATTCCAAAAAAAAAAATAAGAACAAAATTTACATTTACAAAACCTCAAACATTAAATATAAAACAAACTAGAGTTCCATATGGTTATTTTTATTATCCAATAGATGATAATATAGTAGAAGATAATAATTATGAATTAAAATATTATGAAAATATACCAGATTTAGAAAAATATCATGATGCTTTAAGTTACGTAGATTTAGATAATATGTTCACTTATTATCCAACTAGATTAATTCCTAAACATGGAGATACTACTTTTGTAAACATTTCCAAAGAAAAAAAATGTATTTTAAAATCTTTTCCTTATCCTTATAATATTAAAAAATATTTTATTATTTGGTGGTTTATTAAAAGTTTATTGACTTTTTATGAAATTAATATTGGAGAACAAAATAAAAAAGATTTATCATTTTTAAATGAGAAAAATATATTTCAAATTATTTTCGAAATTTCAACAATATCAAAAATCCCAGTTGATATGATATATTATATAATATCGTATTTTTTATTTAATATAAAAAAATATACAAATTTTCACAGTAAAAAAAATATAGGAGCAGAAAAATTCCAAAAATTTTTTTGTCAATTTTGTTTAAGTTATTGTTGTCATTTACATTTCTATAATTCAGTTTGGAAAACAGAAACAGAAAATAATATAAAAATAATGAAAAGTATCCCAACTAAAATATCAGGAGATAATATATATATAGAAGATAATGAAGAAACAGAATTAGAATATGAATTAAAAAATAGAAAATGTATAGATTGTCAAAATTCTGAAATAAGAATCACTGATGAAAAAAGAAAAATAATATTTAAAGGTTTATCAGATTTAGAAAAGATAGAAAAACATGATTTATATATAATATATATTTTAGGAAATAATAAAAAAAAATATTTTTTAAACCCATGTTTCGTAAAAAATTTCCTATATAAAAAATATTCATGTGACATGTTACAATTAATAATATCAAAATTTAAGAAAGACGATATTTGGATAGTAAAGACATATTTATCAATGGAAAAATTTGGTGGAATAGCATTTGATCCTCTTTCAGATAATAAAAGTACATATATTATATCATCAAATAAAAAAATAGAAAAAATAGAAGAAAACAATGAAAAAAATATAAAAAATAAAACAAACCAATTTTTCTGTTATAAACCGTGTACTCATCCAGGAGATTGTATTGACTGTGAATGTGCAAAGCAAAATCATTGTGATAAATTTTGTATATGTGCAAAAAGTAAAAAAAATTGTAAATTTTTAAAAAAAGGTTGTTTATGTAAAGATAATTGTATTTCAAATTGTAAATGTAAATTAGATTCTAGAGAATGTGATAGAGATTTATGTCAACATTGTAAAGGTGGAAATTGTGATAATATGAAATTAACTTTGAGAAAATATGCAAGAACTTTTTATGGAGAAAGTTTATTAATTCCTTATGGAGGAGGATTATTTGCTGGAGAAAATATAAAGAAAGGGAATTTAATTGGAGAATATTTTGGTGAAAAAATGGAAAAATTAGAATTAGCAAGAAGATCAATTTTTTCTGATGTTATTGGTAAAATTTATCCTTTTGATTCTAATAATATTTATGATATTGATTCTGTTAGATTAGGTAATTTAGTGAGATTTATTAATCATTCTGATTTTGGTTATGAAAATGTTGAAGCTAAAAAATTTTTCGCAGATGGGGAAGCAAGAGTTGGTTTGTTTGCTATGTATGATATTAAAAAAGATGAAGAGTTGTATTTTAATTATAATATTGTTACTGAGGAAGAATGGCTAATTGAATATAATAAGAAATATTATAGGAGGAAAAAATAAAGTTTTTTATATATTAAAGAGACTTTTTGGGCATTTATTTTTTGTTTTTTAATTATAATTTTTGATAATAGATGTTTTATTATTTATATGAAAAATTAAAAAATTAATACTTAAAGGGAAATTATAGTATATTTTTGTATTATGTATTTTTTAATATAATAAGAAAGATGAAAAAGAACAAAAGTTAGAAGAAGAAAATCACCATTTTTCTTCTAAAGAGAATCAATAACAATGGAATGATGAGGATTTTTAATTTTAATAAAAAATTTTCACTCAAAAAGTTATCAATTTTATATAAAAAATATAATAAATGTTTATTTTAAAAGAAAAATTTTTCATTTAAAATTATATTAAATATTTCAAATTATTATTATAAATTTTTAATTAATGATCTAATTTTTCTTCATTTTCTTCATCTAAAGTTGTATATTTAATTTTAGCTTTATTAATTTTACCTAATTCAATCATTGCTTTATCATTCTTTTCATTTTCTTTTTTATGATCTGGATTTTGAATATCAAATCCACTTCTAATTTCAGTTAAACGATATTCTAATTCTTCATATGTTTTTTTATATTTTTTATAATAAACACAGGATATTATTAATAAAGTTAGAATTATAAAAATAATAAATATAATTCCAACTCTATTAACTCCTTTTTTATTAAGAACTATTAATAAAGGTTTAAAAACTATTTTTTCTCCAGTTTTTAAATTTTGAAATTCAATATTAATATAATAAGTTTTTGAAGGATCTAAACCATCAACAATAAATATATTTTTTTCATTATTATATTCAAATTTAAAATTAGAATAATTATTTCCCATTTTACTTAAATAACATAAAGATTCCATATTTTCAAAATCTTTCATATCATCAGAAATAAATATATTAAAATTTTTAATAGAAATTTCGTCATCAATTTTATTTGAATTTTTATCTTTTAAATTAGGTAACTTTAATTCAATTTTTCCAGTTGAAACTTCTTCAAAAGTGAAAATAGGATCAAAAACATTTGTTCTATAATTATCAGAATCAGTAGAATAATAATATAATAAATATTCACCTCCTTCTTCTAAACATTCAGTTGAATTTTTCATATCACAATTTGAACCTGAAACCCAAACACTTAAATAATATGTATCTAATGTTGCATTTAATAAAGTTAAAACTTTTCTTCCTTTACTTACATAAGAGTTAGATTTTATTTCTGTAAATGGATTTTTATAATAAGTTATTTGATTATTTAATTGAGTTTCAAATTGTCCTCTACAAGCTGAAACTTCTAATATTATAATATTATCTTTTTTATTTGCTTTATTTATATCAAAAATTGTGGTATCTTTTATAGTTGTTTTTTCAGAAGAAAAATAAACTTGTTTTGGTATAGTTTCTATTCTTTTATAATAATTTACACTTGGAGAAACTAATATATTCACTAAAGTTCCTTCTGCTGATAAAATTGATCTTTGTAAACTTAAATAGAATAAAACTCTAACATTTTTATTTTCTCTTTTGTTTTTATCTAATTGAGGAATTTTAATTGTTATAGAACCTAATAGTTTATTAGTAACTCCTTTAAAATCATAATTTCCTTCTTTTGGAATATCAATTTTATATTCATTTTCTTCTAAATTTTCCATATTTGGCTCAAATATATTATATTTAACATATAATATTAAAATATCTTCTGGATTTTTAGTCATTACAGTTAAAACAACTTCTTGATATTCATCTAATAAATCAAAATATCCATAAAAATATTCATCATTAAGTTTAAAAGTATTTGCTTTCCCTATATTAATTTTTGTCCAAGTTTGATCATAATTTAATTTAATGTGGAAACCAAAATCTTCTAAAGATTCTATTCTAAAAAATAAATTATAATAATTTTCTTTTTCATTATATACTACTGTTCCATAATGAGTTTCTTTTGCGTTTATATTATATGTAGATATATTATTGACTAAATTAATTATACTTCCATCATCTCCTAATTTCGTCAAATTTTGAAACACTGAAATTTTTCCTTTTCCTTTATAAGAATAAATTTCAAAATTTAAATTTTTATCATAAATTAAAAAATGACTTAAAACTGGCATTAAATTAACATCTTGATCAGTAAATTTAGGGAAATAAAATAAGTTTTCTCTTCTTAAATCTAAATATTGATGATCATATTCAAATAATTTTGCAGTATTAATTTCTAATAAACTATCATCGTTACATAAAACAGAAACAAAAATCCAACTTTCAGCATTAATTCTTTGATCTTTTTTGTCAATATCAACTTTCATAAATTTTCTCTTATTAAATTCTAAATTTGAAAAATCAAAATTTCTCGAAGTGGGTCTGATATCATCAAAATATTGATAATTTTGATCCTGATATAATTTTGCATACATATTACCATAACCATATAAAAAATTAGTAGTAAAAATATAACTTAATTCTTGAATGTTTGGATCAAAATAATAATAATCATTATAATATTTATATTCATAATCACCATCAAATAAATCAAATTTAAAATCACAAGTTTCACTTTTTTTACATTTACAAGAACCAGGAACATTACTTCCAATTGGAATAACATTTCTAGTTCCTGAAACAACTAAAGTATAAGAAGAACTAGTTATTCCAGTTACCATTATAGTATAATCACCTTCAATATTATATTTTCCTAATTGAATTATAGTTGGATTATTTCTATCAATATTTATAAATTGATGAGTTGGTTCATGACTATACCAATGATATTTTTTATATGTTGGTAGAGTATAACCATAATTAACATAAATATCTGTATCACCATCAACATTAAATAATGAAATATATAAATTTGAATCATTTGATGTCATATATATCCTATAATAATGATTTTCACCTGAATAAATAAAATTTTTAATATGAGTATCTTTTTTTATTCTTTTCACTACTTCTGAAGAAAATTGAATTGAATACATTATTGAATTTCCAGTATAACCTAAAATTGTTCCATATAATGTCATCAATAATTTGCAATTTTTACATTTATCATAATCTGTTTTTGGTATATTTAATGTAATTTGAGCATAGCTTGTTTCTTCGCCTTTATAATCATATTTTAATTTATTAGGGAAAAAAACAACATTAAGATTTTCAATTTCAATTAAATAAGCATATAAATCAACATTTCCATTTTCACATTTTATTTTTAAAATATAATTTTCTTTATCATCACTATAATCTAATTCTCTAATAACGAAATATTGTTCTTCTTTTACATCAATTGAACCTTTAAATTGTTGTTCAGGAACTAAAGTAGTTATTGAATTTTGTTTTTTTTTAACACTTATCATATATGTAGTTCCAAATTGCATTTCATTTCCTGAATATGTTATTAAAATAAATAAGAAACATTTATCTACTTTAACGCAATTTTTTTCTAAATCTCTTTTTGGAATTTTAATAAAAATTGAATCTGTTTCTCTTTCTTTATAATAAAAATCATTTTTTGTTATTAATTCTAAAAGACTAAATTCTTTATAATCAATATAAACATCAATATAACCATAATCAGCATAAATTGAAAATGAAATGTCCTCTATAGAATTTATACTATAATAATAAGATTGAAATTGATATATTGATGATAAAGTTGCTGAATGTGGAATATTTTCAAATAATAAAAATGGAGTCATCTCATTAGTTACACTTAAATAAAAATTTTCGATTTCAAAATCAGAATAATCATATTCATCTCTTCTTGTTACTACAATATAATAATAACTTTTTTGAGAAAAATTTGGATCTGTTGTTTGTATTACTAATTGAGTATCAAAATCACTTTCCCAAAAATAATTTGTAAAAGTTCCATTTTCAATTTTAATACTTTCTAATTCTTGATAAACATAAAATCGAAGATCATAATTTCTTCTAGTAATTTTAATAATAATATTTGATGGAGATTCAGTATCTATATTAAAAGAATAAATTTTATAAGGAGTTTCATTGTCAATAGAATCATAAATAATTTGTCCAATTTCAATATTTAAAGCAACATCATCAATTGAAATGTCTCCTTCTTCAGAGGAAACAACATAATAATATAAACTATAAGTAACAAAATTTTTAGCATTAACTTCAACAGAAAATGTTTTAACTTTATTATAAGTTCTGATTGTAATAACATCAGGTAAATCACCATCATTATGAGAAGAATCAACAAATTTATAATCATTATCCTCTTCATCAAATACATAAACTTCCATATCTGCATTTCCAGATATAGAATTTAAAACAATGACAATTTCTTCTGCATTGGTATCATCACTTATTATATAATAAAAATCAGTCTCACTTTTTGAAAGTGTATTATATACTGATGTTCTTGGTATTAATAATTGACTTATTTTACTTTGATATGTATCTATATGAAAAACACAATTTGTACTTCCTTCACAAGAAATAATTACATATAAAATACAATTTATATTATCTAAAGAAAAATTATCTTTTATTTTCTGATGACAAATATTATCTTCATCACCAATATCAATAGTTTTTCCATACCAAATATTATCGCTATTTATAATTTTATTTTCATCAATTAATTCTTTTAAATATTCTTTATCAAAGATTTCCAAATTTTCTGAAAAAAAACCATAAATTTGAACATTTCCTTCTATTTCATCTAAATAAATTGAAATACTGGAATTAGTAGAAAAATCATAAACTTTATAGGAAGTAACATTATTCCCAGGTAAAAATCCAGTTATTGATTTTCCTGCCATAATATAATTATAATATTGAGCTTCTGTGATTTCTGATTCACTTGCAATTTGAAGTGAATAAGAAGCAAAAGAAAAACCTAAAACACAAAAATTAAATCTTCTATAACCAACAAAACCTTCTTTAGCTGCAAGATTTTGAAAAACAATTAAATCGCTTTCAGTAATTATTACTGTTTTTTCAGATGTAATTTCATATGTAGTATCATCATAAGGTATATCAGAAAAAGTCATTGGAACTTTAGATAAAAAACCATTTAATTGTAATAAAGCACTTCCACTAAATAATTGAATAGTCAAAACTATAGTATCTTTTAAATTTGAATTTGTATCAAAAGCATAACATCTACTTTTATCTTCTTTAACATAATCATAAATTGCTGTTTGGGAAGGAAGTTCAATAATAGAATTTTGATATTCTGCATATAAAGCAATTTCAACATTATTTTTTTCTGTTGATAATAAAATATATAAATCACAATCAGAACAATAATCATCATCTCCTTTTTCCATATTATATGAATAACCATAAATCCAACTTTGAGAAATATCTAAACTATTTATAGATGAAGGATTAGGATCTTTACTTATATAAACTTTAAAAGGTTTAAATTCTATTGGCATTAAAGATATAGAAAATTCATTGTATTCTTTTTTAATGTGAATTTTTAAAGAAAGAGGATTATTTTTATCTATATTAAAGAAATATATTTGATCTTCATTTATATCTGTTGTCTTTGATAAAAATGCATTGATTGTATAATCACATTTTTCAAAACAATATACACTTATATAGAAAGTTTCATTAGTATAAACTTCATCTGAATTAATTGAAATTATATCACTTCCTATTTTTGATGAACGCCAAGTTGAAGAATAAAATGATGGTTTTTCTTCTGTTTTTGAAATATATAAATCTGGATCTGAATATTTTTTTACGAATTCATCTTGGGATATTGTTATTATTAAATTTTGTTTTGATGGTTTTATATCTTCTGGAATTGTTAATTTATAATAATCAGACGAAAAATCTTGTGTTATTTTTCCTTTAGTTTCTTCTTTTAATTTTAATATTTTGTGTGTTGATTGAAAAGAGAATATATTTAGGGAAAGAATGATTAAGAGAATTTTTAACATTTATTTAAATGTTTTTTTTAAATATATTTTATTCATTATCATAATTTTCAAATATTAAGAAATCAATAAAAAAATTGTAGGATTAATATTCCTTTTTATTCATATATAATAAAGAAATTTTTGATTTAAATTAATATTAATGGGCATTGTGATGTAAAAATTAAAAATGCAAATAATAAACAAAAAAACTACTTTTATGTTAAAGATATGAACTCACAGACTAATAATTAATCAAAAATAAAAGAATATAATTTAATTAAGATAAAACAAATAATATTTATCATTCTCAATGATCGAATTTTTATATATGATAATAGTTTATGAATATAAAAAAGGAAAATTAAATTTAATCAATTTATTTTTCCTTTATATACTTTTATTTATTTCATTTTCTATATTATATATTATTATATAAGGATAACTTTGAAAAACAAAAAGAAATTATTAAATCAAATTTCTTGACAATGAATTCAATTTATTTTTTTCTTTTGATCGATGAATTATTTTTATAATTTTTTTTATTCTTTTTAATGAGTGAAGATTCTTTTTTTTAAATATATTTATTGTTGGTATTTAATGTGGTTCCGAAAAAAAATAAAAATTTAAAAAAAAAAATAAATAAACCCAAAAATATTAAAAATCAAAAAAAATGGACTCAACCTCATCATCTAAAAAAACCCAAATATGCAATGCTCCAAATTGTGAAAAAGAGGGAAAACTCCGATGTCCAAACTGTATTAAATTGGGAATAAAAGATAAAAGTTACTTTTGTGGTAAAGAATGTTTCCAATCTTTTTGGAAAGAGCATCGTAAAATACATGAAGACTATGAGCCAATAGATGACGGATTTTTATATACAGGAAAGCTTCGTCGATACAAGGTAACTCCTCGTCGAAGTATTCCAGACTCCATAGAGAAGCCTGATTATGCAGATCATCCAGAAGGTGTTTCTGCATGTGAGGAGGCAGTAGCTAATTCAAAGGAGATTCCAATTTTCACGGAGGAGGAAATTGAAAAAATGAAAGTCGCTGGAAAATTAGGAAGATTAGTTTTAGATACTATACACAAAGCTGTTGCTGCTGGAGTCACTACTGATGAATTAGATGTTGTCTGTCATGAATGTTGTATTGAAAATGATTGTTACCCTTCTCCTTTAAATTATTATAAATTCCCTAAAAGTTTCTGTTCTTCAGTCAATGAAGTTATCTGTCATGGTATTCCTGATATGAGACCTTTACAAAATGGAGACATTCTCAATTGTGATGTGACTGTATTCCATCATGGTTTCCATGCAGATTTAAATGAAACATACTTAGTAGGAGATGTAAATAAGAAAGGTAAACATTTAGTTAAAGCTGCATATGAATGTTTAAAAAGAGCAATAGAGATTTGTAAACCAGGAACAAAATATCATGAAATTGGAGATTTAATAGATGAATACATTACAGGGGAAAAATTAAGTGTAGTTAGAGCATATACTGGACATGGAGTTGGAAAATTATTTCATACCACACCCAATATTCCTCATTATAAAAATAATAAAGCTTTGGGAACTATGAAACCTGGACATATTTTCACTATTGAACCAATGATTAATGAAGGAGATTGGAAAGATGTCACTTGGCTTGATAATTGGACTGCTGTTACTGCAGATGGAAAAAGAAGTGCTCAGTTTGAACATACTATTTTAATCACTGAAGATGGATGTGAAATTCTTACCGCTAGGAATGAAAATTCACCTGAGTTAGAAATTTTTAAGAATAAATAAATTTTAACATATTTTATTTTTGGCTTATTTTTTGGGATTAAATTTTTTATATGTTTTTATTTTGAATATTTCTTTAAACAAATATTCTTTTCTATAAATTATTATCTTTGTAAAAAAAACTTTTAATAAAGATATTAATATTCAAATGGAAAAACATTTGGAGAAGTCCTTTCAACATAAGGTATTATTATAATAAACATTATTAAATTTTAATCTTGAATATGAATATATAAATCATGAATTCAGTGAAATTTCCTGAAATAATAAATAAAGATAAAGAAAAAAGAAATAAAGTAAAAAAACCAAAAACAAAAATAACTTAGCGTATTCGTCTTTTTAAGAGTAACACCCCAAAATTTTATAAAATAAGCAAACATAATATGTTACTTATATTAAGACAAATATTAAGAAACAAAAAAAAATAAGTTTTTCCTATTAATGCAAAAAAAAAGAAATCAAAAATTCAAAAAAAAAGCAAAAAAAAAAAAAAAAACTTTTTAATCCTCTAAATAATTTGGAATATATTTTGCTCTTATTAAGATAAGGTGTTGCTCTAAAAAAAGACTTTGCTCTTAAAAAGACTAATAAGGTAAATTAATTCTATTATAAAAATAAAAGAGTTAAAACTAAAATAGAAAAATCAATTCATGCTCAAAATTTCCAAACAATCTCTATAAATAATACAATCTATTCATCAATAGCCATCTCTCCAAACAACAGTTTAGATAAATTTAAAAATTTTATACTTCATAAATTTTTGGTTTTATCATTTCCATTACTATTATAAATAAGTACCATTTTATTATTTCCAGCAATAACATTAGTTTTATTTTTATAAGCCCAAATAAAGTTATTAAAAATATTTATATGTCCTTTTAAAACAACATGAGACATTGGGTTTGATATATCTTCTTATATTTGAGATAAATCAAATAATAATATTAGATATAATATTATAGGTATGATATTGT
>JAEEGL014254919.1_pt1 | contig 14655 bp, 8 predicted proteins | sample 9134231 | NCBI WGS metagenome assembly JAEEGL01 (sample SAMN16246548, study PRJNA631951) | gut metagenome | biome: gut microbiome; feature: rumen; material: fiber-attached | host: Bos | place: Iran: Karaj | collected 2018-10 | reverse complement strand
TTAGCAAAATTTCGTTAAAAAGTGTCAACGTCAAGAGTTAAGTGACTAGTCCTAAATAACCGTTACAGGTTTTACGGGGCAAAAATAGTAAAAACTCAGTTAACCGTCGCAGGGACACCTTGCGGCGGTTTTCTTTTGTAGGTTTTGACAGGCACATCTCTTTGGGAATGCATCCATTCAGGGGTGTTGTATCCGCAAGAGAGATGCGGCCTGAGGTTGTTGTAGATGTACACACACTCACTGATGACTTTCCTCATCAGTTTGAAGGGGAGGTCCAACTCTTCAAGGAGGAACTCCTGCTTCAGTATTCCGTTGACCCTCTCGGCCACGGCGTTGGCGTAAGGGTCGTAAGATTCGGTCATGCTGGTCTTGATTCCGTACTTGCCCAGCAGCCTTTGGTAGGCATCAGAGCAGTACTGTATCCCTCGGTCGGAGTGGTGGATGAGTGTCTCGTTGGGGTATCTGCGGTTGGCATTGGCCATCCTAAGAGCCTTGAGGGAACTCTCCGTGTCCAGGCTCTGCGACAGGTTGTAACCGACAACCTTCTTGGAGTATGCGTCTGTGATGAGCGACAGATACATGTGGCTTGTCCTGTTGCCGATATAGGTGATGTCGGACACCCAGACTTGTTCGGGACGCACGATCTCGAGACCGGCAACCAGGTTCTTGTGCTTGTGGAAACGATGATGGGAATTGGTCGTGACATGGTAGCTCCTATGCGGGACGACGAGCATGTGGTTGGCCCTGAGTATGTCGAAGAGACGGTCCCTGCCGACTCCTATACCCTTGAGCTTGTCGCCGAGCATGTAGTGGAGTTTGCGGGTGCCGACCCTCGGCATCCGTTCCCGTATGCCCAGAACCATCGACACGGCTTGGGTGGCCCGCTGTCGGCTCCTGTCTTCTCCCCACACGCCCCTGTAGTACTTCTGTCTGCTTATCCCGAGCAGCCTGCAGACGCCGCTGATTGATGCGGGCTTCATTTCCGTGTACCGCTTGACTGTTCGGGTGAGCATTTTTTTCTGATGTCGACTCCGTATTCCTCCTCGGCGATGTCTATCATCAGGTCGAAGAACTCGGCCTTCATGTCCTTGACCTCCAACTCCTTCTCCAGACGGGCGTTCTTCCTCTCGAGGACTTTTACCTTTTCGCGGAGCTCCAGCAACTCTTGTTCCTTGCTTTTTGCCATGGGTTGTAGTGTTCTGTTTTGCCAGTCAAAGGTACCAAATTTATTGATCCATGTACGCACAGTGTGACTCCCTTGTATTCCATACTTCCTCGAAAGGGCACCCAGACTGGCATCCGTCTCTTCATACTCCCTGACCACCGATATTTTAAAGGACATCGGATAATCCTTCTGTGTACGCTTAACGTACTCTCTTTCTTCTTTTTCCATTTATCGTTACTTTTTGTTGTAACGCTTTTTCAGGACAAGACAAAGACTCAAAAAAAACGGAAGCCTTCGAAACATTCGGAGGCTTCTTTTTTTCAATAATCACAAATAAAACGGAATTTTTTGCTTTGAAATGAATTTATTATCTATCTTTGCATTTGGATAACCTGACATTTCCAGCATGAAAAATACATTCGTCATACTATTATTATTAATAGTTACCCAACTCCAGGCACAACATAGAATTGGGTCAGACGAAGCCTTTACCACCGCCGAGCGTTTCATTTCACAAAGCACAAAGCAAAACAACGTCACGTTGACATTGACGGAGACCATCAAAAGTGAGCAATCGGGACAAGCCAACCTTTTCGTGTTTTCGATAAAGCCCAAGGGATTTGTCATTGTTTCGGCGAACAATGAGGTGTTGGCCTATTCCCATACCTCTACAATGCCTCGGAGCGAAAGCCTTCCCAATCATATAACCTATTGGCTCGACCTCTACAATGAAGCCACCGACTTTTTGATTGCCCATCCAGAAGCAAGACGAAAAACAACAATTTTCAATCAAGAAGTCGAACCTTTGACGAAATCCTGCTGGGGTCAAGGTTGTTTCCACAACGAAGCATGTCCCGTTGATAGCATGGGGCCTTGCGACCATGCATCGGCTGGGTGTGTAGCCATCGCCATGGCACAAATCCTATACTACCATAAGTATCCTTTGACCGGATATGGTGAAATCTCCTATCACTGTGCTCCTTATGGAATGCTCAGTGCCAACTTCGAAGAGACAACATATAGATGGGATGAAATGGCCGACACATTGCACGAAAGCAACCCTGCTGTCGCACAACTGATCTCTCATTGTGGCCTTGCCGTGAAGATGCATTACAGCGCACATGAAAGTTATTCTACCTTCTCGGCGGCCAACAATGCCTTTAGACAGTATTTTGGTTTGCCCACAACTACAATACATTATCGAACGCATTATGACAATGAGAGTTGGCAGCAACTCATCAAATTGGACCTTGACAACCACCTCCCCGTGTACTATCGCGGCAAATCGTCATTGGGCGGACATGCTTTCGTATGTGATGGATATGACACCAACGGAATGTTCCACTTTAATTTCGGTTGGGATGGTGTGGCAGATGGCTTTTATAACCTTAGCAATCCTTCGGGGTTCTCATCAGAACAAGCGATCATCCACGACATCCGCCCCATTGACGGCAACGCTATCCATAGCGACGAGCACAACATTATCTATGTCTCTCCTGACGGCGTTGGCGACGGCTCGTCATGGGCCGAAGCCACCAACGACTTACAAAAAGCCTTATTCAATTCTCATTTCAACGACTGTGTCATCTGGGTCAAGGAAGGCACCTATAAGAGTTGCTCTTCTAACGATTACGCATTCCTGCTCATGCACAACAGCAAAATATATGGAGGTTTCAAGGGCGACGAGCCTTTTGACTATGACCTCTCACTCCGCGACTTCGAAGCCCATCCCAGCATCCTTGATGGCGACCACCGTCAAGGGGTCATCAATGTGCTCCCTTTCGTTGACAATGACAAGGTAGTCATCGATGGCTTCACCATACAAAACGGGGTTTCGGACGAAGGAAGTGGCCTTCTTCTTTCTAGTCATACAAAACTCAGCAATTGCAAAATTTGCAACAATAGTGCCTTGCGAAACGGAGGCGGTTTATCCACATCGCTCAGTAGCGTCAACATTCAAGTCATCAACTGCGATTTTTATGGCAACGATGCCAAGGACGGTGGCGCAATCTATGACAAAGGCGGTATCACATTCTGTCGATGCAACATTCATGACAATATAGCTTCAAACAAGGGTGGAGGCATCAATAGTAATGTAAGCGGTGTCCCTAGTATCTTCATCAACTGCACCGTCAATAACAATTCAGCTGTAAATGGTGGCGGTATTTATAGCGACCAATCAAGGTCTTCCTATTGGAGTTGCTTGATCAACAACAACACAGCTGAAAACGGTGGAGGCTGCTACGGGCAATCCAATTTGTACAACTGCACCATCGTGAAAAACATAGGTTCGGAAAACTACGGTGGCGTATGCAACACACAGGATGCATCACAAGAAATCAAGAATTGTATCATTTGGGGCAATGTCAGTGATGGCGAATATGAGCAAATTGGGCCCATTTCAAATTATGCCTATTGCGCTGTGCAAGATGGCGAGCCAATCTCATCAACCAACTTCGGCATCACCCCCGAAAACGATGGAGAGTCGCCCGGATGCTATGTCAAATTTGTGGATGCAGATGTCGAGGCAGGTTGTGAAGGCCGTGGAGGAAATTGGAGACTGCAATCTCAAAGCACATGTATCGACCGAGGTGAAACTATCGCCCAACAACCCGAAATTGACCTCGAAGGGAATCCTCGTCTCAGGCACAACAATGTCGACCTTGGTGCATACGAGACGAACACCGTTGCCCACACCATCAATCTTGACTTTTGCAAAAGTGCACCATATTACCATGATGGCAACTATATCCCTTCGCCTGGCACCTATACCTTTTATTATCCTGATGCAGACTACGACAGTCTGGTCATTCTTAACATGACTATTGAAATTATCAAACTGAAAGAAGAGATCTGCGAAATAGACACTTATGACTTTTTCGGTGAAAGCCTAAACGAAGCGGGGTTTTATTCCACTGTTGTCGATTGCAAGTATTACGAACTCGATTTGAGCGTGAATCCCCTATCGGAAGCGGAGCACTTGGTAATTTCGCTATGCGAAGGTGACACCTATGATTTTCACGGCCACACTTTGAATGAAACAGGCCAATATGTCGACACTATCGATTGTTCCCTCTATAGACTCGACCTGACCGTCAAACCAATACTTGACTCTTACGAGGAAGTGAGCATCTGCGAAGGCGAAAGCTACTATTTTTTAGGGACATTTTTGAGCGAACCCGGCCACTATGACAAAGTAATCCATTGCTCGGGGCGATATCACCTCGATTTAACTATCCAACCCAATCCCACGCTGCAATGCAGCAACGATACTATCATACTTTTAGGCACTCCAGCCATACTTGACGTTGCCGGAGCCGACACCTATCTTTGGTCGACGGGCGACACTACGACAAGAGTTGTCGTATACCCCGAAGAAGACCAAGAATACCAAGTCACAGGTAGTTTTGAGAACGGATGCAGCACCAACAAGCGAATAAGAGTCAAAGTTGTAGAGGAAAACAAAAATGAGGACATTTGTCTGTTTCCCAATCCCGCGAACGACATAGTAAACTTCTACAAAAAGAACATCGACGAAGTAAGGGTCTTTAATGTATTTGGCGAGCCAGTCGAACGCGTCAGCGCACAACGTGAAAACACGGTTTTGGATGTCAGCCAATATGAAAACGGTGTGTACATCGTTATGGTAAGAGTCCTCAATAACCGATACTACACGAAACTCATCATCCAGCACTGACGTCAGGGACGCTATCAACTTCAATCACTGAATCCGTCAAATACACCAAATACCCTCGTATCTCTTTGTCAGTCATTTCCTTCAAGACATTGGCGTAGGTACAGACTTGATCATGGTGTTCTTCTTTTTTCTTGCCCGTCTTGTAGTCAATCAGGTAAATGGCATCTGGATGCTCGGCATAGCGGTCGAGACGAATGACTTTATCCTTATTGGAAGGATATAATATCTCGCATTCCGTCTTCACCTTGGCAGAAGGATCAAAAGCAGGCGCAATCAGTGGATGTTGAGCCATCTGTAAGAAACATTCTCGAATCCATTCCGAGGTCTCTTGGTTGATGGTGCCATCGTTAAGGCAAGGTTGCAATACAGTTTCGATTTCACTGGACGAGCGGATTTTTGCCAAAATTTGATGCACCAGCTCACCAAACTCGCGCGGCAACAACTTGTCGCTCCTCGACTGCCAAACCATCGTCGGATTGGAGTCAATCTTGATTTTACTATACCAATCCCCCGCCACAGACTCGGTTTTCAGTTCCTTCACCTTGTCCTTCTCCTTCTCTTTTGGCTTCATAAAATCGGGATCGCCAAAGCGATACACCAAAGCATCGTTTCCTGCCACTTGATGGTCTTCCTTGTTTTTAAGGAAATCACGGATAATGTTAGGCTTGTCAGCCTTGCCCTGCTTGGCGATGACAAACAGACGTTGTTTAGCACGAGTGAAAGCCACGTAAAGCAAATTGAGATTGTCCAGCTGGTTACTCTCCTTCTCTTTATCCAGCCTTTCCACAGCTTTCCCACCCATATTTGAAGCGCTCTTATCCAACTTGAACAACACCTTATCCAAATTAGGTATGGACTCAAAGCCCAAATCCTCAGCGCACAACCATTCCTCCGCCACCTTACTGGCGTTCAGTTTCTCATCCAAGTCGATGATGGCCTCGGGATAAATGACCACGGGAAACTCCAAACCTTTCGACTTGTGTATCGTCATGATTTGCACTGCATTGCCGCTCACCGACATCACCGCGAGTTTCTCCTGCTTAGTATCCCAATAAGTTAGGAAGTCGGCAATGCCTTCTTTAATGCCGAATTGCGACTTGAAAACCTCTTCCATGAAATAATTGACGAAAGCATCATGGATGGTGTCGAAATGGAAGATACGGAGCAAGTTAGCGCAGAGATCATAAAGACAAGTCGCCTTGGCCAGTGCAGCTTGCAACATACCAGCCTCATCCAAACCCATCACAGTCTCAATTGCCACTTCACCTTTCGCAATGGCTTTCACCTCATCAAAGAGTTGGCTAAGATCACCGTCAAAATCAGGCTCTTGGGTCAACTTCCAATAATAAAGCATGTTGGCGACAACATTCTCGTTATCACCATTTACCAAATAGCGTAAAGTGTTCACCAACAGCTGCACTTTATCTGACGACTTGAGCAAAATCGAGTCCTGTGAAATGACAGGAATTCCTTTGTCGTTCAAATAGTTGGCCATTTCTGAGCCGTAATCCGATTTACGAGTCAGCAAGGCAATGTCTGAGTATTGGTAACCTTTTGTCTCGGTAAGATTACGGATGATAGCCACCACCCTATCAAAACAGTAATTCTGATGGCTCTCGGCATCATAGAGCTCAACTTGCACCAAGCCCTTTTCATCTTTATCTATCTTTTGAACGATGCTCACTTTTTCATTAGTACCCGGTTTTGCCGAAACATACACCTTTTGCAAAGCTGGTGACAGTTTGGTATAAACCGATTCGAAAAAAGCATTGTTGAACTTGACAACGTTGGCAAAAGAACGGTAGTTGGTATCCAGATTCTTGAATGCAAAATTGTCCTGTAGATTCTGCTCAAACTGTTGGAACGCAACATTGCCTTGAGGCTTTCCGTAGATTTCAGGCAAATTCACGATCTGCTCCACCTCGCCGCTACGGAAACGGTAGATGGACTGTTTGCCGTCGCCCACCACCATGCTCATATTGTGGTTGGCCAAACCATTGTCCACGAGCGGTAAAAGATTATGCCATTGCAAGATGGAGGTATCCTGAAACTCGTCCACAAACAGATGGCGGAAATGCTCACCGATGCGTTCATACACGAAAGGCACCGAGAAATCGCCCATGACTGTATTGAGCAACTTGTTGAATTCAGAGATGTGTACGATTTCTTCCTCTTTGGCCAAAGCATCAAACTCCATCTTGATTTGCGTGCGGAGCGCATAGAGATAAAGCAAGTCCCTTTGCGTTTTATAGAACAAAAACGCCCCTAAACCTTTTTCAACCTCGTCCTTGATGGCTTGAAGCACAGGCAACAACGCTGCATTGATGGCCTTGACTTGAGTTTTTCCCAGCTGTCTCTCTGCATCATTCGAGAAACAATTCTTATTTTCAAGCACACCAATGAATCGGGGGCTAGGTTGTTCGTACACCTTTGCTGACAGCTTCCTGATGTAGGAAACAAACCCGTTTCTCCCGTATGAAAACAGCTCGTCCCTAAGGCCATATTGGCTTACCAAACGCGTAAAATCTTCCAAATGTGTTTGAAGGCCAGGCTCAAAGTCTTTCACCTTACCATTCAGGAAATCAATAGTTTGCTTGTATTCGGAAGAATTAGCAATACCGTTTTTCTTGCCTTTTTGATAGGCTTTTTCAGTCATCAGCTTGGCAATGAATTCGGAGAGTTTGGTCTCAAGGGCAGTCGAGCGCTGGCTGTCGAACTGGTTGTTACTGAAGTCAACGAGCAGCTGGGTAAGGAAATCGTCTTGACCAATTCTCAAACCTAAACGTTCAGTTATGGTTTCTGCCACCTCATCGGTATCAATACTTACTGAATACTGGTTAGGCAAGCCCAAATCGTATACAAAGCTTCGCGACAGCTTTTGGACAAAAGCATCGATGGTACTGACGCAGAAACTACTATAGTCGTGCATGATTTGAGTCATCAAACTCTGTGCATTACGTTTCAACTCAGCATCGTTGATATCCAATTCCTCTATCAACTTGGCCTCCATCGACTTAGGATTAACCTCCTTGCTTTCAATGATTTCTTGAAGCGTCGTCACGATTTTGGCTTTCATGTCGTTGGCCGATGCATTGGTGAAAGTAATGGCCAGGATGTTCCTGAAATTACCCACTGCACCTTGATTGGCCAAACACAGTTTCAAGTATTCCTTGATAAGCGTAAAGGTCTTTCCTGAGCCTGCCGAGGCTTGGAAAACCTTGAAATTGGCATCCTTATTCATGTCTATCAGTTTTGTTCCTGTTTTTTACGCCTAATGATGAGTGGCTGGTTGGCTTGCTGACTTTTCTTTCTAAACAAATCGCGGAAAGTGGTGAACGACCTGCTATAGGACAAACCCAAGCCTTGCGTGTAGGGCGCACGCCTATCAATGGCGAAGCTGTTGTAATTGGTGTTGTAGTTGGAGTGGTTGTAAAAATGGACCTGCAGCCGTCCATCCTTACTCAATTTGTAGTACAAGTCGAATTCACCGACAATATTGGAGGCGCCATCAGCGTCGGGGCTGTTGCTTCATATCACGCCCACGTTGGTCTCGATGGTAAGCCGATTCTCAAAGAGCTCGGTGCGCAGGGCCACTTGGTACTCATCGAACGAATCGTCATTACCGGAGTGGTAACTCACACCTAAGTTCATGTTCTTGGTGATGTCGAGCTGGAAAAATGTCGAGAACAAGTTGGAAAGGTTCATCGTTTGATCGGCTCCCGCTGAACCACCCGCATAGGCAAACTTGCCAAATACAAGCAGGGAGAGGGCTTGGTTAGCCATCACCATCTGATTGGTCGTGTCGACAACAGAATAAACGGTTTGTGTGACATCTTCACTTGCATTGGGCAACCTCATGCCAAACGAGATCGTCGGATTGAGCAGGGCATCCTTCAAATGAATGAGACATTCAACGTTGACATTGCTGCTTGTCGAGGAAGTCGAGTCAACCTGGATGCCCAAATCTGCCAGAGGAGCCTTGACGGAATATACGCCCGTGGCATTGATACGCCCATCTGTAGGACTACCCGACCAAGATATCGAACCGCCTTTCTGCAGGGTGAAGTTGCGCGACACTAAGTTCATGAGTGTGAGGAGGAAACGACCCGATGAGATGGTGTATTTACCGTACATCGAAAGAGGTTCGGCCGTGGAGGTATTCAGTTTCACATTGCCATCACCTTTGGCATCAATGGTGCCGATGTCACCAGGAAGCACGATTTTCAGCTTGGCAAGGTCGGTGGCGTCAATGTCGAGGTCGATGGCAAAATTATTCTTCTTTTTAACTGTTTTCTCATCGGCCATTTCGTCAATGGTATCAGTCACAGGCGTGACGAAGATAATGAAATCGTTGTCCTTCACCTTTGAGGTTCTGTTAAGCGGAATGGTAAGCGCCGTGCCTTCTTGGGTCCGAGCCTTGATATTCATGTAAATATCCTTGAATGGTCCTTTAATAGTGATCAGGCCATCGGCAATGGCGGTGCCATAGAAGGTGTCATTGTCCTTACTAGTAGTTGCCATGGCGAGGAATTCCTTTGGATAAAGCTTCAAATCAAGATAGAAGTCCTTAAACCTATCGTGCCTGATTTCTCCCGCGACTCTTGCCTGGTTACCCAAGGTGTCAGTCAACACCATATTCTCAAAGACAATTGTCTTGTTATCCACCAAAATCGTGGGATTGAAGGTATAGAAAGTGTTCAGATAACCGATCTTGCATCCACCGTCGGTGATGCTGACCTTGCCGCTGATGTCGGGCTGCTTTACCGAGCCTTTGATGTCGACAGTACCATTTCCATAGCCTTGCACACGCGACACAAAACTGCTCAACAAGGGGCTGAGTGACGACAGCCTCAAGGAATCCAACACTGCCGTGAAGTCAAGGTTGTCGTCTTCCCTTGCCGTATAGTATGAGCCGTATGCATAAAGCATCCTTTTCTTATCATTGAAGATGTTCGCATCCACATCAACAGCCTTGTCTTCATTGTCCCACGCACTCTCAATCTCGACATCGCCAATCATATCGTCATTCAGGCCCAGCTGTTCAATACTGAGATCGGCCAAAACCATGGGGTCGGCTTTTAGGCTACTTACCAAGGCATCACCTGAAATGAGGCCATCGGCATTGAAACCCATGTTCTCCGTGAGCACATCGAAATTGGAAATATCAAACTTTCGCAGTTGCACCGAGATGGTGTCGCCTTCGTTCATAGGTACATAGCCATCGAGCCTCAATGACTGCTGATTGTGGACAAACATCAGGTTGGAGATGTTGACACGGCCTTCCAAGATGTCAATGAAATTGCTGGGCATTACGTTCCACAACGAGTCGTTGATGATGATATCAGCTTTGCTGATGTTAACCATTCCTCCGTTTTCATGAGGATGGAAATTCGTCTCTATCAATGCCTTGTTATGGTCTGCCGTGTCGATGTCATCCCATTTGACGCGCATGGCGATGGTATCATTACCCATCTTGGCGAAAAACGAAAGGTTGTCAAGGCCTATGGACAAAGTGTCGGTCTCCGTGATATTTGTCCAACCGACACGTCCAATTGAAAGCGACCCGTAGGAAGCCTCCCGGTTGTTGAAATTACGAAGCTCAACATCACCAATAGAAACCTTCCCTATCTCAATGCCTTTGGTTCGTGCTGTAAGGTTAAGTTGCCGCGAACGCGAGGTGAACGTGCCGTTGAACGTAGTGTTTTTGGCTATTTTCAGATTGGGCATAAAGAGTTCGCTAAGCGTCCTTGTGTCTTTCAATACGAGGCTGACGATGAAATCCTGGTCGACATCGTGGTTGCGAGCATATTTTTGGAATGCCTCCATGTTTTGTTCAAACTTCGGGAAATGGACGAACGAGTCACCATATTCATTCAACGAAGGCATGAGACTGGCAAAGTTCATCTGCCCTGCCATCTCGAAATTAAAGAAGTCACAGGTGACATTGATGCGGCGCTGCATGAGGTTGTCGTTAAGGATGGAAGCGTCGAAATCGTTCATGACATAACTGCCTCGACCATCACGATAGACCGTATTGTCAAGGTGAAGCACGCCCTCCATGTTGTCAATATCGAAACCTTTCAAATTGGCTACTATGCTGGTACTGATTTCTGAGATGGAATCGTTTTTCATCAATTTCAAGGCCTTCAAATCGGCATGGCTGATGTCCGCCTTGAAGTCAGCGATAGGAAACTTCTTGTTGTTGAAATCGACCAAACCATTGAAATCGAGGCCAAGCACCTTGTCGTCAACAGTTACTGCACCCTTGAACCGGTTTTCTTTCAAATCGCCGTTGAGCACAATCTCGTCGATGGTATAGCCCATCAACTCGGCTTGGTAAGCATTCCCCTTCATGGTCAAGTCGACATTGCCTTTCTTAGGGAATCGGACCACAAAATCCGTATTTAAGTCGAGACTGCCGATGAATTTCTCTGCATTGGCAATGAGGCCCGCATTAATCCTGTCAGCATCGATGCGCCCTGAGAACACATTGTCGCCATTCTCCGTCTTTTGTCGCGACACGTCAAGGTCAATATTGCCTATGCCTGAGGTGAGGTGGACTTCAGAATCAAAATCGTTGTATGAGCCCCTGAAATTCAAAGTAGCCTTAGCCGATTTCAACGTACGCAACGACTCAGGCAGCGGTATCGTCTTGGTGGAAGATGGAATATAGAAATTCACCAGATCGTCGTAGGTAAACTGCAACCGTTTGATGTTCATCTCATGCTCACCATTATTGAAATCCAGTGGATGCATACTTAAGCTACCTTCTATCACAGTCGACTTGCCGAACTCCGCCTTGAGATCATCAACGCTAAAATGCTCAATTGGCCCAGTGAAACGCCCTTCAAAGAAGATGCGATTCGGCATCTTGTACATAATCTCCGAAAACACGCCGATGTCGGAAAGCATGATGTCTGTTGGCCTTATCGTAGCATCAAAGACGACAGAATCAACGAAGCTACCAAAGGCGGAATAGTCGTTGTGAAGCATGTGCACATCGGCATCAATGCTGGTCTTATTCAACTCAGCTTTCAAACCATCGAGAAAAATGCCTTGCGAACAAACCAAAGCATCAACAGAAAAGCTCTTTACATCTAATCCGCTGATTTCCTGTCCTTTGAGTGAATTAACTTTGGCACGAATGGAATCGCCATTCAGATAAAAATCCTGAGCCTTAAAATACACGTCGTTGAGTGCGATATGGGAATAATCCATCACATGACGTTCTGTTTTGTCAGGATGATCCTTGTTCTGGTTCCAATACACAAAATTGAGATTCTTCACATCAATTTTGTCGACAATGACACTAAGCGGCTCTTTTTCGGGCTTAAGCGTGTCGGTCTTGAAAGCATCCACGAGAAAAGTGAAATTGAACTTCTCCTCCCCTTCGTATTTGATCAAATTCGCTGTGACGTTACTCAATTTCACGTCCTCAAGATGGATAGTCCCATTCAAGGCATCGCGAAAGCTCAACTTGGTCTGCAAGGCCTTGATATCAGCCAACGCGTTATCATTCAAGTCTTTGACAACAACATCATCTAAATAGAAGCTAAAATCAGGAGTAATCAGCAAACGGCCCACCTTGATGTCGCCACCAGTTTTTTCCGAAAGGTATCCGCTGGCATAACGGGCTGCAAACTTCTGGAAAACAGGGTCTTGAATGGCAATAAACAGACTGGTTACGATGCCAAGCAGCACCATAATCACAATCAAAATGCTATGGATAATCTTTTTTTTAATACTTTTGACCCTCCAAATTGAGACCCATGAACGAATACATTTTAGGCATCGAATCTTCGTGCGACGACACCTCTGCCGCTGTGCTTCAAGGCACGCATGTGCTCTCCAATGTCATTGCTAGTCAGAAGGTTCATGAGCAATACGGTGGTGTTGTCCCCGAACTCGCTTCACGTGCCCACCAACAAAATATCATCCCCGTCATCGATACGGCCTTGAAGACTGCAAAAATAGAAAAAAATCAGTTATCCGCCATTGCTTTTACGCGTGGCCCCGGACTTTTGGGCTCCTTGCTCGTCGGGACTTCGTTTGCAAAGGCTTTCGCGCAAACGCTGAACATCCCAATGGTGGAGATTGACCACATGAATGCGCACATATTGGTGCATTTCGCTACCGACGACACCCACACTGAGGTGCCCGACTTCCCGTTCCTGTGTCTCACCGTCTCGGGTGGTCACACCCAAATTGTGGTGGTGAAGGACTACTTTGACATGGAAGTCATCGGCAAAACCATCGATGACGCTGCCGGTGAAGCCTTCGACAAAACGGCAAAAATCCTCGGCTTGCCCTACCCTGGCGGCCCTGTCATCGACAAGCTGGCCAAGATAGGCAATCCCGAGGCCTTCACCTTCGCCAAACCGCAGATTCCAGATTTGGACTATAGCTTCAGCGGACTGAAGACCAGTATCTTGTACACCGTCCGCGACAACCTAAAAACCAACCCTAACTTCATCGAGGAAAACAAGGCCGACCTATGCGCCTCGGTGCAGAAGACCATCATCGACATACTGATGAACAAGTTGGTGAAAGCCAGCAAGCAGACGGGCATCAAGACCGTGGCCATCGCTGGCGGCGTGAGTGCCAACAGCGGCTTGCACGATGCCATGCTCGCCTTGGGCGAAAAACACCACTGGAAAGTGTTCATCCCACGCCTGAGCTACTCCACTGACAACGCTGCCATGGTCGCCGTGGCGGGGTATTTCAAGTTCTTAAAGGGTGAGTTTGCCAGTCAGGATTTGGTGCCTTATGCGCGGCAGAGTTTGATGGAATAAGCCCCAAAAAACGCCGTCATTGCTGCCGGCGTTATTTGTTTTAGGTTATTATTCAAGTTATTTCACTTCACACTCTGAACCAACCGCACAGCAAGCCCCCAATGGTAATCTGCCCCTTCTGGGCGAATGTCGCTCTGGTGAATGAATAGGCTGCGAGCTTTTTCGATGTAAGTTGAGGACCAGTAGCGACCAAATCCGTTCACATAATTCACCGTCGTGCCTTCACGAATCCCCGCACAAGGCAGAAACACTACACCATTGGCTTCCAGAATGTCGCTCCAATCGGTTGCAGAGATATAGTTGCTTTCGTATCCACCTTGCACGTCATTGATAGCATTTAAGGCGTATGTGGCCGTGCTCCATCCATCGGGAAGGAGCAAAAGGCCGCGCACGTTATTAACGGTGGCCTTGGCAAAGCGCGAACCGTTTCGTCTATTGACGATATACTCCCATTCATCTATGGTGAGCAAATGCCACAAGCCTGCCTTGTTGCCTCCGTTGGAGATGGCATTGTTCAAGCCCCAGTCGTATTTCGTGCCAGTGATACTTAAGGCGTCCATATCATAATCGATGAGCCAAGGCTTCACGTCGTTGTAGCCGCTGGTGCCCCAACCGAACAAATCCACCCAACCTTGATAGAACAGGCTGATGTTGCTGTTGGTGTTGCCGATGCAGTCGTATTGATGCTCAGCAAAGCGCCAAGTATCCGTTGAGGCTTGGTATTGCAGATTGCCTTGCGAGAAGCGTACTTGCTTTCCGTTGCTTACCGAAAACAACCCAGTAAGGCTGCCTTCAGTTTGATGAGAACTGCCATTCCCGTCTCCGTTTTCCTTGTTGCAAGCTGCAAATACCACGAGCAGCAAGCACATTCCTAATGTATACCATTTTGTTTTCATTTCTCTTTGTCTTTTGATGAAAAGCTAAGGAGGGCTGTTTGCCCTCCCTGACTTTCATTTGAAATTAGTAATTCTGTACAAGACGGACAGGAAGACCATAATACC
>JAEEGL012737251.1_pt1 | contig 14655 bp, 1 predicted proteins | sample 9134231 | NCBI WGS metagenome assembly JAEEGL01 (sample SAMN16246548, study PRJNA631951) | gut metagenome | biome: gut microbiome; feature: rumen; material: fiber-attached | host: Bos | place: Iran: Karaj | collected 2018-10 | reverse complement strand
TAAATCTTATTAATCAAAATTAAGGATTGGGCCTTGGGCATTCAGCACTGAAGATTGGGCCCACTCCCCAATCCCCAATCCCCAATCCCCAATCCCCAATCCCCATTTTATTAATTTAATTTTAAATTTAAATAGTCCTTATTTTTAATAATTATAATAACTAATTAGTTTTTACCATTTTTATTTAATTAAGTAAATTAATTACCTATAATTTCTTATTTAAACAAATTTATCATCTCCGCTATATTCATCATCATAATCATCTTCGTTTTCATCTCTATTACTACTTCTTTGATTATTCGAGGAAATATTCATACTATTAACACCAGTCACTTTATCAGCATTCATACTATTATTATCCAAGCTAATAGCAACAAGTAAATTCTTTTTCATAATATTTTTCGAAGTATAATTAGGCAATTCTAAATTAAAGAAACAAGTATCAGCTCTCGGGAATCCATTTTTATTTTTATCGTTCTTATTATACTTTATTGTAAAAGCTATTTGATTTTTGACGTATTCTTCATTAGATGTAGGTAATCTTTCTTGAGCCCAACAAAATTTAATAAATTTGATTTTTTCTTCCTGGCTAAATTCATTCAATATTTCCCATAACCATCTCACTTCTTTACTGTCTTCTTTGAAGTCATTACTCAATTTAGTATTTTGTCTCAATAAATCAATATCGACTTCCTTTTTACCACAAACTAACATAGATAATTCGTTTCCTGTGAATAATTGTAATATAGATAAAGGTATGATTTTACTTAAACCTTGTTTAATACTATTAATTTGAGTTTCAGCTTCATTTAATCGATAGTATAATAGCATTGAGATATATTTTAATCTTTCTTGGACTGTTGATTTACTTAAAATTAGTTCTTTTTTTTCTTTTGAATTTTGATTAAAATATTTTAACGTACCATCGGATAATATCGTATTATAATTAAATATTTCATCAATATCTTCTTTTTCTTTATTTATCGGATTATTATCTTCACTAATTTCATTACTATTATTTTCTTTTTTTTTATTAATGCTATTAGGGTCATAATAATATATTGTTTTAATAATATTATACAAGCCTTCATCATACTGTAAAATATCTTCTAAATTTATTTTCTCATTAACAATCTGTTTCCAGACTAAAGAGCATAAATCTAAAGTCAGATGAACACCAGTTCTAATACATATACCCATTAATACTCCTAAAAATTCGTATTGCTCTAATGCATTAATTCCGTTATAACTTGGATTTATAGTAAATAAATCTTTAAATTCTCCTTTTTTGTTGATATTATTCTGTGTTTCAATTAATAAAGGAAGATATTCGTTTAATTCTTTTGATATATCACTGAAAAATTGACGATAAGGACCACCTAAACCTTGAACGAATTCGTTTTTGAAAATAACCTGGAAAGCTAATTTTGGATCACCTGGCATTTTCTTTGCTCTGTAACTACTTATATCGAAATTTTTATATTGATTAAATGCTTGTAAAAATAGACTATCTTTTTCTGTCAAATTATTCATTAATAAATTTTTGACATTAATATTATCTATTGCTTGCTCATTAACATCATCTGTGTAATTTATATTATTAGTCATCATTTTTATAACATTATTCTTTTTTTTATCAATATTATTAGCTATTTCCAACCTTTCAAATTTCATTTTTGTTATCTGGATTTCTTCCTCACTATATTCAGAACTATCAATAATAGAATTTAGTAATCCTGTTTTTATAGAATTAAATATAAGTCCTCGATTATTTGTTAAAAATGTAGTTATTGTTTCGTATAAAGGAACTAATATATAATCGGCTTTTGATGAATTTTTTAATATCGTTTTATAAGGCGATGGAGGCTTAATAAAAGGCAAAGATGTTTTAAGGCAATTATTATAATATTTAATTATTGACCAATAGTATCTAATCATATTTAGAGGGTATTCATTTAATTCATTGAATTTTGATATTTGATTGAAATTATTAAATTCGGAATATATATTTCTTATTTGATTAGAAGGCAATATCAAAGCATAGTTTTCGATTTTATTATATATTTGATTAGATATTATTTCTTTATCTATTACTGTACTTATTTTTGCTAATAAATTCAAATCGAAATTTTTATTCTTTTGAGAATTTATATATTCTTTAATATTCACATTTTCAAACCAAATATCAATTCCATTACTTAAACAATTCATTGTTAATTCAAAAGCATCTTCTGGCTTTATTACTTCTTTATCATCTGATAATTTTTTAATTAAATTATCTAAATTTTTGTTATTCAATTTTTTTAATGAAGACAATTTAGGCAATAAAAAGTCTTTATTGTTTTTATATTTATTTATTCTTTCATTTAAATAATTATTCAAAGGCCCTGGATAATTAGGTAAATTTATTATATCTTCTCCGAAATAGATAGCTTCAAAAGGTGAATAATCCAAACTTTGTAATTTTTTAATTAAATTTGTTATTTTTTTTTCATAATATTTTAGTACTAACTCATAATTATCTGGTGTTCCTAAAACTTTGGGTTCTTCTGGTGCCTTTGGTTTTGGCTTATCTTTTTTGAGAACTTTTTTATCTTTGTCACAAAATACACAAAATGAGTTATTTTTATCGTTTTCCATTTGACAGTAATAGCATAACCAGAAAGGCTCTTCTTCCACTTCTTCAACTTTTTTTTCTTCTTCTTTTTTTATTTCTGGCTCTTTTAAGTTTTTATTACTAAGGATAAAACCATCAAATATTACCCCTATATATTTCTCTTTTTTGCCTTCATTATCAAAATTAAATTCTAAGATATCATTATCAGAATTTACGATTATTACTTCATATTCCTTTAAAATATCAATTAGATATTCTTTGAGTGGTTTTTTAATTATTTCTTTAGAAATATCTTTTTTTTGAGGTTTATTATCTTTTTTATCTTTATCTTCCTTATTATCTTTTTTTTCTTTTTCTTTTTTAATGAACTTCTTATCATCTTCTAAACTTTTTCTTATATTTTTAATAAAGTTTATTATTCTTTCTTTTTTAAATTTGCCCATCTTTGTTCCTTCTTTTTCATCTTCAAATTCTTCTTCTCCTTTTTCTTCTTTTATTTCTTCCGCTTTTTCTTCTTCTACCTTTTTTTTTACAATATTTTCATATTCATCATTTACTTTAAGTATAAGTACATTATTATATAAGAAATTATTTAAATCATTTTCTTTATTCAATTCTTTTATTAAATTACTTTCTAATTGATTTTCTTTTGAATTATTAATGAAATCAATTAGGACATTTAATTTTTCAATTGTTTCAATGAATACTGGTAAACTATAATTAAATTTATTTTTCAAGAAATTTGATATTATTCCTATATCAATATTAGGACCTTTTATTATAGATAAAATAGCTAAAATAATTTCTACACCTTCAACAACATATGAAGAATAATATTGATGATTATTTGGATCTGATTTTTCTCCTTTATTTTCTGAAGTTTTTTCTACTTTTTTAATTAATTCAACTAAATCTTTACCTTTATCCGTACTTATTAAATCTATTTTTTCTTCTATACTATATTCTTTATCATTTTCATGTATTTTTAAATATTGTTTATATTTAAATAAAGTTCTTGTTGTTATATTAAATATCCTTCTTTGAATTTCTGAAGGTATTTGATTTGAAGTGCAATGATTAATTAATGAATGAATTAATTTCTTATATTCAATATTATTATTTTGCACATTGTTAGTTTCTTCTTTAAATATATCATCAGTTATATAATCTGTCATTTGAATTAATAAAGGCCAATTACAAGGAATAGCTGTTATTAAACAAGGTAAATCACTTCCTATAGGAATTGTATCCCATTCATATAAATAAAAGCATCTTGAACCTGGTGTATATTTAACCCAAACTTTTGGGAAGTTAAAAATATAAGTAGGCAAATTATTACGACTACTTTTGAAAGAAGAAATTTCTCCAATGATATCTTCACCATAAGGATCACTATAAAATGTTAATTTTGCATTTGCTTCTAAAAATGCTTTCTGTTCAAAAGTAATTAATAATCCACAAATATCACTTGTATCAAAATCTGATTGAATTTTAACTAATTCATGTAAAGCAATTAATCTATAATTAAAATCACCGACATGATAAATTTTTTGTCCTTCAGGAGTATTAAACAAAATATTGGATTTTTCAATATAATCTTTATATAAATTAACAGTTATTGTTTTAAGATTTTTATCTAAATTTTTCCATTCTTCCATTACCCATTTTTTTATATTATCATTTTTTATTTTATTTATCTTATTTTCATTAGTATTAATTGCATTTTTATTCACTTCATCATTCTCGAATCCTAAAAGTGATTTATTTATTAAATCATTTAAATTATTTTGTTCATTCTTATTTATCTCTGATAATAATTTCTGAATTTTAGGACTATTTTTCATTAAAATATAATTATTTAAATTGTTGAAGACTCCGGATGTTGCATTTAATTTATATTTTTTCCAACTTTCTAATTGTAGTTCTGATAAATTATTATTATTTTTTAAAGGAATATCAAATTTAATTCTATTTAAAGAAACCATTATATCAAATAAAGAATTTTTCGAATATAATATTCTTAATTTTTTTTCAATATAATTATATTCTTCTATTAATTGTTGAGAATTAAAACTAAAGGAAGGAATTTTAATAGGTGTTTGCAACAATTTGAATTCTTCATTATTTATCCATTGTGTATACATTTTTCCTCTGTAATCATCAAAAAGTAAGCATAAACAACTAGCAATAGTATAATCTTGTAATAAAACTAATACAGGAGTGTCAACTTTATTTAATCTTACATAATAATAATTATTAGGATATATTTCTTCAACAAATATTTCATTAGTATCAAATTGGGATCTAAAGACTAACCCAGTAATAGGTATATTTCCATTATCAAAAACAGCAGATACATCATTTTTAAGACCGTCTAAATTACCTATAGACAATTGATATCTTATTTGGCTTAAAGAATTCATATAATCAATTTCACTATATTGTTGTTTGCAATAATTATATATTTCTCCAACGAAATATCTTTCAAAGATGATAATATTTCTTAAAGAAGATGTTATTTTAGAATAATCTTTTAATTGAGGTAATTCTGATATAAAATCTGATTTTGGCATATTATAATTAATGATTAAATCCTCACTTGTTTTCTTGTTTGAATTATCTTTTTTTTCTTTTTGAATAATTTCTGATTTTTCATGATTGATTTGATGAAAAATAGGACTATAAATACCTATTAAATTTTTGAAATCTATATTAAATTTATTTTGAAGACGCTCAAAAGCATCGATAAATTCTGATTCCCAAAAACGATCTTTTTTTTCTAACCAATTTGCTTTATTGGATATTTCTTCTAAGTATAATATAACTTTATTTAAAGTCGATTTATCATTTTCGTATAATCTTGAAATTTCTGAAGTTTCTATTTTTTTATTGTTTAATAATTTAAGAGATAAATTTAATAAAATTTGATTACTAAATGAAGGATTTGATTTGAAGTGTTCGTATGAAATTATAAATATATCAAATATTTCATTTAATTGAATATATTTTAATAAGTCTTCGTTTTCTTCATATTTATTAAGACTGTTTAAATTAACATTTTCTATTTTGAAAATAATTTTATTTTTTATATCATCTTCTGTGAGGTTATAATTGGAAGGAACATTTTGATTAGATTTTAAATTTGAATTATTAGTTTGTTTATTTGTATAATTACTTTTATTAGTAAAGCAAACTTTGCATGAATTGCTGCCTGACTTATCTCCTCCGCAAATAACTTTTCCTACAATAATAGGTTCTCCTTCTTTGTTATTTGAATTAGTTACTTTTGTATTTTGTCTTATTATATTATAAAAATTATTTATGAATAAAAACATTCCAATTATTTTCATATTCTCTTCAGTAACATTATTGAAATTAAATTCTGTTTTTATTAGTTTTAATTTATCCCTGACTAATTTAGTAATAATCGTGGAATTTAATTCATAAATATTATATAGCAATTCAATAATACTTTGAATTATAATAGTAATGCATTTTCCAGTTAAAATTTCATCTTCATCAATGATTTTTTTTTCGAAAGAATTATAATTAATACTATTAATAATATCTTTTGTATATCCTAGCATAAAATTATCATTATACTTTCCAAATTTTTCTCTTTTTTCAGAAGCTTTTAATTCTTTGCTGAAGTAATCATAAGCTTCTGAAAGAATATTATATTCATTTTCTGTGATTAAAGTAAAATTTAAATTACTTTTTGTAGTTTCTTTTAAAGTAGTTGTTAATCCAGCAAATAATTTATTTTTGGTTGGTAAAGGAGGATATATCATTTCATCATTAAATAATGTTTCTTTATTATTTTCATCAATATCAATGCTAAAATGCTTTAATAATCTATTTTGAGCTTTGTATATCAAATCACATAATTCTAAAGCTTTTTTATGAGGCATTTTTGGCAATAATATTGCATATCCTTTAATACTAGCTATTTCACCAATTTCTTCGGCTGTTTTTATATGTGATAATATTCTATAATAATATTTTTTAGTTTTCAATAATTTATCAAGAGTTTCTTTATTTTTATCCTTTTGTTCTTTTGTTATTTTTTCATTTTTTAATTCTTTGTTTAAAGCTTCAATTGATGAAATTAATTGATCTAATTTTTCCTGATGTTTTTTAACAAGTTTAGTCATTTTAAATTGGAGTTTTCCTCTATCTCCTTTTTCTGAAATAAAATAATTATTTAACTTAACATTATATTTATTTTCGACTTTAATTAGTGGATTATATATAATATCATCTTTTTTATCTTTCTCTTGATCTTTTTTATCTTTATCTTTTAATTCTTTTTCAAATTTATATGCGGATAATTCAGTAGGATATTTTTCTTCCCAATAATATAAAGCATTTACTAAAAATTGATAATCGAATTCGGTAGAATTCATTTGAACCAAAACATAGTAATTACCAGTCTTATTTTCTTCATTATTTCCATTTTTATTATTATCAAATAATTTAAGATTTTCATCAAACATGAATAATTTTCCTATTTTTTTAAATAATATTTCAGTGTCTTTAAATATCAAATTATTCAATTCTTTTCTTCCCTTTGAAGATATAGATTTATAAATGTATATAATTATTTGAGAGCTTAAATTAATTAATTCCGGAGATATACTGGCTTCAATTGATTCTAATAATTTTGAACTAATTTTAATTATATTAGAATCAGCATTTAAATGTATATTTCCAGTATTATTTTGATTTACTTTATTATAATTTAATAATACATCCCTAACCAATTCTAAAATGCTTTTCTTTTTTGTTTTATCCTTTGCTGAACATAAACTATTATATAAATGCCCAAAGATATAATCAGTAATTTTTGGAATATTTAAAAGAATAATTTCATCTAATATTATTTTGGCTAAATCTCTTGTTAATTTCTTTGTTTTTTCAGTTTCAGTAGAAAGCTTTATTTTCTTTTTATACATTAATGTATTGAAAATATAATCGATAAATTTATCTAAATTTTTTTTGGCTAAATCTTCTTCAAAAAGACGCTTGTGGGAATAAATAGATTTAAGAATAAGTCTAATATCTGATAATATTAATATCACTTTTTTAATAGAATAATCCTCATTACTTTTGAAATAATCAGATTCTATTTTTCCTTTAGATATATTAATTATAATTTTATCTTGAGTAGAATTTTTATTATCTTCTTCTAATTCTTTAATAAAATTCATTAATATCTTTATATTATTATCTAATAAAGAAATTAATTCATTTTTGATATTGCCCATCACTTTATTGTCAGATTCAATTCCATTTAATAAGCCATTTTTATATTTTCCTTGAGATAAAGCTAACAATCCATAATTAAAGTTAGTTAAATGATTCAAATCTTTATTTAAATAATTTGATAAATTGCGTATTCCTAATATTCTATTATTACTTCTTAAATATTGTGTATACAATATTACTATAGCATCATTAACTGTATAATCATATTTGATAATGTAATAAAGTAAACTTTTTAAAATATATTGATTTTTTGGTTCTAAAATATAATTTTCATCTGGTGAAATATTTTGAAGACTCATCGATACATTTTGGAAACTATTACTATTATTACTATGTAAAGCTAAACTATATGAATTACTAATAGATGAAGATTTTACTTTTTCGGATAATAATATATTGAATTCTTCGTTTTCATTATTTTCATTATAATTATTCAAATTTAATAATAATGATATTTTATAAATCATTTCTTCTGCTAAAGATATAAATGGATTTTTTTTTCTTAATTTATCTTGATTAATTATTATTTTATTATAAGTTTGATATCCTTGCAATAAGTAGAGTAATTCCTTATATATATATGCTGAATATTTTTCTATTGATTCATTTGGATTATTATCATTATATTCAATTTTATATAATTTACATATAGATTTTAAATGTTCTTTATTTCCAAAATATCTTGAATTTACATCTTCACTTATTAAATTCTTATATTTATTAATAATTCCTTCTTTTAAATTTTTGAGTTTTTCTTTTATTTCTTCATCTAAAGGCTCAGAAGTTTCTTTAATTAATTGTTCTAATGTTTTAGCATTTAAATTATTATATTTTTCTCTTTCTTCATTTTGCTTTTTAATATTTTCTTCATCAATGTCAGCCTTTTGCTTTTCTACTTTTTTAGGCTTCTTCTTTTTTTCTTTATATAAAGTTCTATGAGCATTAGATTTCTTTTTATAATTAGCATCTTTAGAACCAAATTTATCTTTTAATTTATCTAATTTACTTTTCTTTTTTTCTTTTTTATCAGTTTCAGTATTCGTATTTTCACTAGTAGTAGTTTCTTTTTCGTCTTCTTTTTTATCTTCCTTTTTTTCAATTATATCCACATTTTTAACTTTATAAACCTTATTCAATATCAATTGCTTGATTTCTTCATATAATTTATTATATTCTTCTTCAAAATCATATAAATGATTTTTAATTAAATCGAAACCATCTTTATAGAGTAAAGCTTTATTTGCTAAAAATGACATAATCGTATTTAATTTTTTTCCTAAAATTAATTCCAATGCGTTATCAAAAGTTTCTTCATTATTATTAATAACTTCTTTATAGTCATTTATTAAATCCAAATGATAAAGAAAAGAATATAAAATAAACACTTCAACTTTTTCCCATAATTTTTTTATTTCAGGATTAAAAGATTGAAATTTCTTTATATTAATATATGCTATTGGCTCTTTTATTTGTTTTCTAATAAAGCCTAATATTTTACTAGATAGTGCTATATTATCATCATTATCTTTTATTGATATTAATGAATCATTTTCCTTTGAATTGAGCATATTTTGCAAAAAATCTATTTTATTTTTTTCTATGCTATTTTCATTACATTTATTATTATCTTTATCAGATTCAAATTGATTAGATATTTTTTTATATAAATCTTCTTTTAATCCTAATTTTAATATTTCATATTTTCCTAAAATATTTTCATTTTCTTTTTGAATTTTGTCCATTGATTTAATAACAGTTTTTAATATATAAGATAAATAATATTCTATTTCTTCCATACTTTTCACATTTAAAGATAAATTATTAATTTTGCCTTCAATATTTTTTTGTTTACCTTTAACAACGCTTACGCAGTGATTATTAAAAGGACAAACTTTAATTTTAAGAATTGCTCTATTTAAATTCATGTCTCCTAAATTCTTATTATTATCATTATCAGCTGATATATGACGTGATTTAATATCATCACTTGGAGATATTATTTTAATTTCACTTCCTTTCAAAAATAATGTTTTTTTAAAGCTTTGATTAAATTTTACCATGAAACTAGTTCCGAATGATTTTATATTATTTGTTGAATAATAAGAAGTTTTATTTTTATATCCATGATAATTACTAATAATTAAAATATCTTTATTCATTACTTTTTCATTATTTGGTATTTGTAATTCCAATTCTACACAATACATATCATTGAAATTATCAAAAGATATTGTATGATTTATATTAACAATATCAGTACTATTTAAATAATATTCAAACACTTTAGCATTTGAATAAACTGTTCCTAATTCATTATATAAGCATAATGAATTATTTTCATAATTATCTAATTTTTTTAAGAAAGCTAAAAGCAAACTTATATTTTCTTGGTGATTATTTAGTAATTTATTTTTAAATCCATAAAAAAAGAAATACAAATAACTAAAATTAAGTTTCAATAATTCATAATTTTCATGTATTATATTGCCATTTAAACAAAATATCTTTTCTAAATCATTATGCATATATTTATAAAAAGAAATAAAAGTATTCTTATATTCTTCTTTTATTTTGCTTTTCTGAATATTATTATTATTTTCATCTGATTTGTTTTTTATATTTTCAAATTTTTCAAGGATCATCTCAATATTTATATTATTATTTGGATTTAATTGATATTTTTTATTTTTTGATAATAATGAATCATCATAATTCTTTTCTTCTTCAGGTGTATTATATTTTATATATAAATGAATCATTTCTCCAAAGCATAAAATAATCAATTTAACCATTAATCTTATTAATTTATTATCGTTAAAATTGTTTCCGAAAAATTCGAGCATTTCTTTATTTATTTTTTCGAATTTATCCTTAGTATAACTTTCATTAATAATATCTTCATTCAAAATAATTTTTTTATTTAATTCAATTTTATCATAAATTATTTTATTAATTTTTTGAAATTTATAATTTACAACAATACCTTTATAAGCATTTGAAACCTTTTCTTCACCATCGAACTTTTCTATTTCAAAAGGCTTTATTTTTGGGGAAAGATTTCTTTGGAAATAATCAATATTATAATTAAACAATACCCAGTAAAATGGCAGTTGCATATTTATCGAAGAAAAGCCATGAAATGTTGGCAAAGCTATTAATCTATATTTATTTTTATATATAATAGGGAAAAAATGAAATGCTTTTATCACATTTACTTTATTAAAGTTATTATTCATCGATAATGAATTTCTTGAATAATCTAATTTTTTCATAAGGCAATAAAATGGATATTTTTCATAATTTTTAATCGTATAATATTCTAGGTTTAAATCATTCATTGATTGTACTTCTTTTTCGTCTGTGTTTTTATTAAAATTATAAAAATCTTTGAACCAAAAAATTTGGTCTTCTAAAGATGGATTTAATTCATTCCATCCTTCGAGAATAATTAATCTTATTAATTTTTTTATTTTACTTTCATTTTCTGAATTTTTGTAATATTCTTTTAATACTTTGTTTAATTCCTTTATAGCATTTTGGAATTGGATTTTTTTTGATAAAATTAAAGCACTTTCGATGTTAGAAATCCAAATATATATTAATTTAAATAAAAATTCTATAGTGATAAAATTGAAATTATTTTCATTTTCTTTTTTTTTTGTTAGCAACTCAAGTAAATAATTTATTTCATCGATATCTCCTTTAAAAGATAAAAAGAAAATTCTTTTATTAGTTAAATAAATTTTTTTATTTTCATAAGATAATACATATTCCTTTATATGCTCATCAGTATCTTTTTCAACTTTTTTATCTTTATAAAATTTATAACTAAACATCAAAGTTGAAGTAGACTCCCAACTGCCAATATTTCTTATATTAGGTTCACAATAAATTTTAGATTTTTTTTTGTTCTCAGAACTTATAATATATTTCAACTTATATTTATTATTGAGTTCTTCATCTAATTGTTCATATAATATTTTTTTACTTATTTCATCATTTTTATCAATTCTTTTACTCAAAGTTTTCATACTAATTTGCAAATTTGTTTCTATATGATATAAGAAATTATTTAAATTATAACTGTTATCTAATTCTTGAAGACGATTCTCGATAAAATTGCTTAAATAATTATAAAAAAAACTCCAATTTTTATACCGCCAAAAGATATCGTATTTCATTATACTATTAACAATATATAAACAATTTAATATTTGATCAGTCAATTCATTTAAATTTATTTCTTTTGATTTTAATGATAATAAAGACTCTAAAGAATCAGTTTGCTTTGATAAATTTTCATCTTCGAAATTTAAAAGAAGTTTATATTCTTGACTCATATCTTGGAAAGTATCACTTACTAAAATATTAAAGGTACTCATTTTTGTGAAATTGCTCAAGATTAAATAATATACTTTATGTAAAGGATCATAGGTGATAATATAATTTTTTTCATTTAAAGATAATGCAGCAGATTTTTTAACAAAAGTACCATATATTACATCAACTAGTTTTTCTTTTTCCTTTTCTTTTTCGTTTGGTATTTTATCTTTATCCTTTTCTTCTTCTGTTTTAATTATATCATAAAGCATTTCTTCTTTTTTATCAATATTTTCATTCTCGAAGATTTCAAAAAAACTTTTACCAAAATCATCATATACATCTTTTGAATTATCTTTTTGTAGTTTTTTAAACATAACTAATTTAAATAATTCGCTTCCTTCTTCATTATTTAATAATCCGCCTTTTTTAATATTAGGAAATACTTTATTTTTAAAGTTTAAAAGATCGGAATAATTTTTGGATTCTTTTTTTATATTGATATCATAAGTAAATTCTTTACCATATTTTTTTGGATCTCTTCCAAAAATGGCACAAGCACCTTCATTTAATATATACGCGATGACGAAATTTTCATCTAAAGACCACATATAACTTTGATAATTCAAAACATTAAAATAAGTATTATTATAACATTTAAACTCACTTCTTCCTCCTGATTTTATATTTTGAGTTTCTATTCTTGATTGAAATAATATGATAGGCTGTTCCCCCAAGCATAAGCTTTGTTTGATTTCAGTTGGATTATCTATCAAATATAAAGCTGTCTCTTTTGGATCCCAATTATTTTTACTTAAAGCTTTGAAACATTCCTCTTTTGTAAAAATTTGACTAAATGATTGATATATTTCTTCTATCAATTCTTTATTTTGAGGAGATAATTTATTTTTGTATTCCTCTGTATAATCCAAATTTGATACATCAAAATTAATAAGTACTAAATTAATATATTTATGGACTAAATTATCATTATTTAAACTTTCATTAGCTTTTATTTTTTCATTATCTCTAATTATTTCCAAGCATAAAACACTTAATTTTTTTCCATCGCTTAATAAAATATAATTTAAATTTTTTTGAATTATAGCATCATTTAAACAATTTTGAGGAAATAGCAATTTAATTTTATTTTCTACTTCTAAAGTCTCAGGATTAATTACATTTACATCACCCATTTCTTTTTTTGAATCAATAAAATTATTAGAATAATCATCAATTTTATTCGCCTTTTGATAAATTTTGCCATTGCAATAAACCCATTGGCAATTATTCAACTTACTTTCGATACCAATTTCATCTTTATTTTGTATGCATAAATAAACTTTTCCTTTTTCGGTATTATTATATCCTGTTCCTACTTTCAATTTGCATCCATCTATCCCACTTAAATAAAAGTATATATATGTACCGTCTGTACAACTTGAACTTGAATAATTAAAGGATGATTTTACATAAAAATATAGTATGCTTTTATTAATAGTAAAATAATCTACTATAGAATAAGGGCGCATTATTGGGTATAAATTATAATTATTTTCTTTAAAATAATTAAGCAAATCTTTCAATTTTAGAATTAATGGATTTTGATCATTGTTGAATATACTTGGATCTAATTTATCTTTGTTTTTTATGCTTGATTTGAGAAATATTATACCTTTAAATAGTAAGAGGAAATCGCCGAATAAAATTAAAACACATAAAAAACAACAAATCCCACGAGTTAAATTTGGTAGATCTCCTAAAGTATCAAAATTAGATAGTTGTTGAACAGCTTCATTGTAAAAATTTTCTTTCAAATGCTCTTCAATTGGTTGATTAAACAATTCTTCTAGATTAATTAATTTTAATTTTTCCCATAAATCTTCTAATGATATAGGCCAGTTAGAAAGAGGCTTCATTCCAGGTAAAGAATTAAATGAAAAATTTTGCATTAAGGCATATTTAAATTGAAAGGGATCAAAATTAAATTCTAATCTATTAACTGATTTAATACTAGAGTAATAAGTGGAAACTAAATTAGAAAATAAATCAACTTTTCTCCAGAAATATTTTTCTTCCGAACCTAATATCTTACTCAGATACTGAATAATATGTTCATATTTAATTTCTTCACTTTCTTTTAAAATTTCTTGAGAATAGAATTGGTCTTCTAAAAATTCAGAAAGATTTTTATTTTTTTTATCTAGAAAAGATTGTTTGGAATTTGGATCTTTCATTTGAGAATTTTCTTTCAACTCTGAATCAGATTGCTCTTGGTCGATTTCATCTGAATTAATTAAGGCTAATTCCTCTTTAAAGTTAGTAGGATCAAATAATTGATCATAAGAGCAACAAGCTAAAGTATCAAATAATCGAAAATGGTCATCTTTATCCATTTTTAAATTAAATTAATTTTTATATCTTTGATTTTATATATTTTTTTCACCTTT
>JAEEGL012429061.1_pt1 | contig 14655 bp, 18 predicted proteins | sample 9134231 | NCBI WGS metagenome assembly JAEEGL01 (sample SAMN16246548, study PRJNA631951) | gut metagenome | biome: gut microbiome; feature: rumen; material: fiber-attached | host: Bos | place: Iran: Karaj | collected 2018-10 | reverse complement strand
ACGGCACCTATTACACCTTCGAAAAGGGCAAGCCGATTTCCTTCAACCCGTTCCGCAATGTCAAGCGGTTCAGCCAGGCCGACAGCGAAGCGATGAACTTCCTGTTCACGCGGATTGTGACACTCTGGAAGAACGGTAAGGTGGAGATGTCTTCTTCGGCTGAGAAATATGTGCGTGAGAGCAGTTCCGCTTTCCTGCGTCAGTGGGACGGCGTTTCCGACCCCATCTTCAACGACTACTTCGAGTTTGTCCGGGACGTCTTCGGCGACCTCTTGAAGCAGGAGGAGGCCGGGAAGGAATACTTCGACCTGAAGGATTATCTCATCTCGCTGGAGCAGTTCTACAAAAGCGGTCCCTACGACTACCTGCTGAACTCAGCCGAAAGCGTGAACATACTGGAGGACCGCTTCGTGGTCTTCGAAATCGACCATATCAAGGGCGATCCTGTAATCTATCCCATCACTACGCTGGTCATCATGGACGCTTTTATGGAGAAGATGACCAGCAATAGCGACTTCAAGGTAATGTGTATCGAGGAAGCGTGGAAAGCCATTATGGGCACCCAGATGGCCACCTACATGCTGGAACTTTGGAAGACGGCCCGAAAGCACCGGACATCGGCAATGGTCGTTACCCAGGAGCTGAAGGACATCACTTCGTCGCCCATCATCAAGGACTCCATTGTAGAGAACTCGGGCGTGAAGATTCTGCTGGACCAGACCAAATACGTGAACCGTTTCGACGTGCTGGCCAGCGAGCTCTCACTCTCCGAAGATGACAAGGCAATGGTGCTTTCCCTGAACCGGCTGAAGATTCCCGGGGCCAGCGGCCGTGAGGTGTTCTTTAACCTCGGCAACAAGAAGAGCTTCGTGATGCGGCTGGAGGTATCCCCGGAAGAGCGGATAGCCTTCTCGTCCCAGAAGCGGGACAAAGAGAAGCTGGCTGCGGCCGTCGCCAAGACCGGTTCCTATATCAAAGCGATTAAGAAACTGACAAAGAAGGAGGAGGAGATATGAAGCGATTGATTTATACCATTGGGCTATGTGTGGCCCTGCTTTTGAGCTCGCAGCAGCGGGCCTCGGCCCAGTTTGCGACCTTCGATGCGTCCAATCTGGCGCAGGCCATTCTTGCCTTCCTGCAGGATGGCGACAACATGGTGCTGAACACCGAACAGTTCCTGCAGAACCTGGGCGTTGCCAAGGAGCAGCTGGAGTTCCTGCAGGAGATGGACAAGCGCTACAAGGAGGTCCGCAGTGACCTCTGGAAGGCGCAGTCCGTCATCCGGATGGCACAGAACTATGAACAGATGGCCCGGATGTTTACACGCTATGTGGAGCGCATCAAGGATATGAACGGCAAGCAGATTACTTATTACCAGGGCCGTTCAATGGTGAACGAGGGCTTCCAATACTTGCTCTACGCTTCCCGGGAAGTCAAACGTGCCCGGGAATATCTGGACAGCAAGTCCCAGGTTAGTGAGGAGGAGCGTATGGCCCAGCTGGCCGAATGCGACCGGCGTCTTTCCCGGGCTAATGCTGCTATGTACAACCATATCAAGGAAACCTACGAGGACATCGATCGCGGCGAACGACTCGCAGAGGCCTATGAGTCCCTGGAGGAATCCTTCAAAATCAACTGGTAGTATGGCGGCAATCAGACTGAACTATCCGGACATGCTCCAGCAGATCAAGCTGAGCATCTTTACAGGCGACCACAGCGCCATCTACAGTATGGCCTGTGCCGTGGCATGCATCGCCGCGTCATTCTCGCTCATCACCTGGTACAACAAGATGCTGAACGACCCGTATGGGCGCCTGGATATGCGGGCGGTCATCAAGACGATAATCGTTTTGTTCCTGACTTGCAACTTCTACTCGTTCGTGCTGGTGCCGTTCGACAGCATCACGCATACCGTCACCAAGGCCGTGTCGGCGTCGGTCGACAACGACAATTCCGGCCTCTGGGGCAAGGTGAACGAGATTTACTCATCTATCGAGGAAAAGTCGAAGAAAGAAACCCTGACCGGCCAGTTCGAGGAGGAGATGAGCAATAACAGCTCCACAACGACGGTCGAGAGCCTGTCCTATGAGACATCAGCCGTGGCGGAATCTTTGGCCGAAGCCACCATTCAGGAAGGCAAGAAGCCAGGCTTCTTCAAGCGGGTATGGGCCGGCATCAAGGGTTTCGTAAGCGGGAAGGTCGGCTCCGTGCTGAACAACATTGGGAACATCATTTCCGCGCTGATATCCATCATCGTCAAGCTGGTTCAGTACATCCTGCTGGCGGTGTCCAGCATCTACCTGATTATCCTCGGGCTCATCGGCCCGTTCGTCTTCGCCCTTTCGCTGCTGCCGGGCTTCGGGAACAATATCAGCGTGTGGATAGCCCGGTACATTCAGATATCATTCTGGTGCCCGATGGCTGGGCTCATCGACTACGTGAACTTCAAGCTCAAAGACGCGATGTTCACTGCGTTCTGGACAGCACCGAATGTTGCGCAGCTGGGCTTCCCACTGCACCTGATTGTGATGGACCTTGTGACGCTGATTTGCCTTTTGGCCGTGCCGCAGATGGCCTCGTGGATTATCTCCGGTAGCGGAGCTTCCGACGTGAACCGCGGCATTGCCACCACCGCCCAGAAGGGCGCCATGCTTCTTGGTAAATTCAAATAAATGATTGACTATGAATAAGATTCTATCTATGACGAAGGACATCGAGAAGTCCTTCAAAAGCCAGAGCCGCTTGACGCTGGTGGCCGTTGCCGGGTCGCTCCTTTTCGCGATGGTGATTGGCCTGTACTGTTTCTCCTTCGCCGAGAAACAACGGCAGAAGATTTACGTGCTGGACCAGGGCAAAAGCCTGCTGCTGGCGCTCCAGACCGATGCCATTATGAGCAAGGACGTGGAGATTCGCGACCATGTGACGCGCTTTCACGAGCTTATGTTCACCCTTTCGCCCCAGAAGCAGACCATCCAGGAGAACCTGGACCGCGCCTTCAATCTGGCCGACCGTTCCGCCTATGAGTATTCTCAAGACCTGGCCGAGAAGGGTTACTATTCACGCCTGGTTTCGGCCAACATCTCGCAGCAGATGATTGTGGACTCGGTGAAGTTCGTTTCCACTTCCTATCCATATCAGGTGCGCACGTATGCGCGCCAGTATGTCGTGCGCGAGAGCACCGTCAGCCAGTACAGTTTTGTGTCCACTTGCCAGCTCATCAACTCCGGGCGCTCTGATGTGAACCCGCACGGACTCATCATCGAGAAGTTCAAGGTAGTGGAGAATAACCTTGTGGAAACCAGGAAGCGATGAAAGAGATAAAGAACGATTCACGCGTAGTGCGGATATGTGTGTATGTGGGCATAGCCCTGACCGTGGGTGCGGCTATCTGGTATCTGTACCGTGGCCTGAGCCTGATTCTGTAACAACTAAAACTTGAATACAATGGACAAAAAGAAAATACTGATTGCATGCATTGCGCTGGGGGTTCTCCTTGTCGGGACGATGGTCTGGTTCTTTGTCTCGGAGAACTCGGGCAAAGGTGGTAATCCCTCTGAAAGTAGCGTCACGGCAACCCTTCCTGACGGCGAGGTGCAGCGTATGACCGATAGCAAGTCGGAGGCTTTCCGTGGGCGCGTTTCCACGGATGACTATTTCGATCAGCTGGGAGCCAGGCAGGCCGATGATGAGGATATCTCACTGGTCTCATCAGAAGGAGATTCCCGTCCGGCGCCGGGTGTGGCTTCATCTCCCCGAGAGGATAGCGGGGAAGCTGCCGTAGCCAGGACCTTTGGCGGTCCGCCACCATCATCTGCACCTGCAACCTCGGCTCCGTCTCGCCGGTCTTCCGGAGGCGGCGGATCCGCGTCTCGTCCGATGACAGAGCAGGAGCGTCTGGACTATGACCGCCGCAGGGCGGAAATGGTCCGGGATATTCTGGTGGGTGGCGCCGCAGAAGAAACTCCCGGTCAGGCCGGTAGCGACGAACCGGCGCCCGTCCAGACAATCGACCTGTCAGCCTTGGGCTCTTCTGACGGCATTGTCTCGTCGCTGGACGATGACTATGAGGACGCTTCCGTGCAGTATGGTGACGGCGAGAAACGGCCTTTTAAATGTATGTTCGTGCGCGACCAGAAACTCACCTCCGGGCAGCGGGTAACGCTGCGTTTACTGGAGGACTACAATATGGATGGCGTCCGCATCCCGGCCAATACACACCTGGCCGCCATCTGCAAGATTGGCGACCGGCTGGAGCTGCAGGTGCGCTCGCTGGAAATGAACGGCCGTATCATTCCGCTGGCCCTAGATGCCTACGATACCGACGGTCTGCAGGGTATCTACTGCCCGGAGACATCGGCATCACGCAATCGCCAGAAGGCATCGACGGAGGCCATTTCAACGGCTGGAACCACCTTCGGCGGTCTTGTCGGAGACATTGCTTCTACCGTCATCCGCACTGGTGCATCCATTGCCCGGTCCGCCTCAGGAGAGGTATCCGTTTCCGTGGTGAGCGGATATGAGTTTTACCTTGTTAAATCCGACAGACGATGAAAACAAAGCTTCTGATTGCCATCCTTCTAATTGGGTGGCTATGCTCCGGAATCGCCTCTGCACAAGCGCCGGACACGCTTTTTATCTCGACCTCGCAGGTCGTTCACCTTCGCTTTGCCTCGGAACTCAAGTATGTCAATCTGGGCTCTCGGGATATCGTCGCTAAGATTGTGGACGGCAGCAAGGACTTCGTGGCCGTCAAGGCCCGCGAGTCTTTCAGTTCAGTCACATCGATGTCTTGTCTGGAAAGCAATGGCGCAATGCACACCTTCTTCGTCGCGTACCGTGAGCATCCTTCACGTCTGGACATCGACACGCGTTTCCCAGCCGCTGCTGCGGAGGTTGCGGAGCCCGACTTTTCTTTTTCATCCCAATCATCTCCTGGCGACAGCCGTACCCCTCCCATCGCATTTGAAGACGTTGTCAAGATGAAACAGGAACTCTATCACATAGGAACGCGGGGCTACGATATCGAGGTGCAGTGTGAGAACATCTTCGTAAAGGACGATGTCCTATTTCTGCTGATCTCGCTCAAGAACAGTTCAGCGGTAAGCTACAATCTCACCGCCCCTCGGTTCTCCATTGAAAGCAAGCGCCGCACCAAGCGAGGCCTCCAATATGAAAAGGCGGCCTTCCCTCGGAACAGTTACGGCCTTGGCGTCATTCAACCCGACGAAACCGGCAAATTGGTCTTCACTTTCGATAAGATTACCCTCATCCGCGGCCAGGTCTTCCGCGTATACTTCTACGAAAATGGCGGCGCCAGAAACCTGACGCTGACGCTCAATATCAATGATGTGAATAAGGCGAAGAGATTATAAAGTTTTGCGACAGATTCTCTCATTACGTCGGTATTAATGAATACGACTTAACAAAGTATTCATCATTCGAACAATATGAGAGCATTATTCCAGTGCAAAAAGTACGAAGTTCTAAGCATGGATGGACTTCGGTACGAAACAAAACTCGATCGTCTCTATAACGCAGACAAGCAGACGCATATTCCCATCTTTGAGAGGAATAAGGATCTTTTCGTTCAGGTGGGTAACGAAGTGCGTAAGTTTGTTCCCAAACTGATTTACTATGGCTTCCGCTACTATGACAACAATGGGAACTTGTCCCAGCCTTTCACGGCCGTCATTTGCGAGCTGGAGGGCGAATGCGGTGATTGCGTCATCCTCGGAAAATATTCGCAGTCCGCAGACAATGACTATTGGGACTCTTTAAGCCCGTATTCCGATTTGCCTTGCGGCCGCTGGAACTTTTGGCAGGATGTTCCGGAGATCTTTTTCTATGACCGGGAACGCACAAGACGCAAGCCATATGAACTCTACAAGGTGAACATTCCTTGTGGTGGATTCTGGGCGGAGAATGGCGACCGAGTTGTCCACGCCTTTCGCTACAATCCCGAGAAGGAAGAGATTGAGGCGTTCCCGACGGAGATTCAGGAACTCTCCTTCAAGCCCAATGGCGAGAAGATTATCAAGGCCAAGGAGATTGACGAAGGGAAGGCCTTCTGGACCCGCCAGGATTGCCAAGCCTGGTGCAAGGAGAACTTCATCGTCATTTAACGCTGACCGCCATGGGAGAGTTGCTGAAATTTGTTTTCATTTCCTTCTTGATCTTGCTGATTCTGGCGGTGGCAATCCCACTTCTGTGGCTGGTCATCAAGCTGGTCTGCTGGCTCTTCGGAGGAATGTTTGCGGGCTTGTGCCTTGCCGGTGGCGATGTCCTGACGATTCTATTCATCATTGGTTGCATCATATTCATTATCTGGTGCATAGCCAGCTAAACTCAAAAGCAAATGGGACTATTCAGAGATTTGGTCATTGGCACGATTGGAGGTGCCATCGGATACAATCTGGGCGAGAAATCGGCCACGGAGAAAGAGACAAAAGGGCTGAACTCGGATCCGCCATTGTCGTGTATCATTGAGGACTACGCGCGGGCCCACGGCGTCTTTGGCCGCGACAACAATTTCTGCCGCGAGCTCATCCGAATAGCAGAGACCTATCACGATCCGTATAAGGACTGATTGGATATGAAAATGGCCGCGCCGATAAGAGCGTGGCCATTGTCATCTGCTAGACGATATCTACTTTCCATCCCAATCCCAGAGCGTCAGAGATTCTATCCAGGAACCTTTTTTTCATCATGGTGTTTGAGTGTTTCATGACGTAAATACCCGGCATTACTTCGACTTGAGTGGGACCGTACTTCGGGCTAATAGAATTTGCCACAAGAGGGAATCCACAACAGATAATGCCCAGATTATACACATTCATTGGTCCTGCCTCTATGATTGCTTGGACCAGCGTGTCTCCAGCAGTCTTCATTTGTAGAATCGAGCCGTCTTTTCGAGTAATCCTAATTCCGGTTGCCGGTGCTGGTGTTTTTCTTTTACGATGAATACCGTTAGCTTTTGAACTCGATGAAACACTTCCGAAGATTATTGATTCAAAGAGCTTTAGTACTGTCTGCTCATCTTCGACGGGATAGAAAGGATTCAATAGTTTTACTACTTTTCGTGCTTCAGAAGAGGACGGATTCAAGTTGCTGGCCTTCAGTGCATAGGTCTCAATCCATTCTATATCGCTATGAGTAGATTCCGATGAGACATTATCCATCAGATATCGCCCAAAACCATAGCAAACAATTTCCCCAATATCCGTGGTTTTCCGGAGAACATCCATTCTATGATTAGTAGACACAATCTTGAAGTCATAGTTTGCGACGGAAATAGCCTCCAGAAAAACTCCTGTTGCGAACTCTACCATTGGTTCTTCAATTTCTCTTATCGCTCGGTTCCCTCCGCTATTAAAAAAGTTAACTGCGTGGAACATCTCATGTATAAATGTGGGAATCAAGTGGTAATATCGATGCTCATCGTCATCATTAAAGCTTCCCAGATATATATACACTTCTTCTTTGGCAGGAACAAACTCTCCGAGTAATATCCTTTCTCGACGAATCTCCTTGCCATTGGCTTCTTTTAGAATGCCTTGAATAGCATTAACTCTACAGTGGGCGCAACCCAGTTCACTTTCTGCAGCATTCTTTAATCTATGGAGCTTCTCGGTTTCAGCTAGAACGTCTGGATCATATTGGTGCTCCCTATTACGTTTCCAATAATCACGGAATTGTTCAGATAGTTTCTCATATTGTTTCGTCGCCTTAATAACTTCCTTTCTTGCTTCTTCCAATGCATTCTCTACATCTCCAACATCAATAGGAGAGCCAAGAACACTCTTTTTCGATGGATCAATGATAATTGTGAGTTTATTCTCATAGTTTTTTAGGCATGTGCTGCCAGTAAAATGGAAATCAAGGGCCTCGTTAATGAGAGATCTTTCATTCCTTGTCAGAAGGTCGGCGTTGTGGATGGTCATAGGAAATGGGTTATTATCAACGCAAATTTAACGATTTTATTCGTACCTTCGTATTTGCTATGAGAACTTACAACGGAATAGAACGTCCGGATTACACTCCGGAAAGAATATCGGAACTCAAGCCCGACGAGGTTTTCGTGTTTGGCAGTAACTTGGCTGGCATGCACGGAGGCGGAGCCGCTTATGTGGCTTTCCGCCAGTTCGGCGCCGTGATGGGATGCGGAGTCGGTCTTCGTGGCCAGAGCTACGCCATACCCACCATGCAGGGCGGGGTTGAGACAATTGAACCCTATGTAACCGAATTCATTGCGTTTGCAAAAGAGCATCCGGAGCTCTTCTTTTACGTTACTCGCATCGGATGCGGTATCGCAGGCTTTAGGGATAGGGATATCGCTCCTTTATTCGCGGATGCCATCGATTTGGAAAACGTCTGCCTGCCGGAGACCTTCGTAAAGGCTCAGAAATAAAACGACTATTACCGGACTATCGGATCCGGGCAAAAGTCTTTTCGGCCACAGTCTTTGCACTTGAAACCAGCCCAGACTGAATCGAACTGATTGATGGCGGCATCAACAAGTTCCGGTTCATCGGTAAGGATACCGGCCTCGAAGTTTCGCGTGCGAGAACTCTTCATCCCCAAACCTGCCCCCGTGAGATTGGCCGAACCGATGTATGCCATTGTGAGGTCGAAAATGATTATTTTGAAGTGTACGCGAGGACACAATAGCCGTTCTAGCCCAGTGAACAAAACTGGATAATGGTCGAAGTCCTCTCTGAAATTCGGCCCTGGCTCCTTGGCGTGAATGAGGCGGACTTCCTTGCCCTTTTTAATCAAATCTGCTAATACACCCAGGAAGGGCCTTTCTTCGACATAAAGGTCCTTGATGTCCGCCGTTCCAATCCAAAGGTATTTTTTTACCTTAGCGGCTCTGGCAATCACCTCCTTGAAATGGGCTTCGTCTGCGATGTACTGCGTCATAGGGCAAAGTTACTGATTATTTGGGAAATCAAGGTCCGGAAAACGCTCTTTGGCCAGTTCCAGAACTTTTTCCATCAGGAACGGGTACTCTTCGTCCCGGTAGAAGCCGGTAACCACCCCCGGAATATGTTCTTTCTCTTCCAGTAGATTGACCCTTTCGCAATCCAGTTTGAATTCCCAGTCGTCATCACACTGGGAAAGCTCGGCCTGCCAGGGCTCATCACCACGCTGACCGTCCCAGCGGAGGTAGATGCACCACTTCATGCCGCCTGAATCTTGAAAGTAGTAATACATTTGTGCTGGACACCAATGACTTAAATCCATTTCCCACTGATTGAGTATCATAGCATATCATTTATGGCAAATCATCTTCTTCGTCTGACCCCAAGAATTTCAAGGAAACTGTTTCCGGGTCATATTCAACATCGATTGTGATGTCTCTTTCGTAATAATGGTCTCCATTCACAACGATAATCTTGCGAAGGTTTGGTTTTTCAAGCCAGTCTGGCGTATAGTGCAGCAAAACCTGGTCGCAGATTTCCTCGGCAAAAGGCACATCTAGTATATCCCGCGAGCTCGGGACTTTATCGAATGTGTAATGCAATGACATTTCAGATGTTACTAATGCGATAATATCACAAGTCTTCGCCAGGGTCTTCAGGTGTTCCAGGCATTTTTCCATTCTGCTTTCGCTGCTCCAAAACTTACCGAAGACGCTTGTATCGATATTCTGAAGGCAATCGACAACCACCATCTTGACAGCCCGTTCTTTTACGTAGTAGAGAATGCGAGTAATCAGACCATCTATTGTTGCATAGGGCAATTCTTCAACAATTATTGGCTGCTCCGGTAGCTGGCCTAATGATGGGATGCCTTCCGAGTTTGGCGCATTACCCAGTTGATGGCGAAATATAACATTGGAAATATGCCATTGAGAACACTCTAAGGTGAAGTATACGATTGGTGAAATCCGATGTTCTATAGCTGAAAAACACGCTTGAATAGCAAAGAGCGTCTTCCCGGTTGCCGGAGGAGCCGCCTCCAGAATCAAATCACCGGAGTACCAGTTTATTCCTAAAGAGTTATTGTCGCTTGCCATATGCCATATCTTATGCGACAAAGATATGGCAGCTCACTGCCGAAACCCGGCACTAGAATTCCATCTTTCCTCCGTCCTCCTTCATCTCATCATATTTCTCACGATTGAAATGCCAGAAGGAACCTTTTCGACCGGCAGTAGATTTCTTTTGAGTCTTGGGGCGCTCTGCGCGAGTAGTCGGAAGGGCCTCGGGAGCAATCATTCTATCGTAGGCAACGCTATAGCTGGCATCCTCACAAATCATGGGCGCTTCCATGCAGCACATGATGGCATCTTCTTCCTCTTCTTTCTTTTTGCGCTGAGCCTTTGGCTTTTCCTTTTTCACCTCTTCAAGTATGCCGGAGGCCATCATCTTGCGCTGGAAGTTTCGGCGATCGAATTCTTTGCCCAGAATGATTTCATATAGGCGCTGCAGGTCGGGAATAGTGAATGTGTCGTCCAGTAACTCAAAGCCAACAGGCTCAAAATGAATGTCCCTGCGGATACGTTCCATGGCTGCCTCAAATATCTTTGCATGGTCGAATGCCAGTTCGGGGAGTTCGTCTATAGGGAACCATGCGGCTTCTTCTGCATCATCGCCTCCGAGGACCTCATGAGGCCTGACCAGCGCATACCAGGCAATCGTAATCGTACGCTCGCGCGGGTCGCGGTCTACATCCGAGAAGACACCCAGCTCACGAATGGGAGCATCTTCCAGTTTGGTCTCTTCGAAAAGTTCGCGCAGTGCTCCTTGCCTGGCCGTTTCATTGATGCGCAGGAAGCCGCCGGGGAAGGCCCATTCGCCCTTGTAGGGATCAAGCCCACGACGAATCAGGAGCACCTTCAGATTCCGGTCTTCATAGGTGAAAATGATGCAGTCGGTAGTGACTGCCATATGCTCATATTTGTACTGATAGGGATATTGTGCCCCGGGTACATATGTGTAGTTCTCAGCCATAACAACGCAAAGATAAGCCTTTTCCGAAGCAAAAACAATTATTTGTGTCAAATATACGCGAATTTCTTGGAGGTAACGATTATTCTTTTTATATTTGCGTCAAATTGACACGAATAAAAGTATAACCTCTAAAACATCGCAGCATTATGGAACAGGAAATCAAGAAAACGAAGGTGTATAACGTAATCATCATGGACCGCAGCGGCTCAATGTGGGAGATTCAGAAACCGGCCATCATGGGCTATAACGAAGTTCTTGGTGGGGTTAAGGCCGCGGCGACCAAGTTCGCAGAAACGCAGGAGCAGTTTATGACGCTGGTTCTGTTTGACAGTTCTTCAATTGACGAGGTATACTGGAATGCAAATCCGGCAGATGCCGCCATCTTAACTGAAGAGACCTATGTCCCTGGCGCTTGCACGCCCCTTTATGATGCAGTCGGCCGCACTTTAACCAAACTGGAGAAAGAACTGAAGGGTGACGACAATCATTCCGTTGTTGTAACCATCATCACCGATGGTTATGAGAATGATTCCCACGAATACAACCTGACTGCAGTGAAGTCACTCATCGAGCACCTCAAGAAGGAGGGTTGGTCTTTTGCCTATATGGGAACCGACCACGATGTGGAAGGAGTGACTGTAAGTCTTTCCATCACAAACGTGGTCAAGTTCGAGAAAACCGAGGCGGAAACGCTGAAGTCCTTCAAGAAAGAGCGTCATGCGCGCGAAATGTGGTCACACAAGATGGATGCCTTCAATAGGGCAACCCCTTGCGCCACAATGGAAGAGCGGGTCTGCTTCAATGCGGAACTGGCTGACGAATACTATGATGAAGAGCCCAAGAAGAAACGCCCCAAGAAGGGTTAATACTTCTTGGTCATCTCATCGAAGTACTCCCAGATGAAGACCATGGACATGGTGTCCAGTTCGCAGTAGCGGAGGAGAGCCTTCGCCAACGCTTCCGTACAGACGGCGTCGCTGAATTGCAGCTTCGTGTAAGCAGCAAGGGCGGCGCCGCCGTTTGCTATAGACTCGTCCAGCGGCTCCGTGGAGTCGAAGGCCTCCAATTCCTCGGGCGTTACTCCCAGGAAGGATGCAATGGTGTCGAGATGTTTGTACGGATTCTCCACCTTACCGTCCTGGCCATAAGTGATCCAGGCTTTCGCATTGTCCTTGTCGAAGTTCTTGCTGGGAATAAGAGAGCCATAGATGGGCTGGCTATACTTCTTCTGGATGGCCTTGCTGGAGTTCAGAATGGCGGGAAGAACGACCTTGATGGAGTTGCTGCCCTTCATGTCGGGATGGTAGTAGTACTTCTTTACAATCTCCAGCAGGTCAACCATATCCCTGGGGCCGGAAATCTTTTCCCGTCCCACCTTATAATTGGTGATACTGTCGATGAAATCCATCAACTCCTGCTTGTCCGCCTGGTCACTATTCTCCAGCTGCTCGCGGATATCGCGAAGGATGGTGTTCTCATGGGTGGCATAACGGAAGATGGTGCCATTATCACCCTCCAACTGACGCTTGAGTTCGCGCAGGAACTCGAAGTTGGGGAATTTGTGCTTCTCCGTATTGAGGAACTGACCCACGTGCTCGATAGAACCGTCGGCCTTGATGATGTGGTGCGAGAACTGGAATGCCACCTGTTCGTATGGATACATCCCCTTGTACATGGGCAGGGCGACCGAGGTGGTCTCGAAGTCAATCATGTGCAGCGGGAAATGCCAGTTCTTCATCTCGGCTTTCAAGCCGGGCACATCGACATATATGCCGTCATGCAGGTTACTGCGGAAAGGCGCAAGCATCTTGTCGTTGTGGGTGGCCAGGCCTATCTGGAGAAGCTTCCGCTCGACGTGATGAAGGCCGGCATCCTGAGGCTGGGCGGTAGGAAGATCCTCTTCGGAAAGATCTTCCATCTTGTATTTGCCGTCGGCGATGAATTTGCCGCGCTTGATGTAGGCACCCCATAGCTCAGAAACCTGGGGCTTTAGGAAATCTTCATCCGAGTACTTTGCGACTTCCTTCCAGCACTCGCGTTTGCCGTCAAGCATCCCGGGAGTCTTCTCGTTGGAGAAGAATGGGCACTTGAAACACTTGTCGCTCACTGGACAGAAATGACGCTCATGTTCCACATACTGGCGGGACATCTCATCCACGAAGTCGGTGAATCGACATCCCATCAACTCCTGCTGTTCGGCAGTAGAACCGGCGAGAATCCTGTTGCAAAGCTCGTCAACGTCGAACGGAGTGAGCACGTGTTTATAGTCGCAAAGCTTTTCAGCGCCATCTTCGCGGACAATAGAAGTCCGGTCTCCATTCTTCACCACGCGGAAATACTGGTTGATTCCGTCTGCATCAGCTACGACTGACTTGTCGGCCAGCATCAGATAGGCGTGAACCTTATATCCCGGGCAGGCATTCTGGATGACATATTTCTGAAATGCGACATCATAGACGTATTCCAGAATCCCGGTGTTGACCTTGTTGCTATTGGTTTTCTGGGTGAAGCTATCCACCGCCGGGTCCCAGGACTTTGCCTTTACCTCAATCAGGTTGATGGAATCACCCTTCTTTTCTATGATATCCGCGCGCACGAAGCAGTTCTCCCAGCGGAAGGCGGCTTCAGCAATGTTGATATCTTGATTACGAAGCAGTTCCCGTGTGATTTCCAGGGAACGATTATAATCAAGGACCTGGATATCGGCGCCTTTGCCTACCTTATAGTAGACCTTGGCCAGGTCGCCGACCTGGTTGCCGCCGTCGGCCAGAGCCTGGAGGAAATCATCCTCGTTGTTCTGGTTGGCGTAGTGCTCGCGATCGTAATAGTAATACAACGATGCGGGGCAGAAGAGGGCCTGCTTGAAGGCCGATTTGGTGAAAAGTCGCATATGTCGATGTTCGGTTTTCAAAGTTACTGTTTTTTATCCGTACGGAGATAGATACCGCCTGGATTCGTTTTTCTTTCGAAGTTTTTTGTGAAAGGATTGGATTTGATGCCAGTATCTATAAGTGACGACAAAACCAAAAACCATATGACTACTACCGACAGAACCCAGATCCAGACAGCTATTGATACCGTTCTCAACAAGGAATCTTACCTGGCTTTGATGCCCGATGATTTCAAGCTCATTTGCCCCGCCCCTAGCGGGATGATTCATATTGTTGGGAAGACGGCAAAGGATGCAATCAACCAGTTGAAGGAAGAGACTGAGTGCCTGCAGTCCAAGGAGATAAGCGGTGCACTTTGCTTCATCCAGAGCCACTGTCTGAAGATGCGTGAACTGGATGAGATTGACAAGTTGTTACCTCCGGCAGTCCAGTTAAAGAAGGGGCTAAGCTTCGACATACCGGCAGAAGGAGATGTGGAGATCTATCTCTTTTACTCCATTCCGAAGTCATATGCTTTTGGCGTAAACCTGGAGCTTGGCTATACCTGCATCGGCATCTGTATGGATGAGTCTCTTGTGGCGGATGTCGTACTCACTGACGTCGAAGTGGAAAGCATCAAAGCCTGGCTGAAAGCCCAGGATGGCGATGAGCTTGACCGTTCTAAGATGGTACAAAATTCGGAGCATGACCACCCAGTCTCACGGCCAAAAATCCAGTAAATTTTTCGGAGTATAACCACCCAAAAACGGTAAAAACCTTATAAAAATTGCGCGCGCGAGGCCGGCGGCCGCCTCACTTTTCGGAGCATT
>JAEEGL010990605.1_pt1 | contig 14655 bp, 12 predicted proteins | sample 9134231 | NCBI WGS metagenome assembly JAEEGL01 (sample SAMN16246548, study PRJNA631951) | gut metagenome | biome: gut microbiome; feature: rumen; material: fiber-attached | host: Bos | place: Iran: Karaj | collected 2018-10 | reverse complement strand
TGGCGATGACAGCTGCTCCTAAAATATTCTGTAATTTAATCATAATCAAGTTTTAAAGTAAATCAAAGAAGAAAATGACGGCTGCATACTTCCGGTCAATTCCTTTAGCGGATCCTACGTTTCGGTTGCTTGAGTCGCGCACTGTTCCGTCGCTCTCAATCTTTCCGACGTAGCTGTTGCTGCTGTTGCGCACGGTTCCGTCGCTGTAAATCTTGCCCATGTAAGAATTGCTGCGGTTGCGGATGGTACCGTCACTCTCAATCTTTCCAACATAGCTGTTGCTGCTGTTGCGGATGGTGCCGTCGCTGGAAATTTTGCCTACGTAGCTATTGCTGCTGTTTCGGATGGTGCCGTCACTCTCCACTTTGCCCATGTAGGAGCCATTGCTGTTTCGGTAGCTCTGCGCCGATGCAGTTGCCGAGACGCCCGTGATAAGGGCCATGACGAACGCTGCGGCGATTATTTTCTTCAATAGTTTCATAGTTGTCTCATTAAATGGTTTGTTGAAAAAACGTTCAAAATTAGTACTTTATTTTGGAACGGGGGCAATTTTTCTAGCTAAAAAGTGTAAAGTTTGGTTGCGGTTTGTAAAGAGGGCGGCGGCGAATGTAAAATGAATAATGAATAATGAATAATGCCGGTTGGCTGGCAAGGCCGATGGCGAGGGCGTTTGCGGGGTTATCAGAAACCCACGGCAGCCAAGAAACTCACAACCTGTGTTTTATACTCGTCGGGGTGGTCGCTAAAGGCGCGTGCGTGTTGCGAGCCAGAAGCGAGCCACAATTGTTTCGGGTCCGGTTTGGCGGCATAGAGGCGATGTACCATCTTGGTGGGCACAAAGTCGTCGTTGTCGCCATGGATGAAGAGCATGGGCAAGTGGCACCGAGCCACCTGCTTGAGCGATGATGCCTCGCCAAACGACCATCCATAACGCAGTTTGCACAGCGCGCTGGTGGTGTACATCAGCGGGAACTCGGGCAAGCCGAATTCTTCCTTGAGTTGGCCGGCGAACTCATCCCACACGCTGGTGTAGCCACAATCCTCGACGATGGCTTTGACGCAGGGTGGCAGGGGTACTGAGCCCATATTCATTACCGTCGACGCTCCCATTGAGATACCGTGGAGTACCATTTTGGTCAGAACGGAGTCGCTGCGAAACATCGAGTCGGCCACAGCGACCCATCGCTGGATGTGTTTCATGTCGTTGCCCCACCCCATGTCGATGTGGTCGCCAGGTGTTCGGCCGTGTGCCGGCAGGTCGGGCATCAGCACGTTCATGCCGAGGTCGTGATTGTACAGAAAAGCGATGTGCATCATCATCAGTCCCGCATCCTTGTATCCATGCACGAGCAAGGCGGTCGCCGCGGTATCCTGCGGTGCGCGCAGATACCAGGCATGGGCCGGGACTCCGTCAACATCTACCGTGGTGTCACGCAATATACCAACACGGCGCACACTATCGGTCCATTGCATCACCTCGTCTGGCACATGGCTCGCCAGGCGATCGAGCACCTCCTGGTCGGTGCGTGCCAATGGGGCAAGGGCAAAGTCCAGCATATAAAAACTGCTGCCGACCAGTGCGGCCAGCAACAGTATGACAGTGGTGGCGAAAGACCACCCCACTATTTTGCGACCCTGTCTCATCTCGTGGCTACACGTTGTCAGTCACGGCCGCCGAAGATGCGCAGCAGATAGATGAACAGGTTGATGAAGTCGAGATAGAGGCTCAGCGCACCGATGGTGGCAATCTTGCCCGTCTGTCCCGGGTCGGCCACCTCGACCATTCGCTTGATGCTTTGTGTGTCCCATGCGGTGAGTCCGACAAAGATGGCGACACCCGCCAGCGAGATGATCCAATCCATGGTCGAGCTATGCAGGAACAGGTTGACGATGATGCACACGATGAGTCCAATCAGCGCCATGAACAGGATGGCACCCATCTTGCTCAAGTCCTGCTTGGTGAAGTAGCCATAAAGGCACATGGCACCAAAAGTGACCGATGTGATGCCAAAAGTCAGCGCAATCGTCGAATGCGTGTAGATAAAGAAGATGGGCGTCAATGTCACGCCATTGAGCACGGCATAGAGATAAAACAATGCCGTGGCAGTTCGTGGCTGCAGTTTGTCGATGCGTGCCGACAGGTAGAGCACCAGTCCCAGTTCAGCAAAAGCCAGGATGAAGAAGGTGGCCCGTGAACTGAAGAACAGTGCCATGAGTGTCTCGTTGGTCACCACCAAGAATGCGGTGATGGCGGTGACGAGCAGTCCCAGGAACATCTTGCCATAGACACGCAGCATGACGCTGGAGACATAGCGGCTTAATGAAAGTTCGCTCTCGGCCTGCGCTGCCGTTGCGTAGCCGTTGTTGTAATAGTTATTGTAGTTGTCCATTGTTTTGAGTTTTTATTCTACTAGAGGCTCTAGATATTCTAGATGCACCAGACTTTTTGTTGCAAAATGCGTGCCAGGCTAAAGTCTAACGTCTAAAGTCTACATCCTTTCGGGCACCTCGATGCCCAGGAGCCAAAGAGCGCGCTTGAGGACTTGTGCCACGGTGTGTGCCAACTTCAAGCGGAATGCACGCACGGCGGCATCTTCCTCACGCAGGATGCTGTAGTCGTGGTAAAACTGGTTGAACTCCTTGGCGAGGTCATAAGCATAATTCGCGATAAGCGCTGGGCTGTAGCTCTTGCCGGCCTCTGTAACCACATTGCCAAAGTCCATCAGTCGCTGGATGAGGGCTGTCTCCTTGTCGTTGGGCGCAACGGTGATGAGGTCGGTGGCATCGATGTCGTCCTGGCTCTTGCGCAGGATGGACTGGATGCGGGCATAGGTATATTGCAGGAACGACCCTGTGTTGCCGTTGAAGTCGATGGACTCCTTGGGGTTGAAGGTCATGTTCTTGCGCGGGTCAACCTTGAGGATGAAGTACTTGAGGGCACCCAAGCCCACCATGCGCAGCACGTCTTCGCGTTCGGCTTCGGGCAGGTCGCGCAGGCTCTCGCGCTCGTCGCTCATCTGGCGTGCGGTGCCAATCATCTCGTCCATCAGGTCATCGGCATCGACCACAGTACCCTCGCGCGACTTCATCTTGCCCTCGGGCAGTTCGACCATGCCGTAGGAGAAATGAATCAGGTCCTTGCCCCACTTGAAGCCCAGTTTGTCGAGCAGGAGCGAAAGTACCTGAAAGTGGTAGTTCTGCTCATTGCCCACGACATAAATCATGCGGTCGATGGGAAAGTCCTGGTAGCGGAGCTTGGCTGTGCCGATGTCCTGGGTCATATAGACCGAGGTGCCGTCGCTGCGCAGCAACAACTTGTGGTCTAGTCCGTCGGGTGTAAGGTCTGCCCATACGCTGCCGTCTTCCTTGCGGTAAAAGACCCCTTTCTCCAGTCCCTCGAGCACTTTCTCCTTGCCCTCGAGGTAGGTCTCGCTTTCGTAGTAAATCTTGTCGAAGTCCACGCCCAGGCGGCGGTAGGTCTCGTCGAATCCAGCATAGACCCACTCGTTCATCATGCGCCATAGTGAGCGCACCTCGGGGTCACCCTCCTCCCATTTGCGGAGCATCTCGCGCGCCTCAGTCATGAGGGCACTTTGCTTCTCGGCCTCCTCTTGTTCAAGGTGCTTCTCCTCCATGAGTTGCTTGACCTCGGCCTTGTAGTGCTTGTCAAACTCGACATAGTAATCTCCGATGAGGTGGTCGCCCTTCTTGCCAGTGGACTCGGGCGTTGCTCCGTTGCCCCACTTGAGCCATGCGAGCATCGACTTGCAGATGTGGATGCCACGGTCGTTGACGATGTTGGTCTTGACAACCTTGTATCCACAGGCGTGCATGATGCGCGACAGGCTGTAGCCTAGCAGGTTGTTGCGGATGTGTCCCAGGTGCAGTGGCTTGTTGGTGTTGGGCGAGGAGTACTCAATCATCACCAGTTGGCTCTCGTCAGTGACGGGCGTGAAGCCGTAATCGTCAGTGCCGGCGATGCGGTTGAGCATGTCGGTCCAGAACGAGGGACGGATGGTGATGTTGAGGAATCCCTTGATGACATTGAACTTCTCAACAGCATCACAGTGCTGGATGAGGTAGTCGCCAATCTCCTGGGCCGTCACATCGGGAGCCTTGTGCGAGGCTTTCAAAAAGGGGAACACGACGATGGTCTCGTTGCCCTCAAACTCCTTCTTGGTGGTCTGGGGCACGATTTTATCGGCGGGGAAGTCCACGCCGTAGAGTGCTTTCACCGCCTGGGCGGTGGCTTGTGCCAGTATTGAGTCAATCATATATTCAATTAAGAATTTAGAATTAAGAATTAAGACCGCGCTGCGCGCTGGTAGACCGCTATGCTGGTAGACCGTCCTTCGGACTGGTAGACCACGCTGCGCGCTGGTAAAGATACTTGTTTAAAAAACGTGCAAAGTTAGTGATTTTTTTTATATTCTCTGACAGGAGCGGCGCATTTTGTGAGTTTTCTTCTCAAAATGCGCCGCTCCCGTCTAGTAAAGCCCTGACTTTTCCTACATCTTAATTTCACGATACTGGCAAATAAAGTTCCTCTTCGAGGCACTAGTTGGTGGCACTTTTCGGACCAAGCTGCGAACCCCATCGGGGATCTTGCATGGTCTTTAGCACAAAGTCGGGTCTCCGACCCGCCAACATCTCCGAAGTAACTACAATTGCATTAATAAAGTACTTTTGGAGGTAGCGACGTCACCGAAGGTGACAATTTAAGTAACCGGGGGTGGAGCGTTAGCGACACCCTCAGCATGAGGCCATACTGACTACCTCGCTGAAAGCGAGCGCCTTGCTACAACTACCAATAATATCAAATGCTCGCCTTCAGCGAGGATGATAGTTTACGTTCTGTCCGAGGGTGTCGCAAGCTCCACCCCCGGTTACTCAAGTCAATCGCTTTCCGCGACAAGGCAAGCCATAGGGACAACAGGTATATAATTCCCAGTAAAAGAGGCTGACAGCGAACTATCAACTATAAACTACAAACTAATTACAGGATTGGGCTGAGGAGTCGGGCGAGGGACTCAAGGGCCTTGGTGATGACGGGACGGCGACGCCAGTGACTGAGGATGACGCGGGTACATTGGCGTTGGTCCTCGGCAAAGATGGCGCGCATCTTTCGGTTGAACTCACGGCTGTAAATCACGGCGTTGCACTCAAAGTTATGCTCAAACGAGCGGAAGTCGAAGTTGGTGCTGCCCGTTGTGACAAACTCATCGTCGATGAGCACCAATTTGCTGTGCATCATGGTGGGTTCGTAGAAGTAAACTTTTATGCCGGCGAGTATGCACTCCTTAATAAAGCTACCCGAGGCGAGTTTGAGCAACCGGCTGTCTGGGTTGCGCGGCATCATCAGTCGCACATCGACACCTGCCAGTGCGGCACTCTCCAAAGCCTTGAGCAAGGCGTCACTGGGCAAGAAATAGGGTGTTTGTATAAGCACAGTATGCTTGGCAAGGGTGATGGCCTTGATAAACACCATAGAAATGTTGTTCCATTGGTCGGTGGGTCCGCTAGTGACCATTTGCACCCCTTCGCGCGCGGTAGCGTCGGCCTGTCCGAAGTCGGGCATGGTCTCGGCAAGCAGTGTGCGGCTCATGTAGTTCCAGTCGACGGCGAATGTGTATTGCAACGCCGCCACAGCCGGTCCGGTGATGCGCAGGTGCGTGTCGCGCCAGGGCAACTGTCCCTTGTCACCGGTGACATATCGGTCGGCGATATTCATGCCGCCGATATAGCCCACCTTGCCATCAACGACCACCACCTTGCGGTGGTTGCGCCAGTTCAGGCGGTTGGCGAGCTTGGTGATGGTGAGTTTCATGAACGGATGCGCCTCGATGCCCTCTCGGCGCATGCGTTTGAAGAAGGCCGCATTGATGGTGAACGAGCCGACATGGTCATACATCACTCGCACCTTTACGCCCTGCTTTGCCTTACGGAGGAGGATGTTGCGTATCTCACGCCCGATTTGGTCGTTCTCGTAGATGTAGTACTGGAGGTGGATGTGGTCGGTCGCCGCCTCGAGGTCGCGCTTGAGGGCTTCGAACTTGTCCTTGCCCTGCGTGAAGACATCGATGTGGTTGCCCGTGAAGTATTGCGCTCCCGTGAGGTTATTGACCAGCGAGATTTGCTGGCGGCTCACGTCATTGAAGGGCAATAGATCCACATCGACTTGCATGGGTTCTCGCTTGGAGAGCAGCTTGCGTTGACTCTTCCGCGAGATGAGAAAGTGTCCCTTGAGACTCCGTCCGAAGAAAAGGTAGAGCACCAATCCCACCGCAGGTAAAAGGATGAGAACCGTCACCCAAGCCAATGACTTGACGGGATTTCGGTTCTCACTGATGATGACGATGATTGACGCGACGATACTCACGGCATATAGCACCATGAGCAGGTCGTAGGCGAAATCGGCGTAGGGTGATATTTCTGGTGCGAGGGCAAGCAACATGGACTATTATGTTGAGGCCAACGGCGGTGTCAACGGACCACCACCTTTCGCGACCATTGGTTATTACACTTGACGATGTAGAATCCCCGCGGCAGGTCGAGCGTGGCGTGTGTGCCTGCCGGCACGCGCACCACCTTCATCAACTGTCCGGTGATGGAGTAGACGCTGAACACGGCCTCAACAGACCCTGCCGCGAAGTAGATGTGTCCCTGCTCACCAGTGACTGTGTGCGATGGAGCGACCGTCTCAATACGCTGGTCGGCCCATGCACGCGGCGCCGTGACGCCAGCAGCCAGTGCCAGCGCCACGCAGACGAGCGATATGTGAAGCATCCGTTTCATTTTCAATCGGCAAAGGTAATAAAAAATTAAGAATTAAGAATTAAGAATTAAGATTTTTTTGACTTGCTGCATTCAGACAATCAAATTCATCATGCATAATTCATAATTCTTAATTGTCATTTAGACTGGAAAAAATGGCTAGTGTTTAGTGTTGTGGACAGAAAAAGCACGAAATATTTTAAGATTAAGGCAATTTTGATTACTTTTGTAGCACAAATTATAAAAAAGGAGATGGACCGAATCGAAGAATTTGAGGTCGCACTGCATGGCGACCTGAAGCAATATCTGATGGAGCAGGGCGAGGTGGACGAGCACATGCCCGAGTGTCCAGACGTGGAAGAGCGTTGGCAAGGCATCGGCGAGGCATACCTGGCCGACGGCATCCGCGAGTTCCAGCAATACCCCACCGCGTCACTGGGCTGGATGATGTACATCGGCATGGCGATAGCGCGGTTCTGGGACGAGGACTGGAACCTGTACAGCCACATCGCCAACCTGTATGTGATGCTGCGCGACAAGCGCGGCTATGACAACCTGGACGAGTATGTGCGCGAGGACGTGCTGTTGCTGCGCGGCGACGCGTTTGACCAAACCGAGTCGCTGGTGAGCGAGTGCGCCAGCCGCACCCACACACTGCTCATGCGGCAAAACTTCGAGCCTGGCACGGTCGACGCAATGAAAGCCTATGTGGCCTGCCTGCGCCAACTCTACCTGATGGGCATGTCGGTCGAGCTGCACCGTCTAGGGTACCATATGGAGAGTTTATAGTTGAGAGTTTATAGTTGAGAGTTGAGAGTTGAGAGTTGAGAGTTAAAAGTTTTTTCTAGAGGCTCTAGACTATCTAGAACATCTAGATTAATTGAGAATGACGATGAAAAAGATTATCTCTTGCCTGCTGGCATTGTTGGGGCTGAACACAGCCTGCGGCCAGCAACCTTACACCGACATGAATGTCGATGAGTTTGACAAACTGATTGCTCAGCCCGATGTGCAGCTGCTGGATGTGCGCACTCCGCAGGAATATGGTGAAGGGCATATTGCCGGAGCGCTGCTTGCTGACGTTAAGCAGGACGGCTTCCTTGACAAGGCCTGCGCAATGCTTGACACAGCCCACACCGTGGCGGTGTACTGCCGCAGCGGTCGCCGCTCGGCCAGTGCCGCCAAGCAGCTTGCGGTCCATGGTTACAAGGTGGTGAACCTGCGGGGTGGCATTCTGGAGTGGCAGAGCAAAGGTATGCCCGTTACCACCGAGGAGTCAGGAGTCAGGGGTCAGGGCGCTACGCGCGCTCAGGAGGCCAGCGACGTTTTCACCACGCCTGGCGGAAAGCGGGTGGAATTGTACCCGCTGGTGCATGCCAGTCTGCGACTGGTCATCAACGGCCGTGAGGTGTATGTCGACCCGGTGAGCAAGTTGGGCGAACGTACCCTGGACTACAGCACAATGCCCAAGGCTAACCTGCTGATTGTCACGCACGAGCACTTCGACCACCTGGACAAGGCCGCCCTCGCAACACTCAGCGGCGATGGCACACAATTTGTCACCAACCAGCGCTGTGCTGACCAGCTGGGCTATGGCCAAGTGATGCGCAATGGCGATGAGACTGACATTGATGGCCTGCACATCGAAGCAGTTCCTGCCTATAACATTACCGAGGGTCACACCCAGTTCCACCCCAAGGGCCGCGACAACGGCTTCGTGCTGACCTACGACGGCCTGCGCATCTATATCGCCGGCGACACCGAGGACATTCCCGAGATGGCGAACCTCAAGGACATCGACATCGCGCTGCTGCCGTGCAACCAGCCCTACACGATGACCATCGAGCAGTTTGTCCGCGCTGTTCGCTCATTCAAGCCCAAGGTGGTGTATCCCTACCACTACAGCCAGACCGACATCACCCCGCTGCCCCAGCTGCTCAAGGGCGACGGCATCGAGGTGCGGTTGCGGAATTGGGAGTGAAACAATGTGTAATGCATAAGGTATTTCGTTTCATTTTTTTGTAAAGATACGACTTTTTGTGACGCCAAGTTGCAGAAGCTTCTCAAAGACATTGAAGGATGAACGAGAAAAACAGACTCATAATGCAAGGAAATGAAAACAACTTGTTTGAGCGCATTTCCGAGAAGATTGAATAAAGCCGCTTGCACGTAGCCAAAGCCGTCAACACTGCTATGGTTTATACTTATTATGGTGTTGGCAGATACATTGTTGAATATAAACAAAGTGGCAACTTCCGAGCCTCTTATGGCAAAGGTGTTTTGAACAGATTGTCTTCAAAACTCACCGATAAATTTGGCAAGGGTTGGTCGTATGAAACACTGGCCAAATGCAGGAAGTTTTACAATGTATACGCAATTTTGTCTGCACCACAGACAGAATCCATAGAACCGCACAATTTGTCTACGGGGCAGACGAAATCTCATATAGCCGAAACATTGTCTGACACACAAAATGATTCCATGCCACCACAATTCACGTCCAATCTGCCGATGTCATCAAGAGTCCTACCGCATTGGAATTTCTTGGGCTTAATCCTAATAGCACCTACAGTGAAAGCAAGTTGGAAAGCGCAATTATCAGTAAATTACAGACATTTCTATTGGAAATGGGTAAAGGCTTCCTCTTTGAGGCTCGCCAAAAACGTTTTTCTTTCAACGAGTACAACTTTTATGTTGACCTTGTCCTTTACAACCGTATGCTTCAATGCTATGTATTAGTCGATTTGAAGATTGACAAATTGACCCATCAAGATTTGGGCCAAATGCAGATGTACGTCAACTACTTCGACCGATATGTAAAATTAGATTTTGAAAAGCCTACAATCGGAATACTGCTTTGCAAATCAAAAGAAGACGCATTGGTAGAACTAACATTGCCCAAAGATACCAACATTTACGCATCGGCATATGAACTCTGTTTACCCGATAAATCTTTGCTTCAAACGAAACTGAAGCAATGGATTGACGAATATGAGAAACAGCAAGAGGAGAATTTTTTGACTTAATTGCTGCTAATAGCCCTGGCTCGTAAAGAACCCAACTTCCGTTCTAATTCGATCAAAAAGCGAATTAGGACGGAAGTCACTTTTGGCGGAATGCGGGGTAAAATGAGAGATTCCGCCAAAAGTGAACATACTACTTTTGGCGGAATGTGGCAAATAAGTGGCGATTCCGCCAAATTTCTTTCTTCAAATTTGGCGGAATCAGGTCGAAAGTTTGATTAACACAGACTTATTGCTAGATTTAACGTTGTTTTTGCGCGATGTGCCAATGTTTGGCACTTTGTTGATCTACCTTTGCAGTGTGAAACTAATAAACACTGCAAAGATGAAGACAAATAGTAATCCCCAAGTGAGCGCGAGCGACCAGATTATCGCTCAGCTCGAGATGAACGGCCGCGTGCTTGCCCGCGTGAGTAACCGTAACTTCCACAACATTGACGAGATTGTCGCCATGATCCAAGCACTTGCGGGCAAGTTTTTGGGCCTGGCCCGATTGACGATTCGCAACCAGACTCAGGGTTGGAGCAAAGTGATGATGCTGGCCACGCGCCGTTGCGCCGCCCCCGCCTACAGCCGGTTCGCCAGTAGACCACGGATTTAGTTGCTACTCGCCCCCCTAAATCCCCCCTGAAGGGGGGGAATTTCAAAGTTGCAGAAACACATCGTCTCCCCCTAGGGGAAATGAGGGGGGCAAAGCCCTACATTCATTAAAAATAGTGAATTCTTTTGGTCGGATGCTTGGGCATTCGATTTTTTTGTGTATCTTTGTTGTTTCAAAGTGAAATCCAAAGTATTATTATATTAGTAACCAAAATAGAAGGACTATGATTTATTCACATGAAGTGCAGAATATGTGCTGCGTAGCGAAGGGTGCGAACCACCCTTCGGCACCCATCCCTGAGGAGGGCAAGTGGGTGCGTTGTAAAGAAATCAAAGATGTGTCGGGCTTCACCCACGGCATCGGCTGGTGCGCTCCCCAACAGGGTGCATGCAAGTTGTCGCTGAACGTGAAGGAAGGCATCATCGAGGAGTGCCTGGTCGAGACCATTGGCTGCTCGGGCATGACCCACAGCGCCGCCATGGCCGCTGAGATTCTCCCCGGCAAGACCATCCTGGAGGCCTTGAACACCGACCTGGTGTGCGATGCCATCAACACTGCTATGCGTGAGTTGTTCCTGCAGATTGTGTACGGTCGCAGCCAGAGCGCCTTCAGCGAGGGCGGCCTGGTGGTCGGTGCCTCGCTCGAGGACCTGGGCAAGGGCTTGCGCAGCCAGGTTGGCACGATGTTCGGCACGCGCGCCAAGGGTGTGCGTTACTTGGAGATGACCGAGGGTTACTGCACGCGCATGGCCCTGAACGAGAACAACGAGGTGATTGGCTATGAGTTCCTGAGCTTGGGCAAGTTCACCGATGCCCTGAAGAAAGGCAAAGACCCGAAGGAAGCCCTCACCGAGGCTACGGGCCACTACGGCCAGTTTGAGAATGCCGCGAAGTATATTGACCCACGTAAAGATTAAGGAGGACCCGAATTATGATAAGAGAAGTGAAATTTGAGTCACAAGACCGTCGCATCAAGCAGGTGATTGCTGCATTGAACGCCAACGGCATCAAGGATATCGAGGAGGCCAACGCCATCTGCGACAAGTATGGCATCGACCCCTACAAGACCTGTGAGGAGACCCAGCAAATCTGTTTTGAGAACGCCAAGTGGGCGTATGTATGCGGTGCCGCCATCGCCCTGAAGAAGGGCTGCAAGGTGGCAGCCGACGCAGCCGAGGCCATTGGTATCGGCCTGCAATCGTTCTGCATCCCCGGCAGTGTCGCCGACGACCGCAAGGTGGGTATCGGCCACGGCAACCTCGCCGCCCGTCTGTTGCGCGACGAGACCCAGTGCTTTGCCTTCCTGGCCGGCCATGAGTCGTTTGCCGCCGCCGAGGGCGCCATCAAGATTGCCGGCAAGGCCAACAAGGTTCGCCGCAAACCCCTGCGCGTGATTTTGAACGGTCTGGGCAAGGATGCCGCCAAGATCATCAGCCGCATCAACGGTTTCACATACGTGCAGACCGAGTTTGACTACTTCACCGGCGAGTTGAAGATTGTCAAGGAGACTCCTTACAGCAAGGGCGACCGCGCAAAGGTTCGCTGCTTCGGCGCTGACGATGTTCGCGAGGGTGTTGCCATCATGTGGAATGAGGGTGTCGATGTGTCCATCACGGGCAACTCGACTAACCCCACCCGTTTCCAGCACCCCGTTGCCGGCACCTACAAGAAAGAGCGCGTGCTGGCCGGCAAGCCTTACTTCAGCGTGGCTAGCGGTGGCGGCACTGGCCGCACACTGCATCCCGACAATATGGCCGCCGGTCCCGCCAGCTACGGTATGACCGACACGCTGGGCCGCATGCACAGCGACGCACAGTTTGCCGGTTCTAGCTCGGTTCCCGCTCACGTCGAGATGATGGGCTTCCTGGGCATCGGCAACAACCCGATGGTGGGTTGCACGGTGGCAGTGGCTGTCGACGTGGCAACCGCCCTGGCCCGCAACAGCTGGCTGGAAGGGGAGTAAACCAATGTATAATGTATAATGTATAATGCATAATGCATAATGCATACCCCACCCCTGCCCTTTGGGAAATGGGAGGGGAAGAAGATAACGAGACGCGGTGAATGCTGCGTCTCGTTGTTTTTGGTGTTATGACGAGGTTACAATCTATAAGTAGCGGCTGTTAAGTTATCATTTGCTAACTGACCATTTGCCACACATTTTGTTAACGATTGTAAATAATGCTAGTAAAAATCGGGTTTAGCTAGCAAAAATTTTGCCACTTTGGCGAAAAGCCGTACCTTTGAACCCGCAATTCAAAAGCGACACAATAAACAATAACACATAACCATTAACATCTAGATTAACGATGAAAAAAGTATTATCGGCATTGACCATGCTATTGGTACCGATGGCTCTGATGGCCAGCGAGGCCAACTTGAAGATGCCTGAGGGTTTTGCTGGACACAACGACACACAAGTGCTTTACTGGGGTTTCCTGGTTGTGGTGCTGGGTATGTTATTTGGCTACTGGCAGTTCCACAAAGTGAGCAAACTGGGCGCACACAAGTCCATGCTTGAGATTGGCAACGTGATTTTCAAGACTTGCTCGACCTATCTGAAACAGCAAGGCAAATTCTTGGCGATATTGTTCGCCTTTATCGGACTTGCCGTGCTGCTTTACTTTGCCGTACTCGAGCACATGCCTATCTGGAAAGTGCTGGTCATTCTCGGTTGGACCGTGATTGGTGTGATGGGTTCATACGCTGTGGCGTGGTATGGTGTGCGCATGAACACGTATGCCAACGCCCGTATGGCGTTTGCCTCGCTTCGCCGCCGTCCGCTTGACCTGCTGAACATCCCGTTGACTGCAGGCATGAGCATCGGCATCCTTCTCATTTGCGTGGAGTTAGTGCTGATGTTGACCATCCTGCTGTTCATGCCCGCCGACCTGGCTGGCAGCTGCTTTATTGGCTTCGCCATCGGCGAGTCGCTGGGTGCCAGTGCGCTGCGTATCGCCGGCGGTATCTTCACCAAGATTGCCGACATCGGCAGTGACTTGATGAAGGTGGTGTTCAAGATTGGTGAGGACGACCCGCGCAACCCTGGTGTGATTGCCGACTGTACGGGTGACAACGCTGGTGACTCGATTGGCCCGACCGCCGACGGTTTTGAGACCTATGGCGTGACAGGTGTCGCCCTGGTGTCGTTCATTCTGCTAGCCGTGCCGGCCGAATACCAGATTAAGCTGCTGGTGTGGATCTTTGTGATGCGTATCTTGGGTGTCGTGGCATCGGTTCTCTCCTATTATATTAATAATGGTATCTCGAAGGCCAAATACAGCCATGTCGATGACCTGAACTTTGAGGCGCCGCTCACCAGTCTGGTGTGGATCACATCCATTATGTCAATTCTGGGCACGTTCGTTGCCAGCTACCTGTTGCTGAGCGACCTGGGTCACAACCTGTGGCTCGGTCTGGCATCAATTATCAGCTGCGGCACGTTGGGTGCGGCGTTGATTCCTGAGTTTACCAAGCTTTATACCTCTCCCACCTCAGCCCATGTCAAGGAGGTAGTGAACACCTCTCAGCAGGGCGGCGCGTCGCTAAACATCCTCAGTGGCCTCGTGTCGGGCAACTTTGGCAGTTTCTGGACTGGCCTAGTGTTCTTCGGCTTGATGTTACTGGCCTATTTCGCAGCCGAGCAGTTCGGTATCAGCGCCTTGTTTGGCGAGTATGGCAAGTTTGCCTCCATCTTCGCCTTCGGTCTGGTGGCATTCGGTATGTTGGGCATGGGTCCTGTGACCATCGCCGTTGACAGTTATGGTCCCGTTACCGACAATGCTCAGTCGGTATATGAGCTCTCGCTCATCGAGGACGACAAGGAGAAGGCCGAGAAGGAGATTGAAGAGGAGTTTGGCTTCAAGCCCGACTGGGAGAAGGCCAAGCACTATCTGGAGGCGAACGACGGTGCCGGGAACACCTTCAAAGCAACCGCCAAACCCGTGCTCATCGGCACCGCTGTGGCCGGTTCGACGACGATGATTTTCTCGTTGATACTGATGCTTGGCGAGGTGCTGAAGGACTTCAACCTGCAGCTGCAGGATGTGCTCAACTTGATGAACCCGTACACCATCCTAGGCTTCATCCTGGGCGGCTGCGTCATCTTCTGGTTTACCGGTTCGTCGATGCAGGCCGTTACCACTGGTGCCAACCGTGCGGTGGAGTTTATCAAGAACAACATCAAGCTTGACCCGAATGCCCCGAAGAAGGCCGACATCAGCAAGAGCCAGGAAGTGGTGCAGATTTGTACCGAGTA
>JAEEGL017300530.1_pt1 | contig 14656 bp, 1 predicted proteins | sample 9134231 | NCBI WGS metagenome assembly JAEEGL01 (sample SAMN16246548, study PRJNA631951) | gut metagenome | biome: gut microbiome; feature: rumen; material: fiber-attached | host: Bos | place: Iran: Karaj | collected 2018-10 | reverse complement strand
CATTTGCATCGGCTTTGCTCCACCGTGCCTTGATAATTCTATACGGATACACTTCCATCATATTCATTGCGTTCGGACAGTTCAAACGATGAATTTTTATGCCATTGCCAGCCGTCACAAAACCAAAAATGTCGTCGCCCTTGATTGGACTGCAACATTTTGCCAATTTATAATCAAGATTATCGTTCAAATCGTCGATTATCAGCAAGTTGTCGCCTTCTTTGGAAAGTTTTCGACTGATTTTTCCGCTAAAATCCTCTGAATCAATAGGAACAGGCTTCTTATCCTCTGTTTTATCATCAAAAAGAGTTTTTAGGACCGACAAATCAACCTTATTGTCCATTACTGCCAAATACAGGTCGATAGGTTCCTTAAAATTCAGATTCTTAATAAGTTTACGAATATTTTCGTCGCTGAATTTAATTTCGGACTGCGCAAATTTCCGTGCAAGCATTTCCTTTCCAATCTCGGCAGTTTTATACTGCATCTCGCGCAGGAATTTCTTAATATGCTGGCGTGCTTTTGATGTTTTCACAAACGACAGCCAATCTTGTTTTGGCGATTGGTTTTTAGATGTCAGGATTTCCACCGCATCGCCGTTTTTCAGTTCGTGTTTCAGCGGCACAATTTTTCCGTTGACTTTTCCACCCGTACATGTATTTCCAATGTTTGAATGGATTTCATAGGCAAAATCAAGTACCGTTGCATGTGCCGGCAGTTTCCGCAAATCGCCTTGTGGCGTGAAAATAAAAACTTCGTCGGAATAGAGTTCCATGCGCGAATTGCTGTCGTTTTCCAAGCTATCGTCGGTAGGATTTTCAAGAATGTCACGGATTTTCGAAAGCCAATGTACCGAGCCAGCAGCCGTATCGCCATCTTTGTAAATCCAATGCGCCGCCTGTCCTTTTTCGGCAACTTCGTCCATTCGCCGAGTACGGATTTGCACCTCAACCCAGCGGTTTTCAGGTCCGAGAACTGTGGTGTGCAACGATTCATATCCGCTCGATTTTGGCGACGAAATCCAGTCGCGGAGCCGATTTGGATTCGGTCGGTATAAATCAGAAATGATGGAATACACATTCCAGCAATCGCGCTTTTCGTTTTGCGGTTCTGAATCAATAATAATTCTGATTGCGAACAAATCATAAATATGGTCGAACGTGACTTTTCCTTTCTGCAACTTGTTCCAAATGGAGTGAATTGATTTCGGACGGCCTTTAATTTCGAACGGAGGAATCCCCTTCGACTCGAGCAACGCTTTGAGTGGTTCTATGAAACGGCGGATATATTCGTCGCGGCTTGCTTTTTTCTCGGCAAGTTGGCGTGCAATGGTTTTATAAATGTCGTTGTGTAGATATTTCATCGACATCTCCTCCATCTCTGTTTTTATTTGGTACAATCCCAATCTATGCGCTAAAGGAGCGTACAACGAATCCAATTCCTCGCACAATGTCAGTTGCTCTTGTTCAGGCAATGAAGATATATTTCGAAGTTGGTTTAATTTGGAACTCAACAAGATAAGAACCACACGGACATCATCGGCCTGGCTCAATATCAATTTTATGAAATTTTCCGACTGCATCCGTGAACGCGACGTGTTGATTTTCGCCACCGTCTGCAATCCACGGACGATGCCCAAAACTTTGTCGCCAAACTCACGGGATATTGTTTTTTCATCAATGACTTTATTGTCAAGACATGGTTTCAAGAAAATAGCCATTAATGCCTTTGCGCCAAGTCCTATCATTGTAATGGCGATTTCCGCCTGTTTCAACAATTGTTCAACTTGTTCGCTTGACACATGCGATTCACACATATCAAACGCCTGACGAATTTTAGGCAAATCACGTTCCTGTTCCTGTATAAAAGGTTTGGCCTCGTCAAGTAAACGTTCCAATATCTTATTCTGTTCCATACACTTGCATTTTTTACAGAAAAAAAGAGGAAACATCCGCTTCCTCTTTTTTGGGTTATCGCATCAACATCACGTTTCCGTAAATTGGTTTAGCATTCTGCGTGACTCTCATCGTTTCTTCCTCGTGGTCTTCGAATGTTACGAGTATTTTATAGCGATACGTACCAGCTTCCTTCATTTTTCCGTTCACCATACCGTCCCACGACGCGATTGGTGCGCCACGTTCGTCAACACCCGATGAGTAGTAAACCAAATTGTTCCATGCGTCATAAATCCAAATTTCAAATGTCTTACAGTTCACACCTTTCGGTTTGAAAATACGAACTTCGTTACCAGGACTCATTGGAGCGAACGCCGATGGAATGAACAAACGATGTTCAACATTCACAAAGAATCCCTCCGTATATTTTGCCGTACAACCGAATTCATTTATAGCGGTAAGTTCCACGGTGTGGTCGCCATACGGATATTCACGGTCGAACACTTTCTTGTTTTCCAAGATATTCGACGAATCAGCAAAACGTCCGAAATCCCAGTAGTAATCTACATGATATTCTTTTGAGAAATCACCTTCATCGAGAATTTGCGGTTCCGAAGTGTTAGTAAACGTCACAATGCCTTCTTGTCCAAGTAATTCAGTAATAAATTGAGCATCAGGGACTGGAACCACCTCAACAACCATCTCGGTTTTTCCCATACAGCCATATTTATTTTTCTCAATTACGAAGATTGTATCAACACCTGGGTCAATCCAGTCAATTGAACGAACAAAGCCAGTGCTGTAGTTCGACATATCATACGAAACTCTGTTGCCTGTCAATGTCCAATCAATGAAGTTCGATTCGTTTGTTTTTGTTACCACATACACTTCGTTGGAATTTGCGCACAATTGTGATTTACCAACAATGTAAGGCGACGGCAACGCACTAATCAAGAATTGGTTAGCGATAGTGTCGCTCACACAGCCATTCACATTTTGCGTCATATACACATCGTAAGTTCCCGCTTCAATATAATATGTATTACATTCTTTCTTGTACGGACAACCAGCAATCATATTTCCTTCAGGAGTGTACCACAGTATATTTTCGCCTTCGGCAACAAGTTTCACAGGTTCGCCAGTGTAGCAGAAACTTTCTGTGGTCAACTTAGGTGCTTCTGGTTGTGGGAGCACGACAAATTTCAGAGGAATTTCCTTTTTGGTTTCATACGAACAAGTAGTATTTGTTGTACGAGCTCTGAACACATATACACCAGCATCATCAATCATAGTGTCGTCAACAACAAGTGTATCACCAATGTCAAGTGTTTCTCCCTTAGGCGAAATCCACGAAATAGCCTCATCTTCATTATTGCGTTCAGCAATCAACATACCCTGATTTTCATATATACATATAGTATCTTCCTGCACAATTTTTGCCATTGTTGGCGCAGATTTAACTATCACCTTCTTTGCGGACAAACCACTCTTGCAACCATATTTATCTTTCTGCTGTGCATAATACACGTATGAACCATATTCTACGTTATCAATAGTGAAAGACTTACCCGTGTAGACTGGGAAACCATCTTGACTATCATACCAATACACTGTGTTCGCTGTTTCTGCCATAATCACAACCTGAGAACCTTCGCAGGAAACAATATCGGTTGTTTGTTTGAAACGTACTGGTTCAGGATTTGGCTGAACCGTGAATGTAACCGCAACTGGTTCGCTCGAGCAAGAATTTTCAGTTTGTACAACGTAGTATGTTTGAGTTTCCTTAGTTTTTGGCATATACGTTGTTCCTGTTTCAATAACAGTTGTCAATTCCTCATCGGAATACCACGTAACTGTTTCGGCGTATGCCTGAACTTGAACGGATTGAATATTCGCATCCTCGCAGATTGTACGGTTCACAGCGGTTGGCCGTTCTGGAATTGGATATACCACAGCTACTACCTCATTATCATCAGTCAACGGGCTTGTACAACCATCGATGGTTTGCGTAGCCTGAACAGCGATTTCACCAGCGTGAACATTTTCAACCTCGTAGGTTTCGCCAGCCTCAACTTCATATCCCGATTGATACCAAATAATATCAGTACCAACAGCATTGAATACCACTTTGCTTCCTTCGCACACATTATTTGTAGTCACGACAGGCTGTGCCGGTATCTTGTTCACCGTCACCGTCAAAGCCAACGGGTCGCTGCTACAATATTCGTCGGTGCGTATTGCATAAACGGTATATTCGCCAGCTTCTGGATATGAAATTGTAAACACATCGGATTCCTCAACAGGCGACGAAGTTTTCGGGTCTTCGGAATACCATGAAACAACATCGTCGGCTACCAAATCCAATTCGTCGTTTTCGCATAGTGTTGCCAAACCGTCAACAATTGGAAGTTCCGTGGTTTTCAATTCATAGGTAACCATTGTTGGCAAGCCTTCACAAGTTTCGTCGGCTTGAGTCACATAATATTTATACACGCCTGCGCTTGTTAAATCATCAGGAGTATAAGACAAACCTGTCATTTGAACTGTGTTTGCATCGTCTTCCTTGTACCACCGTACCATATAGCCTTGGTCTTCAGCTTCCATTGCCTTCATTGGTTCGTTAGTACACCCAATAATGTTGGTTTCCACGATTTTTGGAGCTGGAACAGGGCAATCGATGATGGTAAATGTCATACAAGCTGGGTCGCTTGTACAAACCTCATCAGATTCCGTTACGCAGTATTTCCAAGAGCCAACCGCAACTTCGTATGGGTGTTGCATTGTAGCCCCCTCGCCCACAACATTTCCGTCAGCATCAGTCCACGTGTAATCGCCGCCATGACCTGAAGCGATAGAGATTGGGAACGATTCGGCTATAATCAAACTTGTGGTATTGTTAACCACAACCTTTGGAATTTCGCGGATTTCAATCATCTTATACATACAATCGTCGGTGTAGCAATCGTATTGCGATTCCACAGCAGGACAGCCAGTAACAGGGTCATAGTATGCGTACGCCAATTTGTATGTCCCTGGAGTATAAAGTGTAGGATCGATAACCGAAACTTTAGCGCCATCGAATGCGAATTGCGTTCCCGTCAAATTCGATTGAGGAACAACAACGCCTTCGTTCATACAAATCACATCGGAAATAGTGACAACAATTTCCGGCGATTGATGAATTTTCAATGTAGCAGGAGCGCCAACGCCCTCGCAACCATTCGCGCCAGTAGTTGTTTGCGTAACCATCCACGTATATTCGCCAGCTTTACCTTTCAACGACGACGGCGTGAATGTTTTATCAAATCCAACAATTTCGCCATTTTCATACCACGTAAATTCCACATCGTCCAAACCACTTGCGGTAAATGTAGGGATTTCGTCGGTAGCACAGATTTGGTCTTGGTCAACATATACTGTTGGCGCAGGAGTTGGGCATTTAATACGGTCAACTTGAATTATAGCACATTCGCTTTCGCAACCATATCGGTCGCGTTGCGTCACACCATAATTTTCACTGTTCATACCAACCAAACCAGTCTGATAAGTGCTTCCCACAAACAATTGGCTCTTGCCATCGCCACAGTCATCGTACCACACAGCCTTGTTGTTGCCGTCAGGCGTTACCGACAACACTGTTTCGTAATCACTTTCCAACTGTGTAATTGGAGATTGAACAGTAAGTGGCTCAACGTGATGCACATAGAATCGTGAAGACTCACTTGTTGAGCAACCTATTTCTGAATTATCAGTAAACTCAACTGTGATTGGAATTGCCGATCCAATAGTTTCCGCCAACGATGGATAGAAATAACCATCCACAACTGCTTCGCCGCTAAATGTAAATTCACCCTCATATACGCCCGAAGAAACTTCAATTTTCACTCTGTCATCATAATCACAGAAATGAAGTTGGTCATTATTAATTGAAATTTGTGGATTTTCGTGGATATTCACAATAACACTTGTCGGAATACTTGTACAACCGTTCTCGCCCGTTGTTGTTTGCGATACCGACATAGAATATTCGCCTGGCTTACCCTTAATAGCATTATTTTGATATGCTTGTGGATCGGAAGGATTGACATAACCACCAGTGCGACCATCATACCAATTAATTGTAGCACCATCCTCAATACCAGTCACATGGAATATAGGAACTTCGTCGGAAGCACAAATTTCTGTATAAAGCACATCCGCCCAACGTTCATTTACGTATGCGCCTGATACCGTAACGTGTGGAGCGTGGGCTGGACACCAAATAACCGTGAACTTCATACACGCCGGCTCGCTCGTACACGTTCCGTCGGTTTCGGTTACGCAATATTCCCATTCCCCTGCATAATCCGAAGTCGGATTCGAAATAGAAGGTGCCGTTGTTTTCGAGCCATTTTGTTTATCAGTCCATTCCAACGAACCACCATTGCCAGTAGCTGTAATTGTTAAATCCGCAGAACCAATCACAACCGTTTTATCTGCAACAACTGGAGATTCTATTTTACGGATTTCCAATGGCTTTGATAGAGAATTTTCACACTTCGTTGATGGGTCTTTGTATTCATATAATAATGTATGGTTTCCTATCGCCAACGTTTCCGTATTGATTGCCGTAGCAACTTCATCATCAATCTTGAACGTGCCACCAGCTGGAATCAGTTGCGGAGTTACATTTCCCGTGTTGACACAAGCAACATCATTTGTTTCCAAAGTCAATACTGGAAGTTCGTTCACCACAATTGTCTTTTCTACCGTCGTGCTACAACCATTGGATACAACTGTGTAAGAAATCGTGTGACTGCCTTTTGTCGTTGGATTGAATTCTGTTCCATCAACATAATCACCTGCGAATGTACCCGTATTCGGCGTTACATATTGCGACAAATCGTGTTTCTCGCCACCAACGCACAACGATGGAACATCGGAGAATGTTACTTGTGGACGGGCAACTACATTAATAGAAAAATCCTGTGTTTTTGAACAATTCTTTCCGTCAACATAAGTGTACGTCAGCGTTGCCGTTGTTCCTGCCGTTACGGCAGCAGGATTGAACAAGATATTTTGTGTAACGCCCGAACCAGCGAATGTTCCAGCTATTGGTTCTGCATAAAAACTCAAATCAATAGGATCGTCGTATTCACATGCATCAGGTATTGGGTTAACTCGCACGTCAGGCAATGGATTGACAACAATTTGTTTTTCGATGCTATTAGTACATCCACGAGCATCGGTATAGGAATATTCAAAATTATAAGTACCTTCCCTGTCTGGAGAGAACGACGTTTCTGGACCTTGGTCGCCCCAAAGCGACATAACCACGCCAGATTCTTGTGATTTTAATGGAGCAAAATCAATTACATCTGAACCTTCGCAAACTTCTTCTGGCAAATTGAAACTTACCGTAGGTAATTTGCGAATAGCATAGATTACGCTTACAAACGGACTTTCACACTGTTGATCTTCATCGTATGCAGTCACAAAGAACACGTTTGATCCAACTTCCGACAATTTTGGGTCGAATGTCCATACTACCGACGACTCTTGTTTTAGTTCTCTGGCAGTATTATACCAGCGTACCACCATTCCATACGCATCGGTAACGACATCAATAATACGTTTGTCAGGGTCGGTTTCACCTTCACAAACTGATACTGAAGCAGAATTAATTTTTGGCGTTTTCACCATACAGCTCAATATCTCGAGATGAACCGCAGTCGCTTCAGATGTACAACCTTCTTCGGTACTTACCACATAATAGGTATAGGTACCGATTCTTCCTTGGTCTCCATCAAGTACAACTGTTTCGCTTGGTGTATATGAATCCCCGGTTTGAACTTGGGTTGTCAACGCTTCGTCGCTATACCAAATCATATTAACACCAGTCGCGCTCAACTCAGGGACTGTACCTGAAGAAACTTTAGTATATACTTCAGCAGCATCAACACCCACAGGTTTTTGTGGATCGTAAACAGTAATTTTGTTCGATGTGGAATTTGAGCAAACGCCGTCGGAATATTCATAAGTAATGGTATATTCCTGTTTTACCGTCGCATTTGCAGGAATGAAGCCTGCGCTCAAATCAATGTTTGGAACAGCAGTAAACGTTCCGCCCGTTTGATTTCCAACCAATGCAATCACATCACTTGAAGCACAAGCCGTTGTTGGCAATGCGAACGAAACTTCTGGTTTATCTTGAACCACAATATCAATAGTTTCTGTAGCAGTACAATTGTTTACAGTATATGTATATGTTATCGTGTGCGTTCCCACACCTGCCTGCGATGGAGAGAACGACGTTCCCGAAACGCCTGTTCCGCTGAACTCGCCTATTCCACCCGACGGCATTGCGGTCGCATGCAAAGTAACCTCAGCACCGTCAACACACTGATTGGCAACAGGGTCGAAAGTAATTGACGGAATAGGATTGACAACAACCGTTGCCGTACCAGCCTCACTCGTACAGTTTCCGACTTTCACCACCAATGAATATTCGCCTGCCGAACCAGCAACCGCATTCGCTATTTCTGGATTTTGTTCTGTTGAAGTGAACGCATTTGGACCACTCCACGTATAGGTTCCCTGCGATTCAGTTTCAAATGAAATGGCATCGCCTGCACACACTGGTGAGTTGACCGTAATCACAGGTTTTGTTGGCGGTTCGAGAGTTTGAACCTTTATTTCCGCCCTATCACTTTCGCAATTGTTGACTTTTTGGGTGACATAATATGTGTTTGTTCCCGTTGTTGCTGTGCTTGGTATTGGAGCGGAAGACACGCCAAATCCGCCAGTGGCATTTTCATACCAGCCCAAGAATGTTCCTTCGGCGGTCAAACGTTTTGCTGTTTCCCCTTGACAATATTGCACATCCTCAACCACTGGAGGCTCAGGTTTAGCATAAATCACAAGTTCAGTTGTGCCAGCCGCGCTTTCGCAACCAGCAACAGTAACCACCACGCTATATTCACCAGCTTCGGTCACAGTCACACTTTGGTCGTTGTATATCGTGCCGCTTGGCGAAGTCCATGTGTAAGTTGCCCGAGAAACATTTGCAGTTGACACTGTTGCAATTTCACCTTCGCACTTCGGTCCATTGTTGGTTGGCGACGGCGTTGCCGGTATTGGATTCACCTCTATTACTTTTGTCGCCTCATCGCTTCGGCACGTTCCCACAGTAACCACCAAACTATATGTACCAGCCGCATCAACCGTTACATCGGCAATAGACAAATTTTGTTTGTCGGATGTAAAGTTGTTTGGTCCAGTCCATTCATACGTACCATCGACAGAGGTTCCCAATTCCAACGATTCACCAGCGCAAACCGGTGAATTTGTGGTAATTTGCGGAGCATCAGGTTTGTCAACCGTTGAGACTAAAATTTCCAAACGCTCGCTCTCGCAACCGTCAACTGTTTGCGATACATAATAATTCACATCCTTCACAACATTTGTTGTTGGTGTTGGAGCTTCGCTCAATGCGGTTGTTGCCGTTGCCGAAGAATACCACTGCAAATTGTCGCCATCGGCGGTAAGCACTTCAGCCGTTTGACCTTTACAATATAATATAGATGTTTTTGCTTCAGGTTTATCAGGAACAGGATTAACCACAACTTCCTTCGTGGCTTCGTCGCTCACACAATTGAATTCCGACGTAACCACAACCGAATATTCACCAGCATCGGAAACCGAAGCCGACGAAATTGTGTTGCCCACGTTCGTTGATGAGAATCCATTCGGGCCCGTCCATTTATATGTCGCGTTCTGCATTGACAAGGTGGAAATAGTAAGTTCCTCGCCAGCGCACACAGGGCTGTTGGCGGCAATAGTCGGTTTGCTTGGCTTTGGATGCACAACAACCGCCAGCGGAGCTTTGGAACTTTCCACGCCGTCAACCGTTTGTGTTACATAGTACGTGGTTGTTACCGCATCAGCCGTTGAAGGTGTTGGCGCACCAGGTAATTTCGTTGTCTTATTTGACGCATACCATTGCAAATTTTCACCAACGGCTGTCAATTCATCGGCATCGTCGCCTTGACAGTAGGAAACATCCTTAACCACAGGTGGGTCAGGCATTTTATTGCTACATTTTATAATAGCCTGCGCACGGATTTCGTTATCGGCATGACCAAGCAAACTAACATGCGCTTCGTTTATAATTTTCTCGCTACACGTATTTACTTTGGCTGTTACCGTTACCTTATATTTTTTTCCATACGGAATCGGATTATTTGTACCTTGTTCGAATGTCCATGTAACCTTGTCGCCCGATTTTACCCCGCTGTTTGAACTTGAAACATACGTAAGGTCACTCGGAATATCATCCACTATTGACAAGTTATAGGCATTATCGGTATGAACGTGAATTTTTGAGAACGAATGGCTACCCCAGTCATTCGCATTCAGCAAGCCAAAACAACCTTGAGAAGTCGATATATTATTGAACACCTGCGTTGGCGATGCTGATGTATCAACCGACGAACTTCCAACCCAAACAAGCAAACTGTTGTCCCGCGCTTCAATCGCAATATGGAATGTTCCTGTGATACCCAATACTTTCGCATCATTTTGCATCATTTTCGTTCCATTATTGTAGCAGTTGAGCAACAATCCATTATCAACTTTCATATACAACCGCACATTATCCCTTACATACGCATACACGCTTGCATATTGTGCGAGGTTGCAATCCATTTCAACATAAATGTTTTTTGATTTGGATAAATTATACTTCAAATCACTTGTAGTATTCGCATTAACTGTTGCCTTTCCATTAGAAACGCTACCATTTGAAACAGTCCAATCGGAAGCATTTGCAGCCGCATTGTCAGTTACAAAGCCATGGGTCTGTTCGTATTCCAACGTATAGGTAACCTCATCACCAAGAGCAACTTCCGTAACATCGGGAGTTTTTGTCAATGTGGTTGGTTCGATTGGTTCGGGAACTTTCGCACACGTTACCGTGATAGTTGCCGTGTCGCCTACAGGAGAGTTCATATCGGCATAAATCCACGCCACGTTATCAATAATTTCGTCATCGGTTTGACAGTTTTTTCCCGAAGGGAACTTAGCAACCGCAGTATATTTGATAGTTCCTTTCTGCTTGATTTGCATAGTTGGAATCCGCCAAATAATTATATCACGACCGTCCGTAGTCTTTTTCGTATCCAACGTTGCTCCAGAAGCCTCTAACGGACAAGCACTCTTAAATTCCACAAATGTCAGTCCTTTCGGTAATGTATCGCAAACCACCACGTTGTACATATCACGTCCAGCCATTGGACCAGTTCCCAAAATACGACGCCACACGTAACCATCAAATTCCTCAACCAAAATGTTTGGAATTGTATGTGGCGGGACATCACAAACTGACGGAATATATTCATTTACAGGAACTTCTATTGATTTTCCTGTAGTTTGATCTATACGTTGCCAACTTGGCGTAACAGGGAAATATGCTCCGTCCTCAGCTCCAGTTGCATTTGAATTCCACGACCAATCATCCCTATAATTCGGTGTACTCCAATCACTTGGATACAAATATCCAAACAAACGCAATGGCTCCGTTCCTCCTCGGTGAATACGTGACCCCATACCATAATAATTACTCAAATGCCCTGTCACCGTAACCAACAACGGCGCAAATTGAATTATCATACGTTGGTTCCACTTTCCGAAATCATCGGAGCCTTCCACCACCGTTTCGTGCGAAACGCTCACCTTATCATTGGCGGTACGTTTTCCTTCGTAAACCGCTGTGTACCATGCCCAACCAGCGCTACAGTCATCTTGTCCCGACAAACATTTCAAACTTGCATCGTACATATAATATGATATACGATAATTACCATAGTTAATATATGGTTCTATTGCATCGTTGTACAAACGGAATCGCAACCAGTTTTGAGAGCCATCCAACGTATTAGAGAATGCAATGTTCACACGAGGACGACCGCCGTCCAACCAACCTGCTTTCGAAGAGTTCTCAAAATTTATGGTATAGGTAACCAAGCCGTTCGGATTAGTTTCTTCCAAATTCGCTTCTTTTTCAATAATCAACGAACGCATAATCACATCAACACAGTTACGTTGCATTGTTGGCGTTATATAGTTTGGATACTCGTTGCTTGTCCAGCCAAAGCCGTTTGAGCAAGTGATTTCAGCCGTAGTGCAATATCTTCCTGAGGCTTTCGGACCAACTTTCACCGTATAGGAGACACGGCCTTTTGTAACATCAAGTCCGCCAGTTTTAAATCCCGGTACCATACCAATGTTCCACGTCACCGTATGGTTTATTGGATCATACACACCACCATTTTCTGCACCCGCAAAAATGAAATCATCAGGAACATTTTCAACAATCTTTACATCTTCAGCGTCAACCGAACCATAGTTTCGATAATCCAAGAAATATGTGAACACATCGCCCGTGTATGCAAACGAAAGACTATCCTCAATAGAGCGATAGATTTTCATATTTGGTTTTGGAAGCATCTTACTTGGCGCAATATGGTTACCTGTAGCGGTAAGCATACCAAGCAAACGAAACCATCCGTGGAAATAATGCGGAACAGAAGAAAGATAACCATCGCCGCCCGTTGTTATATCCCATTCAATGGTACACGTTCTGTACAAAACGCCAAGTAATTCCAAATCTTCAGCCGACAAAGCCGACATTGTACCACAACCAGCTATCCAGTTGAAAATGAATTCACTTGACGGGAAACCACCATTTGGTTCAATGTCCCAATGCAACGTTGCTGGACCTTTGTAGGTTACTTTTGGACCGCCACCGAATTTGGTACAATTTGAGTTTGCCCACCCTTGCGGGTCATTCATAAATCGAGAATAGCGGACTGCTCCATCGTATTCGTAGGTATTACCACCATCTTTCACTGTATGAGTTGCAGGATCCCATGTGTAGGAAGGATTTCCGTGCCAAACGTAGTTCAACGCAGTACGCCAAACCGAACGGAAACGGCCACCTTGGTTTCCAGCCATAAGAGTGATGCTTGTTCCATTAACTTTTGCCTCTTCACCCACAAAAATATTTTTTGCATTCTGCGAAATCCAGTTTCCAACCATCCAATCGCACGATGCCTCACAGCGCTTGAACTGATTCCGTTCAAATTCAGAAACATCGCTTGGTTTTTCAGCTTCGAGCAAATCGAAAAATTCATGGAAATATGCTGGAGCCAAATAATCGGTATGCACATTACACGGACCAGCAAATTCAGGAACCATACGCACTCCGTCAACCGTCATAGGATTTTGGGTAACATAGTTTGTTGCTTCCGACCACGTGTTACCATTCTTCAAATAGCCATCCAATCCGATTTCACCCGATAAGTAGCGGCGAGGCTCGCCATCGGACGGGAAACGAGTCTGCAAGTGCATAAAGCCTTTCAATACATCCATCAATTCCTTTTTATACGAAATTGGATTTCCGCGCATATCATTTACACCCATAAAATCGCCCCACTGCATCCACGCGACATACAAAGCAAGAGCAATATCCACATCACCATCGGTTGCCGCATCCTGGTTATCCTTCAATGAAAAATCACCATAGGCATAATTTGGTTCCAAAACCGCACCATCACTATAGCGTTGCTGCTTTACCCTTGATTTATCGTGAACACACATCCACAAACCATCGAACGATGTCTTGTCCCCCATAATTGCAGCCGCCAAAAGAGAATAACCATCACCTTCACGGCAATCGTACGGACAGCCCAAATTACCGCGGATATATTTCACACCATTCACTTGTGTGCCCGTGTATGTCCATTCGTTTGCAAAAATTTGATACGCATCACGGATATCTTGTTCCATTTCCGCATGCACAACACCTTCAGGGTTTTTCGTTCCGAGGTTGTCCAAGTAGTGGGAATCACCATATTCATACGCTAAAAACTGAGGGAACGGGAATCGAGGATTACCAGAGTTTATATGAACTGTCACCTCGTTCTGTGCGTTAGCGCACAAAACCATTAACACCGAGCTGAGAACAGCAAATATTTTATTTTTCATGTCTTTTAGTTTCTATCAGTCATAAGACAATTCTACGCAATAAAAAGTTACACATTTGTATTCCTACAAATGAGGTTCAAAAGTACAAAATTCACGTTTGCCACCAAAATTATTGGAAAGAAAATCGGAAAAAACTATACATATTTATAGCCCACACCTATTGTGCATTTATTAAAAACGGTATTCTGAGATCCCTTCGTCTTATTCTCCGCAGCCATAATCTTATAAAATATAACACGATTGCCTAAAAAAAATCAATTATTTCTTGATTTTTGCGTCTACGTCATTCCGCTATAAGAATGCAACTACCATTCCCCCACAATTCCAACGCAGGGCAATGCTATTTCTTTTATCACCGCACTATGTTGATTTTTTAACACCAACCAGCACGTCGTACTGACACTTATTTTCGTTTAGAGAAACAAAACTCTTAAAATCTCTTAAACCACTATTTTTTCGTAGATTTAGAGAAATAAAGATACTTATTTCTCTAAATCGAAGTTTTTTAATGGAATATAGAGAAATAAAACAACATCCTACAATGCAATTAAATGTATTTCAATCAAAAAAATCTACATTTAAGTGCAGTTTATCCATAATATGTTTGAAATATTGTCGAAGTATTTACCTTTGCACACGAAAAATAACAGTAGTAATGAAAAAGAATGCTCTAATTGTAATTGCATTTGTAGCCATGGTGTCGTCGGCGTTCGCGCAGGACGAGCAACTCAGCCTTT
>JAEEGL017259193.1_pt1 | contig 14656 bp, 10 predicted proteins | sample 9134231 | NCBI WGS metagenome assembly JAEEGL01 (sample SAMN16246548, study PRJNA631951) | gut metagenome | biome: gut microbiome; feature: rumen; material: fiber-attached | host: Bos | place: Iran: Karaj | collected 2018-10 | reverse complement strand
TATTCTTGTTTTCATTTTATCACAGCGCGGGCCGAATTACAATAAAAACAAGAAAGCCGGGCACAGGACGCGCATGCGGTATGGGACAAAAATGCACGGTGGTTTTTCGATAAAAAACGATCAGGCGGCCTGACGGCCGCCTGATTTCTTTTATTGTCTGTCTTTCGCGCTTCAGTACAGCACGATCTCGATATGCTCCTCCACAGCGGTGGCGGACATATGCGTGATGTTCTGCGCATAGGCCTCGATGAGCTTCTGCGCGGCGACGTCCTCGAGCTCCTTCTGGATCAGGCGCTGCAGATTGCGCGCGCCGTACTTGATGGAGAAGGACTTCTTGACGAGGTAGGAGATCAGCGCCTCATCCCAGGAAAGCTCTATGCTGCGCGTCTCCATCGTGGCTTTGAGCTCGCGCAGGAAGATCTCGGCGATGCGGGCGAAATTCTCCTCGTCGAGGTGGTTGAAGGGGATGATCTCGTCGATGCGGTTGATGAACTCCGGCCGCATGAACTCGCTCAGTGCCTTCATCGTGCGGTCCTCGCTCTGTTCGGAGAGCGTACGCCCGAAGCCGAGGGAGGACTCGGCGTGGTAGGAGCCCGCATTGGAGGTCATGATGATGACGGTATTTTCAAAGTTGATCTTTCTGCCGTGCGCGTCGTTGATCTGCCCTTCGTCGAGGATCTGCAGCAGGATGTTCAGCACGTCCGGGTGCGCCTTTTCGATCTCGTCGAAGAGGATGACGCAGTAGGGACGGCGGCGGATGCGCTCGGTCAGCTGACCGGCCTCGTCGTAGCCGACGTAGCCCGGCGGCGAGCCGATGATGCGCGAGACGGAGTGCTTCTCCATGAATTCGGACATATCGAGGCGGATCAGCGCCTCGGGCGAATCGAACATATCCTGTGCAAGCTGCTTGACAAGCTCGGTCTTGCCGACGCCGGTCGGACCGGTGAAGATGAAGGAGACCGGCTTGCGCTTGGCGGTCAGGCCGACGCGGTTGCGGATGATCGCGGCGACGACCGCGTCCACCGCTTTGTCCTGTCCGATGATGCGCGCCTTGAGGCGGTTCTCCATGCCGGACAGACGCTCATACTCCGCCTGCGCGACGCGCGAGGCCGGGATATGCGTCCAAAGCTCGATGACGCTGGCCAGATCGTCCATGCGCACCTGCGGCAGTGCGAGACCGTCGATCTCGGCGATGCGCGCGCGGGCGCGCAGTTCGTCCGAGCGCAGCTCGGCAAGCTGCGCATAGGCGTCCGCGGAGGCGTCCGACATGAGCATCTCGCGCGAGGATTCGATCTTTTCGAGCTCTTTTTCGAGCTTTTCGCGCTCGACAAGGCTCTCGTTGCGCAGGTTCAGCGCGGAGCAGGCCTCGTCGATGAGGTCGATGGCCTTGTCGGGCAGATAGCGGTCATAGATATAGCGTTCGGACAGCAGCACCGCCTGACGGCAGATCTCGTCCGTGATCTTGACCTTGTGGAAATTCTCATAATACGGGCGTATGCCCTCAAGGATGGCGACGGAATCGTCGATGGACGGCTCGTCGATGATGACGGGCTGGAAACGGCGTTCGAGCGCCGCGTCTTTTTCGATCGACTTGCGGTACTCCGCGAAGGTCGTCGCGCCGATGACCTGGATCTCGCCGCGGGAAAGCGCGGGCTTCAGGATATTCGCCGCGTTCATCGCGCCTTCGGCGTCGCCGGCCGCCATGAGGTTATGCACCTCGTCGATGACGAGGATGATGTTGCCCAGACGCTTGACTTCCTCGATCAGGCCCTTGATGCGGCTTTCAAACTGGCCGCGGAACTGCGTCCCGGCCACAAGCGCGGTCAGGTCGAGCAGATAGACTTCCTTGTCGAGAAGCTTTGCCGGCACCTGCGCGTTGACGATGCGCACCGCGAAGCCCTCCGCGACGGCGGTCTTGCCGACGCCGGGCTCGCCGATGAGGCAGGGGTTGTTCTTCTGGCGGCGGTTCAGGATCTGGATCATGCGCTCGATCTCCTGCTCGCGTCCGATGACGCGGTCGAGCTTGCCCTGCCGGGCTTCCTCGGTCAGATTCGTGCAGAAATTCTCCAGATACTTGCGCTTGCTCTCGCGGCGCATCCCACCGCCCTGCGGCGGCATATTCCCCGGCTGCGGCCGGTCCGGTCCCGGGCCGTGCCCGCCGAACAGATTCTGGATGAAGGGGAAGGACGCCGTGCCGCCCTGCTGGATATGGTCGGGCGTATTGTTCTCCTCCGGCGGATTGTCGGGATTGTCCGGCTCGTTCGCCGCACCGAGCGCCTCGGCGGACTGCTGCGCCATTTCTTCGAGGTTGTCCAGATCCTCATCCGTGATGCCCATGTTCTGCATCACGTCCTCGACCTGCCGGATACCCATCTGCCGGGCGCATTTGAGGCAGAGCCCCTCCGAAACGGTCTTCCCGTTCTCGATTTTTGTGACAAACACCACCGCAATATTCTTTTTGCAGCGGGAACAGTACCTAATTTTCATGCGGTTCCTCTTTCGCTAAATTCTTCCATGTGCGTACGGCATAGATGACCATCGCCAGATATTCCGCGAGGATCGAGACGCACCACAGGATCAAAGACAGGGTTTCGGGGATCTCGAACAGGATATGCGCAAGGATGAGCGCGCAGAAGAAAAACTCCGCGGCCTTGCCGAAGACGTTGGACGCCGGGAAATCGCCCGCGCGGCGATAGACCAGCAGACCGCCGCACAGCATCAGAAGCTCCTTGACAAAGAGCAGCACCATGACCCAGACCGGGATCACGCCGATCACACAGAGGCAGACGATGGCGGTCGCCTTCATCAGCTTGTCGGCCAGCGGATCGAGGAAGCGTCCGAGCTTGGTGATCTGATCGAACCTGCGCGCGATATACCCATCCAGTATGTCTGTCAGCGCTGCGGCCAGGAAGATCCCCGCGGCGATATAATACGCGTTCGGCGAATCCGAAAACAGGGTCAGCACGAAGGCCGGGATCATCAATAGGCGCAGGATCGACAGCGCATTGGGGACGTTCAACGTAAACCACTCCTACCTGTTCGCGTTTCTTTACCATACTATTATACTACAAATACGGTTGTTTGTCACCATATAAATATAAGGCTGTTTCCGAGGCCCGGCAAAAAACGCCGGACGGCGCGCGATCCGCCCGAAAAAGGGGCGATCCTCACACCGTCCGGCGTATGTTTCCGATATGGAATTCCGAGGCGGCGCGTGCCGTCCCCGCCCTTTCGGCGGGATTACGGCATGCGCCGGGACATGAAAAAAGCGTGGGGGAAAATCCCCCACGCTTTTATGCATTAAGCAAGTCTGGAATAACCTAACAGATTACTTACAGAGCCTTCTTAACGTTGCTGCTGAACTCGCCCTGGTACATCACAAACGCGAAGCCACCGCAGGAGTAAACAGCAACCTTCGGATACTTGCCGGGCTGAGACGGAGCCTTGCTGAAGTCATCAGTCCAGTTGAGCGTGGTGCCGCTGACCCACATGTAGTAGATCTTCTTGCCGCCAATGCTCATTCTGAAGTAATCGCCCTTGAGGTCGAGACCAGCGATCGTGCTCTTATCCGTCAGCCAGCCGAGGACGCCTGCATCTCTGTAGGACGCATCGTAGTACTGGAGATAATCGACGATATCGACCAGACCAACCTTGTAAACCTCAAGGAGGGTCGTACGGTCTTCGCTGACCTTAACGAGCATGATGTCGCCGGTAACTGCGAAGCCGTCATACAGCTTCGTCCAGACCTTCTCATCCTGGATACCATTCTCATTCAGGTACAGGATTCTGGCCTCCCAGCCCTTCTCAAGATCAACAGCGCCGGTCTTGCCGCCGTAAACGACGAGCTCATAACCGTTCGCAGCGATCCATCCATACGGCAGGTTGGTCGCGGCCGGATCGGTAACCTTCAGGGCCTTGATGTAATACTTGTTGCCGATCTTGGTGAAGATCAGTTCGTCACGGATATACATGCCGAAGGCATCCATAACGTCAGCATTGAAGGCGCCGGTGCCGAAGTTGGCAGCGTTGAAGGTCTTGGCGTCATAAGCAACCCAGCGGAACATCGTGGAGTTGCGGTTGTCGGTATCAACGACGGAGCCGAACGCAAACACAACGCCGAGGCTGGAGTCGAGGAGACGGAAGTCGGAACGCTGAGCAGCCGTAACAGCGGAAGCAGGAACGTCGGCGATCATCTTCGCGACAGCAGCATCGAGAGCGGTGGTGAAGGCAGCATCGTCAAAGCCGTGGATGAACAGAGCGACGCGGTCAAAGTCCGCGAGGGTGGCAGCGAGGCCCGGATCAATCCAATCCTGGTCAGGCATGAAGAACCAGAAGCCGCTGTCTTCGTCCAGGAAGATCTCGATCTTGGTATCGTCGTCAAGGGTAATGTAATACTTACCGGTGAGGTCGGAAGGATCAAGAACGTCATAGGACTGCCAGAAGCGCAGGTGCCAGAAGCCGTTGGCGCGATAGATCTGCTTCTGCTCACCGGCAAGGCCGCCGGCGGTCGGCTTGAGGCCAAGCTCAACGTCGACAACTACGCTGCCGAGATAGAGGAAGTAAGCTTCTTCATAGAGTCTGACTTCGTCGGAACCAAGCAGGCCGTAGAACATGTCGCTGTCGGTAACCGGAACAACATACATGTCTTCAACGAGGAAGTCCCACAGCGCCGGATAGGTGCCGTCGACGAGGTCCTGGGTGGACTTGTTGACCAGCGTGCCGGCCGGAACAGCAGTCCACTGCAGCGTGGTCTTATCCTTGTAGTAAACAGCGTCAGAGGTGTCGCCGTCACCATTCGGATCAGCCGGATCATACGGATACACGATGTAAACGAAGTTGGCCGGAGCAGTGGTGCCGATCTCGTTGGCAATGCCGTCGAGGATGGAGTTGTCGATAAGTTTGCCGTTCTCATCATGGATGTACAGCGGCTTATAGACGCGCTGCTTGAGGTCGATCGTCACGGACGTGTCGAACTTCGGATTCTTCTGGAGCTCAACCTGAGCGGAGGTCAGCAGCTCTTCATAGGTGTAGTTGCTGTTCCAGAAGTCAGCAGTGTAGATGGAGACGACGTCGTCAGTGTAGTCGCCGTCGGTGAAGTAAACGAGGGAGTTAGCCGGGGTAAGAGCAGCCATCACAGCAGCCGGAGCGGCGTCGATGGTGTTGACATAGGCCCAGAAGTACTCGTTCTTCTCGTTCACGAAGCAGGCGTACGGCATATTCTTGTACATGGTCAGCGGAGTGGACCAGGCAGCGAGAACGCCATAGTCGCCGGCGAAGTAGGTCTTCTCGGAAACCTTGATGTCATAGACATATTTGCCGCCGACAACAAAGTCATAGAAGACGTCGGAAACACCGGTATACGGAGCATAACCGGCCTGATCAATGCCGAGGGCTTCCTTGATCTTTCCGGTGTTGTCCACGATGGACCACTTGCCGCCGGAGAAGTTCCAGTAGGAACCGTAGGAAACCTGCTTGGTGGTGCCGTCGGCGAGGGTCAGGGTCAGGGTGCCGTTGGCAGCGATCGCGGTGACTTTCGCGGTGATGGTCTCGGTCTTGAGGTCAGCGAGAACCAGACGCTGAGCAAGAACGAAATCGAAATCGCCGTCGCCGTCAATGTCGATCAGCTTCCAGATGGCCGGGTTGGTCGGAACCAGGGAGGCAGTGAAGCCGGCGAGGTCGGTCTCAACGCCGTTGTAGAAGAATCTGACAAACTTGTCGAGCGGGACAGCCTTCTTGTTGGCATTGTAGATGAGGGTGCCGTCAGCAGCGGTGCCGAGGGTGCCGTCATCGATAGTGCCGGTAACGACCTTGTAGTAGTTGTTCTGCGGCTCTTCATAAGCAGCATACAGCTGGCGATAGCCCTCGTTGTTCGGCGAGGAGAAGCCAGTGTTGATCTTGCTCTTGGAAACCAGGAGCGTGTACTTGCAGCCCAGATCATCAAAGCCGGCAGTGGTGTCTTCGCCGGTCTCTTCGATGGTGAGGTACGGAGCAATGAAGTACTTCGGATCATTGCCGCTCACACGGAAGGCGAAGACGTTGTAGTTGTTGGAGCCGAGGGAATCGACGCCAAGAAGAACTGCGCCATTGAGGATCTCGAGATCGAAATACTTCTCGGCAATGGTGGTGATTTCCTTGCCGTCGGAGTACTCGGTCATGAGAGCGTTGGCAAGGAGAATGAACATATCGCCGCGGGCGAGCGCACTCTCATAGAGGCCCTTCGTCTCGATGCCCTTGTCAAGGCCGAGAGCGATGGCATTGGCCTGCGCCTTCAGGGCGTAGTCATTGCCGGAGGCATCCTTGCCGAGGAGACGAACGAGCATGGCAGCGGCCTGAGCGCCGGTGACAGGATCATTCGGTCCGAAGGTGGAGCCATAGCCGAAAGCGACCTTAGCGGCATAGGCCCAGTTAAGATAAGGCGCGTACCAAGCTTCCGGATCTACGTCGGAGTAGACCGAGGTCTTGGAGTAATAAGCGTTGACGCCGTTGTCACCGCCGTTGATCAGACGATAGATGAAAGCTACCATCTGCGCACGGGTGACGGTTCCAGCGCCGAGCTCATCCGCGCCCATGCCCGCGAGAACGCCAAGCGGCTTCAGCAGAGCAGCAGCATCGAGCTGAGCCTGCGTGAACTGGTCGGCGTCCACAACGGGGAGCTTGGACTTGATAGATGCGCCCGCAAACATGGTCAGGACAAGAGCCAGAGCCAGTGCAAGAGCAACTACCTTTTTGAGGTTACTCATTGTGGAATCCTCCTTGTAAATTTACCTAAGGTGTAAATCTCATGGAAAGCCCATGGATTTTCCTTGGCATACACATCATACCCTCTCCCCCTTTATCCGTCAAGAGTTTCGGGGGATATGTAACATGATTGTAACAAAACTCGTAACTTTTTCAAAACGTCCCGTTTTCCTGCACAATATGTTGGGGAAAACGGAAAAAAGAGCCACTAGAGCAAAGCGGAAAAAGGGAGAGGAAATGTTACGGGGACTGCGGAAGTATGCGAAAAAAACCTCCGTCACGGCTGACGCCGTGACACCTTCCATGGGTCGCGCGAGAAACGCGCGTGCTCCGTTGCCTCTAGGGGAAGGTTTAAGAATCTGCGCACATCTTGAGCTTCTCCTCAAGAGGAAGCTCAAAAGGACCTGCATAAAACCATGCTTTCAAACGTCATCCGGCGGCAGAGGCTGCCGCCGGATGAAAACCATGATTCAAATTCCGATCCGTATGCTTCCCGCTCTACCTGTCCTCGCGGAAGTAGGCAAGACCCAGGCTTACCGGGCCCTGATTCTCGCGCTTTTTGCGCAGGGACATGATGATGAGCACGAGGATGGTCGCGACGTAGGGGATCATCTTGAACAGCTCCTGCGACGAACGCGTCAGATTCGGGATGTAGAAATACAGCCAGAACAATATGCCGAACAGATACGCTCCCCAGATCGCGCGGTGGGAGCGCCACACGGCGAAGATGACGAGCGCGACGGCGAGCCAGCCGAGCTTCTCGATGGAGCCGTCGTTTGCCCAGGTGCCCTTGGTATAGTCCATGACGTAGTACAGGCCGCCGAGACCGGAGATCGCCGCGCCGATGCAGGTGGCGAGATATTTATAGCGAATGACGCGGATGCCCGCCGCGTCCGCCGTCGCGGGATTCTCGCCGACGGCGCGCAGGTTCAGGCCGGAACGCGTGCGGCCGAGGAAATAGGATACGGCGATCGCCGCAAAGATGGCGAGATACGCGAGGAAGCCGTAGGAGAAGAAGAGCTTGCCGACGACGCCGAGGCCGGAAAGCGCCGGGATCGTCGCGCGGAAGACCGCACTGGTGGCGGAGACCGAGATCTGGCCGACGCCGCCCGCGAGCTTGTTCAGCGACCCGCCGAAGAAGTTGGCAACGCCCGAGGCGAAGATCGTCAGCGTAAGGCCCGTCACGTTCTGATTGGCGCGCAGGGTGATCGTCAGAAGGCTGTAGATCAGGCCGCCGAGCGCGGCGGCTGCCAGACAGCAGACCATCGCAATGATCAGACAGACCGCGGGGCTCGGCTCCGCGACTGCGCTTTCATAGGCGAAGGAACCGGCAAGGCCTGCGATGCCGCCGAGGTACATGATGCCCGGCACGCCGAGGTTGAGGTTGCCGGATTTTTCCGTCAGGATCTCGCCGACCGCGCCGAAGAGGATGACGCTGCCGAAGGCGACAGCCGCCTGAAACAGGGAAATGAACTGCGTCATGCTTTCGCCTCCTTTGTCTTGTGCCCGCGGAAGACCAGGCGGTAATTGATGAAGAATTCACAGCCGATGAGGAAGAACAGGATGATGCCGGTGATCATCTCCGAGGCGTAGTCGTTGAGGCCGAAGTCCGAGGCGATCTGGATCGCGCCTTTGTCGAAGAAGACCAGCAGCAGCGAAATGGCGATCATATAGAGCGTGTTGAATTTTGCCATCCACGCGACGATGATCGCGGTGAAGCCGCGGCCGTCCGCGGTGTTGACGGAGATCGTGTGGCTCGCGCCGGAGACGGCGATGAAGCCCGCAAGGCCGCAGACCGCGGCGGAGAGCAGCATCGTGCGCAGGTAGACCCGCTCGACGGGGATGCCCGCGTAGCGCGCGGTGCGCTCGCTCTCGCCCACGACGGCGATCTCATAGCCCTGCTTGGAATATTTCAGATAGACGAACATGCCGACAGTCAGCACCATGACGATGAGGACGTTGAGCATGTAGTTCTGGCCGAACAGCGCCGGGAACCAGCCCTCGCGGGTCGAGGGATTGATGATGCCCACGGAGTTGGAGCCGTAGGGGTTTTCCCACATCGCCACGAAGAAGGACGTGAGCTGGATGGCGACGTAGTTCATCATCAGCGTGAAAAGCACCTCGTTCGTGTTCCATTTGGCTTTGAACACCGTCGGCACCAGGCCCCACAGCGCGCCGGCCAGCATGGAGGCGAGCACCATCACGACAAACAGCAGCCACGTCGGCAACACGGGGGCGAGGTAGATCATGCACGCGGCGGTCGCGATGCCGCCGACGAGGATCTGCCCCTCCGCGCCGAGGTTCCAGAAGCGCATCTTGAACGCCGGCGCGAGGCCGACGCCGATGCACAGCAGCATCATCGTATCGCGCACGGTGTACCAGACGCGGTTTTCCGTACCGAACGCGCCGCGGAACATCGAGGCATAAACGTCCAGCGGATTGAGGCCGACGATCGCGTAGATCAGCCCCGCGCATACGACCAGCGAGGCAAAAATCGCGATCAGGCGCACGATCCAGGCCTGGCCTTTGGAGAATCTGGTGCGCTTGACGATGCGCACAAAGGGATCGAGATCGGTTTTAGCCGCGCGCATCAGGCACCCTCCTTTTCTTCTTTCAGATGGGTCATCATCAGGCCGACTTCCTCCTTGGAGGTATGGCGGCCGTCCACGATGCCGTTGATCTTCCCGGCGCACAGCACCAGGATCCTGTCGCAGAGCTGGAGCAGCACGTCGAGGTCCTCGCCGACATAGATCACGGCGACGCCCTTTTCCTTCTGCTCATTGAGAAGACGGTAGATCGTATAGCTTGTATTGATGTCGAGGCCGCGTACGGCGTAGGCGGTCATGAGCACGCTCGGCGCCGCGGCGATCTCACGGCCGACGAGCACCTTCTGCACGTTGCCGCCGGAGAGCCTGGACACCGGCGTTGCGACGTCCGGCGTGACGACTTCGAGGTCTTTTTTGATCGTCTCGGCGAGGATGCGGGGCTGGCGGCGGTTTGCGAAGATCGAACGGCCCGCCCGGTAGTCGCGCAGCATCATATTGTCGGTCATGCCCATCGAGCCGACAAGGCCCATGCCGAGCCGGTCCTCCGGGACGAAGGACAGCGCCACGCCCAGGCGGCGGATCTCCAGCGGATCCTTGCCGAGCAGCTCTTCGGGCTCGCCCTGCGCGTAATACTGGATGGAGGAGCCCTCCTCGGTGCGCTGCAGGCCCGCGATGGCTTCGAGCAGTTCCTTCTGCCCGCAGCCGGAAATGCCCGCGATGCCGAGGATCTCGCCCGAATACACGTCGAAGCTGACATGATCGAGCATGGTGACCTCTTCCTCGTTTTTGACCGTCAGGTCGCGCACCGCGAGACGGAGCTCGGTGGTCTTCGGGACGGGGCGGTCGATGTTCAGCGTGATCGGGCGGCCGACCATCATTTCGGTCAGCTTCTGGGGATTGGTCTCGGAGGTTTTGACGTCGCCGATATGCACGCCGCGGCGAAGCACGGCCACGCGGTCGGAGATGTCCATGACTTCGTGGAGCTTGTGGGTGATGATGATGACGGCCTTGCCCTCGTCGCGCATCGAACGCAGCACGCCGAACAGCTTCTGCGTCTCCTGCGGGGTCAGCACGGCGGTCGGCTCGTCGAGGATCAGGATGTCCGCGCCGCGGTAAAGCACCTTGACGATCTCGAGCGTCTGCTTCTGCGAAACGGACATGTCGTAGACCTTCTGCGCCGGATCGATCTCGAAGCCGTAGCGGTCGCAGATCTCGCGGATGCGCGCAGTGATCTGCCTGCGGTCAAAGCGGCCGGATTCCTTCAGGCCGAGCACGATGTTGTCCGCGGCGGACAGCACGTCCACAAGCTTGAAATGCTGGTGGATCATGCCGATGCCGAGATCGAAGGCGTCCTTCGGCGAGCGGATGGAGACGGGCTTGCCGTCGACGAGGATCTGTCCCTCGTCGGGATAATAGATGCCGGCGAGCATGTTCATCAGCGTGGTCTTCCCGCTTCCGTTCTCGCCCAGGAGGGAGAGGATCTCGCCGCGGTAGACCTCGAGATTGATGTGGTCGCTCGCGTAGCCGCGAACAAAGCTTTTGCAGATATTGCGCATTTCAATGGCGCATTCGGTGGACAAAGCTCAATCACCCTTTCTTCTGATTCGCCGACGATGATCCTTTCACCGTTCCGAAGTGTTTTTTCATCAATCCATACAGCGCGGCGGAAGCTCCCTCCGCCGTCCTGCACGGACTGATAAAATGGAAAACGGGAAGCCGTCCCGAAATGGGGACGGCCTCCCCTGTGTGGTAAAGTATGAACTTAGCTCAATTCGGTGATGCCGTCGATGCGCAGCTCAAACAGCGGAGCGGAGATCATTTCGGACTCATGGAAGTAGCCGTCCCAGATGGTCTCGAGGCCGTCAAAGCCGTAGCAGGCGGTGTAGGAATCGACGGTCTTGCCGCCGACGGTGAAGGTGGAGGTATCAAAGACCTTCAGGGAACCGTCGAGGAGCGCGGCCTCGATCTCGGCGACCTTCTCGGCGGTGCCTGCGGCGCAGGACGGGCCGAGCGCGGAGATCTTCACGCCGTCCTCTTTATAGGTGACGGTGTTGTTGACCGGGATGGCCTCGCCCTTCATGCCGTTGCCGATCATCAGGGTGTAGAGCTTGCCCCAGTTGTTCTGCGCGGAGGTCAGCGCGGCGGTCGGTGCAACGGAGAGCATGTCGACGTTGTAGCCGACGCAGTAGACCTGCGTGCCGCCGTCCAGCGCGGCCTGCACGGCAGACGGAGCACCGGTGGAGTCGGCGTGCTGGCTGGTGATGCAGCAGCCGCGGGCGATCAGCGCGTTGGCGGCTTCGGCCTCGGCGGTGATGTCAAACCAGGAGTTGGTGTAGGTGACGTCCATGACGACGTTCGGAACGATGGAGCGCACGCCGAGGAAGAAAGCGGTGTAGCCGGAAACGACTTCCGCGTACGGATAGGCGCCGACATAGCCGATCTTGGCGTTGCCGTCCGCGTCATAGTTGTCGGCGGTGAGCAGGCCGTTCTCGATCATCTCGGCGAGCTTCATGCCGGCCACGACGCCGGACACATAACGGGACTGATAGATGGAGGTGAAGTAGTTGACAACGTTGCTCAGGCCGGAAGTGGCGGCGTTGGTGCCGGTGGCATGCAGGAAGACCACGTCCGGATTCTCCGCGGCGGCCTGGAACAGGAAGGACTCATGGGAGAAGGAGTTGGCGAAGATCATGTCGCAGCCCTGCTCGACAAGGTCGATGGCGGTGTCATAGCACAGCTCGTTCTCGGGGATGTTGTACTTGTAGATGATCTGATCGTCGCTCAGACCGAGCGCGGCTTTGGCTTCCTCGACGCCCTCGATGTGCGCGTAGGTGTAGCCTTCGTTCTCGTCGCCGACGAGAATGACGCCGATCTTGAAGGTGCCGTTGTCGACGGCTTCCTTGATCTTCTTGGTGTCGACCGGATGGCTGCGGGATGCTTCGATCTTCTCGGCGATCGTCATCTCCGCGGATGCGGTTTCATCCGTCTTGGCGGCGCCGGCGTCTTCCTTGGCGCATCCGGCGAGAGCAAAGACCATGACAAGCGCGAGCAGCAGGGCAAGAGCTTTTTTCATGCGTAATTTCCTCCTTGAAAATTGGCGCGGGTTTTTCCCGCAGTCTGTAAAATATCACAAGCGGCTCTTCCGCCGTCTGTTACGATGGGAAAAATGCGGCTCAGCAGTATTCGATCCCGGTCTCCAGGCTCATGGACTTGATCCTGGCCAGAGATTCGACCCGGATCCCCATGCCGCGGATCTTGTCGCCGCCGGGCTGGAAAGCCTTCTCGATGGCGATGCCCGCGCCGACGACCGTCCCGCCGGCCTGCTGAACGAGATGGACAAGCCCGGCAAGCGCTTCGCCGTTTGCGAGAAAATCGTCGATCAGGAGGACGCGGTCGCCCTTCCCGAGATAATGCTTGTCCACGATGATGTTGTATTCCGTCCCGTGGGTATAGGACATGACGCGCGCGGTATAGACGTCGTCGGTAATGTTGGAGGTCTTGTACTTCTTGGCGAAGACCGCATTGCAGCCGAATTCCAGCGCCGCGATGCAGGCGATGCCGATGCCGGAGGCTTCTATGGTCAGGATCTTGTTGACGCCGCAGCCCGCGTATAGCCGGACGAGCTCTTTTCCCATTTCGCGGAAAAGCTCGACGTCCATCTGATGATTCAAAAAGCTGCCGACCTTGAGGATATTGCCCTCTAGGATCTGTCCGTCCCTGCGGATGCGCTCTTCCAGAAGCTTCATGGACCTGTCCGCCTTTCTCCGTCCATTCCTTGAATACAGCTTCATCATAGCATGAAATTTCGACAAAAAGCAAGGGACAATTTCCCGATATCGGGGACATGTTTTGACATGCTTTTATCCAAGTTTGCCAAATCGTTCCGAAGCGCGGAAAAACCCGGAGAAAAACAGCGGGACGCGCGGTTTTTTGTCCGTTCAAACCGGAAATCAAAGCAGCGGAAATACCGGTTTTCCGGCGCCGCGTTTTCCGTATTCCCGCGCGGTCCGGACGGCGTTTTCCCCCATGCGCCGGGGGCGCGTCCCCGCGGCAAAAACCGCCGCCCGGCGGGGTTTTCCCCGCCGGGCGGCTTTGGCTGTCTTATGCTTTCCAGAGCGAATGGAGGTTGCAGTAGGCGTAGACCGCCTCCACCTCGTCGCCCTCGCAGATCGAGAAGCAGACCTTCGGCTCCTCGCCGGGCTTCAGCGCCTTGCGCTGGTTGCCGAATTTGGTCTGGAGGCTGACCCACTCGATATAGTGCTCGGGGAGCATCGGATGGGCGACCGAGCCGACGGTGACGAGTACCTTATTGTCCTTGACCTCAAAGACCGGTACATGCTTTTCCACGGCCGCGTCGGTGGTGCCGGGGATGATCTCCTGCATCGGCTCGCCGCAGCACATGACCGGGCAGGCGGTCTTCTTGACGATGGCGATCATCTGACCGCATTTCGCGCAGCGATAAAACTTCATTTCCATGGTTTTCTCTCCTTTTCTCTATTGGATTTATAAACCGAGCACATCCCTGATATAGATGCGCGAGACCTCGGCGGAGTGGAAGTTGCAGACCTCGGGGCGGTCGAGCTCGACGCACAGCACGCCGTCGTAGCCGACCTCTTCCAGCGCGGCCTTGACCGCCGGGAAGTTGACCGTGCCGTGGCCCAGCGCGCGGAAGGAAGCCATCTTCGCCCTGCCCTCGGCCTTGGAGAGGGCGTAGGTGTCGACGTCCTTCAGATGCATATAGCCGATGCGGCTGCCGAGCTGCTTCACGAGCGCCACCGGATCCATGCCCGCGAGGGTGGTATGCGCGGTGTCGATGCAGAAGGAGACATATTCGGGATCGGTCTTCTCGGCGAACAGGTCGATGTCCGACTGCGAGAAGATGCAGGTGCCGTAATGCGGGTGGAAGCACAGCGTCACGCCGAGCGTCTTGGCATACGCGCCGACGGTGTTGGCGATATAGGCCATGGTCTCGACCATCTCAGGATTCGTCGGGCGCTCGGTCGGGCCGCCGTCGCCGAAGCCGCCGTTCTGGCAGTTGAACCACTTGCCGCCGATGGCCGCGAGGAACTCTACCTGCTTCTTGGCGGTGTCGATCTCCTTTTCGGCGTCGAAGCCGAAATGGCCGTAGAGGTTGCACAGGTTCACGCCGCACTTCTTCGTGAGCTCCACAAGCTCCTGCGGATCGTCGGCGTAGTAATCGCGGATGAAGGCGAAATTCTCGACGTAGTCATAGCCGAGGAACTTGCACTCCTTGAAGCTCTGCTCCAGAAGACGCTTCGCGGCCTCCGGCTCGCGGTTGTTGATCCAGGTCCAGCCGGTATAGGCAGGTTTCATCATAGGGATATCCTCCTGTTAATTTTATTGTTGTTGTT
>JAEEGL016988793.1_pt1 | contig 14656 bp, 11 predicted proteins | sample 9134231 | NCBI WGS metagenome assembly JAEEGL01 (sample SAMN16246548, study PRJNA631951) | gut metagenome | biome: gut microbiome; feature: rumen; material: fiber-attached | host: Bos | place: Iran: Karaj | collected 2018-10 | reverse complement strand
GGCTGCGCTTCGGGAACCGCAAAGAAGGAGAACAAATCCTGCTCCGCTTCCTGTCCCTTTTGCACCGTGCCTTCCGCATTCTGCATTCCGCATTCTGCATTCTGCATTCTGCATTCCGCATTCTGCATTCCCCCTAGCGGGATGTACCACCCCGTTCCCGGCTTCGTGGAGAACGACAGCCCAACGGCGCGCGCGGAGCGCGGGTCGAGTCCGTCGGTCTCCGTGTCGAAGGCGAACTCGGAAGCGTTGGCGAGTTCCCCAGCAAGCGCCGCCAGGTCGGCTGCCGTGCGCACAATGCGGTAGTCGTGCGGCGTTGACGCGGCAGTGGCGAGTGGTGTTTCCGGAACGGACGGGGACTCGGGGGTGGGGGAACGGGCGTCCCGCCCGTTCTGCGCAACGGGCGTGACGCCCGTTCCCACAGTGTCGGGTTCCCCTGCCTTCTGCACGAGACGCCGACGGAGGGCATTTAGCTCGTACTTCTCCAGAAACGCGTCAAGCGCCGTCTCGTCGGGCGGCTGCACCCGCAAATCGTCAAGCGTCTCGGCGACAGGCGCGTCGAGCCGGATCTCGGCGAGCCAGCGCGAGAGCCGGGCGCTTTCGGCGTTGTCGCGAATGCGTTCGCCGAGCTTTCCCTTGATGTCGCCGGCGCGGGAAAGAACTTCCTCCAGCGAGCCGTACTCCTGAAGCAGTTTTGCCGCCGTCTTCTCGCCGACGCCGGGAACGCCGGGAATGTTGTCGGCAGTGTCGCCGGCAAGACCGAGATAGTCGACCATCTGCGCGGGCGTGACGCCCCAATGCTCGCGCACCGCCTCGGGCGTGTAGGCGTCGGTGCCGGAGCCCGACTTCGACGGGCGGTGGAGCGTCACGCGCTCCGTGACAAGCTGCGCGAAGTCCTTGTCCGGCGTGAAGACGAGCGCGCGCATCCCGGCGGCGTCCGCGCGGGCGGCGAGAGTGCCGATGACGTCATCCGCCTCGAAGCCCTCCACGCGCAGGAACGGGATCCGCATGGCCTTCGCGAACTCCTCGGCCATCGGGATCGACGCGGCGATGTCCTCCGGCATCTTCTCGCGCTGGGCCTTGTAGTCGGGGTAGCGCTCGTGCCGGAACGTCGGCGAGGTGTCCATGGCGACCGCGACGTGCGTGACGCCCTCCTGCGCGACCATCTGCGCGACCGACGTGGCGAAGAGGTAGATTGCGGAGGTGTTGACGCCGCCGGACGTCATCCGCGGACGGCTGGCGAACGCGAAGTGGCCGCGGTAGAGCAGCGGCATCGTATCGACGAGAAGAAGTGTGCCTGGCATCGGTCGGTCTCCTGGGGCGGGCCCCGCCCGGGGCGGCCCGCCCCGCTAAAAGATTTTCTCGCCCAGCAGCCGCGCGGCGAGCGACACGGCGAGGACGGCGGTCTGGTTGCGGACGTCGAGCACCGGGTTCACTTCGACGATTTCCGCCGAACGCACGAGCCCGGTGTCGGCCATCTCCTCCATGAGGAGCAGCGCCTCGCGGTTCGTGAGGCCGGCCGGAAGCGGGATGCCAGTCCCCGGCGCGAACATCGGGTCGAGCACGTCCATGTCGAAACTTACGTGCACGAAGTCCACGCGGCTGCGGAAGAACGCAGTGACGCTCTTAAGGACGGACGGGAAGCCGAGCCGGTCGATGTCGCTCATCGTGAAGACCGTGCAACCGGCGTCTTTCATCAGGCGCCGCTCGCCGGGATCCAGGTCGCGCGCCCCCACGAAGCACACGTTCCGCGGGTCCACCTTCGGGCCCTCGCAATGCAGATCGACGAGCCGCTTCAGCCCGTACCCGCAGGATGCCGCCAGGCATTCGCCGTGGATGTTGCCGCTCGGCGTCGTCTCGGGCGTGTTGAAGTCGCCGTGCGCGTCGACGTAGAGCACGCCAATGCGCTTGCCTGCGGCACGGGCGTACGCGCCCATCCCCGCCAGCGACCCAAGGGCGATCGAGTGGTCCCCGCCCAGAATCAGCGGGAAGTCCCCTGCCCTGGCGGCGTCCTCCACCTCCGCGGCCAGCGCCTCGCAGGCGTGGACGATCGGCTCCAGGTACTTCGCTCGCGGGTCCCCGGGCTCCTCGCACTCCTGCGGGTTGATCTGTACCGGGGAGCCGTATCGGACGGCGCTGTGCCCCAGCGCCTCCAGGCGCCCGCGCAGGCCGGCCAGGCGGATGGCCGAGGGTCCCATATCGGACCCGTGCCGGCTGGCCCCGAAGTCCAGCGGCATTTCCAGTACGCGGATGTTCATGGCCGCTCGGACGTCTCGATCTTCTCCGCCGCCGCTGAGCGGGCCGCCTCGACGTTGTTGCGGATTTCACGGTATTTGTCCGCCAGGCCCACCAGCAGGACGACGGCGATGACAAGCGGGAGCAGGTAGCCGAGGTAGATGCGCAGCAGAAGCCGCCCCGCGCCCGATGTCGGGAACTTCACTCCCCTGCCCTCGTTCGCCTCCGCGCAGAAGCTGTCCCAGCCCCAGCCGAAGCGATGTGTGCAGAACAGCGCGAAGAGCAGCGCCCCGATGGGCAGCGCGAGGTTCGACACCAGGAAGTCCTCGATGTCGAGGAAGCAGGTGCCGGGGCCGAGCGGCGTCACGTTCGAGAGCACGTTGAAGCCCAGCGCGCACGGCAGCGACAGCACGAACATCGCCCCGCAGCACACGGCGCAGGCCTTCGGGCGGGCCCAGCCCGTCCTGTCCATCGTCATCGCCAGGATGTTCTCAAAGACGGCCAGCACCGTCGAGAACGCCGCGAACATCATGAAGATGAAGAACAGCGTCCCCCAGACCCTGCCGCCCGGCATCGCATTGAAGACGTTCGGGAGCGTCACGAAGATCAGCCCCGGGCCGGCGCCGGTCTCGCCACCGTTGTACGCGAAGCATGCCGGAAAGATGATGAGGCCCGCGACCACCGCCACGAACGTGTCGAGCAGCGTCACGTTGACCGACTCGCCGAGGAGCGAGCGCTCCTTGCCGATGTACGAGCCGAAGATCGCCATGGATCCGATGCCGAGCGACAGCGTGAAGAACGCCTGGTTCATCGCGTTCACGCACACGCGCCACGGGCCGCCGTCCGCATGGAGGAAGCGGTCCATGTTCGGCTTGAGGTAGAACTTGAGCCCCTCCGCGCCGCCTTTTAGAAGGCTGCTGTTGATGGCCAGGACGACCATCATCGCGAGCAGCAGGATCATCATCACCTTGGTGACGCGCTCCAGTCCCTTCTGCAGACCCATCGAGAGGATGAAGAAGCCGAGGACGACGACGAACCCCATCGCCGTGCACAGCAGGACGGGGTCCGAGAGCATTCCGCCGAACGCCTTGCCCACACCGGCGGCATCGAGTCCGGAGAGCTGGCCGGTGGCGAACTTGGCGAAGTACAGGACCATCCATCCGCACACCGTCGTGTAGAACATCATGAGCAGGTAGTTCGCGGCCAGGCAGACGGGGCCGTGCAATGCCCAGGCCTTCTTCCCGGGCGCGAGGACCTGGTACATGTGGAGGGGGCTCTTGCGCGAGCCGCGGCCCATCGCGAACTCCATCGTCATCACGGGAATGCCGAGAAGGAGCAGGAAGAGCAGGTAGACGAGCACGAAGACGGCGCCGCCGTTCTGACCGACGAGCCACGGGAAGCGCCAGACGTTGCCGAGGCCGATGGCGCAGCCGGCGCTGATGAGGATGAAGCCGAGCCTGGAGCCCAGCCGTTCGCGTTTGGATTCGGGATTGCTGTTCATGCAACCCAGTGTACCACATGCAGGGCGGCGCGTCACCCGAAAACAGAAAATGGAATGTGCGCGCAAGGTTTGCCGTCTAGGGGCAATCCGTGGTAGAATTCGCGCTGTTAGCACATCCAGAGTCGGTCGCTTGCGACCGCGCCAACCGAGCGGAACACCACGGTGGATCCGGCATGATGCCGGGATGTGCCCCCGAACGGGGGACAAGGTTCCAACACGCAACGCCCGCGCAAACCAGCGGGCTGCGTGACCCGAATGGCGGGATGCGCTTCCCATCAAGGAGAACTCCCGCCATGCAGTCCTTCTCTCGCCTTGTCCTCGCGATTCCCCACGCGACGGGCGCTTTTGAAGTATCCCTTTGGTCCGATCCCGCCATCGTCGCGCACGATGCCCGCCGATGGATTGACTGGCACACGGACCTACTGTACCGCGCCGCCAGCAGAGGCGACTCGCGCGTCCGGGCGGTCGTGGGACGAACGTCCCGCTTCGACTGCGACCTTGAGCGCCTTGAGCACGACCCGCTTGAGGCTGTCGGCCAGGGACGGCTCTACACTCGCTCCCCCTCCGGTGCCGAGCGCACCGTTCCGCACGAACGTGCCGTGCGCTGGCTCCGGACCTGGCGCCGGTACCGGGAGCGTATCGTCGCCGCCGGAAGGGATGCAAATCGGCCGTTCCTTCTCGACTGCCACTCGTTCCCCGCCGAGCATGCGCCGGATGTGGACATCTGCCTCGGCTGGAACGAGGATGCGTCCCGCCCCGCGGACGAGATTCTCTCAGCCGCGCAAAACGTCTTTGAATCTCATGGGCTGCGCACCGCCTTCAACCGTCCGTATGGCAACTCCATTCTCCCAGACGGCTGGCAAGGGCCGTCGATGCTCATTGAAATCAACAAGGCCGTTTATCTCGATGAAAAGACGCTTGGTCTTCTGCCAGGCGCCCAGCGCGTGGTCGACGCCTTGCATGGCGTCTACACGCTCCTTCTCGGACGCCGGTAGAATGTGTAGAGCCGGTCCTCAACGAAGCCGAGTCTGCGGTAGAAATCCTGATTGGAGATGACATAGGCGCGCTTCGCGCCCAGCCCCCGCGCCCGCTCCAGGGCCTCAGTAACCACGGCTCGGCCAACGCCCCGACGCCGCCAGGCGGGGATGGTGCAGACTGGCTCCACGTAGGCGTAGTCGGTACAGGGCAGGTACCACAGGCAGCAGCAGGCAACGGGTTCGCCCCTTTCGTCTGCCGCCGCGACGCTGAGCCGCGGATTGAAGTGGGGGCGGAGCCGCGGAACGACATGCTCATCCCGCTCAAACTCCGCCCTGTCCTCCCCGTGGTCAAAGCCCTGCCAGAAGAGCCATCGGAGAACCTCTGCATCGGCGACGGGGTCGAACTGGGCGAAGTGCAGCCGTGCGGAGAGCTTCGATTCCAGAGGCTCGCCCAGCTCAATCCTCATGACCGTCTCCGTCTGTTCGGCGGGAGAGAAGCCGGCGGCCAGGGCAGACCTACGCTCCGCTTCGCAGCCGTCGCAGATGGCGACGCCAAGGCCGTTCTCGTCCTTCAGCTCACGGGAGGCATAGTCCAGCACCTCGGGATACAGGTTGGCATACTCCTGAAGAACGCCGCAGAAGGCCTCCCCGAACGACATATCGTAAATCGCCGCCCCCACGACACGCTCCCCGTCAAGCCAGAGCCCAATGGAGCCAAGGTGGCTCTTATCGCACTCTGGATGTTCGTACATCCACTCGAATCGGGCCCAGTTCCAGTTGATATGCTCTCGGCTATCTCGGTTCAATTCGACCAGAAAGTCGCAGACCGCGTCATAGCATTCCTCCCGATAATGCCGGAAGACGGGCTGCGTAGAAGTAATTCGGCGCGAGGTCGTTGATGTCATCGCCATGCCTAGCTGAAGAATGTCGGTGGATTGATTATGCGACCAGCTTGAGACCGGTTCAGCAAGACAGGCGGATTGTGTCCTCGTTGTTTATTGTCTGCTCTTTCGTGGGAACCGTATGCCAAGAGCACAAAGAACCTTGGGGGCTTCAACGCTTCTAACTCCTGTCCCATGGCAATCTTGGCACAGTCGTTTGGGAATCTCTCCGGGTTTCTTCGTTTCGCCTGCAACAAACTTCGTCCCATTGCATGTCGGGCATTTCATATTTCCGCGGTAGGTATCAATGAAAAGAAAAGCGGCACCTTTTCCGAGAAACTCAATGAATTGCTCAAATGTTGGAGGGTTGGGGTGGTGCGATTCAACGGCTTTGGCCGAAACCAAAACAGGAAGACGATTATTGGGCCGCCCTTGATTTTTAGGGTCTTTCCACTGGGAATCAACATAATATGCATCACGGGCTATATAGTATTGATTTCCAGGGATGATATCCCCAACAGCGTGGTTTGGCGAGTCCATTAGGATAATGTATGTATTGGACAGTTCCTTATGTGTACCATCTACCGAATTGATCGCCGTGTCTCTCACGACAAACAGAGAATCTTTCTCATGGGCGAGGACAACAAGATCAACGCTGGATATACCATCCGTTACAAAAGGACTCGTGACAATCCCTGCCGTTGTATAAAATGGCTGGAGCGTCAACCGTGGCAGACCATTGTCGCCCATTGTGTACATCTTTGAAATGCTCTCGTCATATACTTTTCGAAGTTGATCCGGTGACATATCACGAGGATTAGTCTTGAAAGGATTCTCTACTGATTGCCGTTTGCATTCGTCCATAAGTGAATCGAATTCCTGCGCAACAAGCAAAGGAACAGAAGCACAAACCAGAAACAAGATTGAAACAAACGTTTTCATACGAAAGTCCTTATATCAAAATCCACATTCGCCAAATCAGCCGTAGTGCTTCAAGTTTATCGGGGAAACGGGCGTCACGTCAACATCGTCCGCTATTACTACCATTCTTGTCGCAACCCAGACGTATCAACGCACGCAATCTCTAACGAGTACATTCTCCGAGATCTAGGTCGGCGACATCTCCCTAAGCACTCTTCTCTACACCCAGCTCGGAAGCATCGGCCACCATCCAATTTCCTCGTCGCTCTAGCCCCGATTATCTGCTACAATCCCGACCATGAAAGCAATCCCTATCCCTCATATCTCCCTCATCGCCCTTCTCTTCGCAGGTGCGTTCAGCGCGCACGGCGGGGAGCTCAAGACCGCGGAAGAACTGGTGTCGACGCTCCAGTCGAAAATCGGAAAAGAGTTCGATATCCCGACTTCGTTTTCCTGCAACATCCTGACCGCCGAACAGCGCGACGGCCGCGTGATTCTCTTCAAGAGCGGCGCCGATTGGAACGACCCGAATTCAATCGTATGGTTCTGGGATCCCAAGAAGGCGCTTCCGAAAGACAAGGCCGGCTGGTTCAGCCTGCTGGACGAATGCAAGCCAAACGGCGACTGCAGCGAAGTCATGGTCTCGGCGTCCGGGGGCGGCGTCGCCCGGATTCGCGTGTCCGACAAGAAGCTGATCTTCTTCGGAATCGCCGGAGGAAACCCGCATTCCATCGCGCTGCTGCCCGACGGAAACGTCGCCACGGCGTCAAGCACGGGTGGGTTTATCGCACTGTTTGCCGTTCCCAAGTCAAACGAGACGGACGGCGCGACAGGACCGACCCCGGTGCATCAGAAATACACCCTTGCCAGTGCACACGGGGTGGTCTGGGACGAAAAACGGAAGATTCTCTGGGCTCTTGGCGGAGCGGAAATCGTGGGATTCGAGTACGCCGGAACAAAGGAAGCGCCCGAGCTCAAGGAAATCTACCGCGCAAAATTGGAGGAAACCGCGCTGGGCGGACACGACTTCTATCCCGCGCCGGGGTTCGACGCCCTCATGGTGACCGGCCTGGGAATCAGCGTGTTCGACCCCACCGAGCGGAAACTCCATTCCGTCTCGCCCATGCGAAATGTAAAGAGTCTGTCCCTCTCTCCCGAGGGCGTTCCGCTGATGCAGCGCGCCGTCGAGAAATGGTGGTCGGACACGCTTGTCTACGGGGACGACAAGGACACCGGCGCCGGAACATATACCGACGCGCATTTCTACAAGGCCCGGTGGTTTACCCCGAACGAATTCAGCGCGTTCTGAACCGCTACCGCACGAACGCCTCTTTCGGCACAGGATCTTTGAACGGCAGAAACCTACTCTGCCGCGTTGCCGCTGAACGACGAGAACACCGCCGCGACGGCGATGCGCCCGCCTGTGCGGGCCTTGATGTCGATTCGCCGCAGGCGGATGGGCGGCTCCGACGACTCCGCCTTCTCCACAATCCGCTGGAAGGCCTCGGGGTCCACGTCCGCCCAGACCACCGTCGCTTCGCAGAGCGGATGTCCGGCGATTACCTCGGACGACGCCCGGACCGCGACGGTCGGATTCCCCGCGCCGACTTCCTCCGCGGCTTTCGCGAACCACTCGTCGGGTTGGAAGTCTCGCGCGCGCAACGCCTGGTCCAGCAGCCGACCGGCCGCGACCTCGTCGGCGAGGAAGTCACTGTACTCGGCGTCCAGCGACGCAATCCGCGCACAGGTCTTGCGGTTCGCTTCGGCGCGCGCTTCGGCGTCCCGCCCCGACTGCAAGGCATAGCGGCACGCGAGCGCAAACGCGACAACGCCAACTGCGAGGACGATGGTGGAGAAGCCGCCCTTCATGGCCGCTCCTCCCCGGCCGTCGCGATGAAGCGGACGACCCCGTTTCCGCCGGAATCCCCGGGGATTTCCAGCCGCACGGCGAAGCCGCGCTTCGACAGCGCCGCCACGAACGCCCGCGCCGCCGCTTCGTCTACCGCGTTTCCGGACACCGCGAGCACATCGTCGTCGGCCCGGAGCGCGAACAGCGTGACATCGCGGGACTCCGCCAGCGCGGACATCGCCCCCGCCAGCTTCTCCGACGCCCCGGGGCGCATCATCCTCGTCAGGACGGAGCGGTCGCGCTTCCGCGCGGCCTCCTTCGCGAGCGCCACGACGCGGTCCCCGCGCCCCGGCACGGAATATCCGGCCAAGGCCGATGCACGCACGGTCAGCTCCTCGTTGAGCAATCTGCCAGCCGCAGACGCGCCGGAAATGGCCTCGTCGCCCATTCGGAAGAGCGCCACAGAAAGACCAATCAGGAAAAGGCCGAGCGCAGCCCGACACCATGCGTTTCCGCGCTCCCGCCTGGCTTCTGCCGCGGGCGAGGGTAGCACGGCGCTGCGACCGCCGGGCCAGTCCTGCGCAGCCAGTGCGCGCGACAGCATGTCCGACGCCCCCTCGGGGACCTCGGCGCGAAGTCCGATCGGCGATTCCCGCAGCGCCTCCGAAAGCGAAGCCGCCACCGGTCCACAGCAGATGCAGCGAGCCCCGGCGGCATCGGTCCCGAACGCCATCCGCAGTGTGCGGACGACATCGGCGGCTCCGCCCGCGACCTCCGCGGCCGCGGCAAACACAGCCCCGCGACCTGTCGCGACAAGGATTCCGTCGCCGTCCGCGAAGAGCACCGCGCGGTTCTCCTCGGGCGATCCCGCCGGACACGTCCGGAGACAGTGTCCCCACAGCGCCCAGGCGGACGGCACGAGACCCGAAAGGGTTCGGTCCGCCGCGAAGGCGGCCTCGGCGACCTCGTTCCGCACGACCAGCGCGACGATGCCGTCCCCGTTGGGGGCGAAGCGGTAGGAGCATTCGGAAAGGGACAGGGGCATCTGCGCGTCAAGCAGCCCGGGGAGGATGCGCCGGAGCTTCGCCCGGGGAAGATCCGGCAGGTCGCGAAGCGGCACAACCAGACTCTTCGACGGCGGCAGGCCGCCCGTCCTGGGCGGGTGCTTCGGCGTTTTCCGCAGCGACTCTGCCGCACGAAGTACTCCCCCCTGCCCCTGTGGGGCATCCCCCCTCTCGGAGGGGGGCAAGATAAAGGAAGACTGCGGAACATCCCCACATGAAGATGAATCAACTCGGGGAATGCCCCCCTCCGAGAGGGGGGTGGCGGCAAAGACGCCGGGGGGAGTATTCCGTGCAACACCCGAGTCCGAAAACGAAGGTGAAGCCGTTGTCCGTCCCCCACGAACAAACGCCCCAGATGTCGCGGCCCCCGCAGGGGCCGGCTTCGGTTGGATAGGATGACTGGAAGGCGTGTCGTTCATGGGCGGAAAAACGCTACAAGGCGCGGTGCATGGGGACGACCCGCTTGGCCAGCTCGTCCTTCGACAGCGCGAGAATCGAATCAAGCGGAAGCGCGTCCGCAACATCGAACGCCCCGCTCCGCAGCCGGCGCAGCCCGGAGAGGTGGCCGTGGCATCCGAGCGCCTCGCCCACGTCGTGGCAGAGTGTGCGGATGTAGGTCCCCTTCGTGCAGCGGACGCGGATGGGCACGTCGACCAGCCCGTCCGGCGCAGGAGTGAGAGGACCTGTCGCGGTGAATTCGTAGATGTGCACGAAGCGCTGGGGACGCTCTACCACCTGTCCCTTGCGCGCCATCTCGTAGAGGCGGACGCCGTCCTTTTTGATGGCCGAAACCATCGGCGGCGTCTGGTAGATGTCGCCCGTCAGCTCCGCCATCGCCGCAGCGAGGGCCTCGGGCGTCACCGCCGAGGCATCGCCGCGTGCGACGACGTCGCCATCGGAGTCCTGCGAATCGGTCTGCGCCCCGAGGCGTAGCACGCCCTCGTAGGTCTTGTCGCCGCCCATCACGCGGTCCGAAAGCTTCGTCCCCTTGCCGAGCAGGATGACGAGAAGCCCCGTTGCCCCGGGATCCAGCGTCCCGCCGTGGCCGACCTTCTCGATGCCGAATCCCCTGCGGATGCGGTAGACGACGTCATGCGACGTAATCCCCGCTGGCTTGTCCACGAGGAGCAGCCCATCGAAGGCGGAGAACTGCGGCGGCGGGTTGGGGGGCCTGAAGCCGGCGTAGCGAATCGGCATGGCGAGACCTTCGGCGCAGACGGCTACTGGGCACCGTCGTTTTCGAGGACGGCCTTGAGCTCTGGGGCCTCGCGCGGAATCTCCAGGCGGATCACCTCGCTCTTGAGGATGGCGGCGCGCGCCAGCTCCTCGGCCTTCCGAAGTGCGCTTTCCGCGCCGTTTCCGTGCTCGATGCAGAAGATGGCCGACCCGAAGAGGGCCTCCGCCTGCGCCTTCATGCCCATCGGCGGACGGCTCTGCTCGCGCTTGGCGACGAGACGGTCGATCAGGCCCATCCACTGCTTGAGGGTGAGTTTGGAGACGGGGGCGGTCGCGCCGCCGCGCGCGGTGACCGTGCCGGCGGCGGGATCGGCGTCGATGATGTCGCGCGTGCCGAGGCCCCAGCTCAGGCCGTTGTTCTCGTGGAGGTCCGTCAGAATGGTGTCGCGTAGGTTCGCGAGCCGCTGGTAGCGGGCGATGAGGTTCGCGAGCCGCTCGTTGGCCTCCTTCGCGGCGTACTGGCCCTTGTAGGCGCTGAGCTTCGTGACTGCCTTCGCGTACTCGTGGGCGTCGATGTGCTCCTTGACGTCCGCGAGAAGCCGCTCCACCTCGTCGAGGTCGCGCTGGATGCGGGCCTGGCGCTCGTTTTCGGCCTGCTGCTTGAGCTCGGCGGCCTGGCGTTCCTGGCGGGCCTTCTCCTCCTCGGCCTTCCGGACGTGGATGGCATCCAGGAACTTCTTCCCCTCGCGCTCAAGCTGGACCTTGTTCTTCTTGAGTTCGGCCAGGTCCTTCTGGCAGGGGTCGATCATCGCGAGAATCTTTTTCTCGTCGTCCTCGCGCGTCTTCTTGAAGCGAATCCGCTCGTCGTACTGCTGCTGGCTGATGGCGTTGCCCTGGATGGGCGTGAACATGGCGGTCTGCCGCTCGCGCCGCAGCTCGGCCTCCTTCGCCGCGCGGCGGATCCGCCGCGCCGGCTCCAGCGCCGCCTTCGCCTTCTTCGCCAGCTCATGCTCCTGCGCGGGGACTCCGAAGCCGCCTCCGCCGGCGAGGGCCTGCCCCATCTGCGCCATCGCGGCAGCGGCCTCAGGGGGAAGATTGGCGGCAACCTCGGGGGGAAGATTCCCGCCCGCAAGCGCCTGCGCCATCGCACCGCCGATAGCCTCGGCCATGGCGGTGCCGATAGCCTCGGCCATGGCGGTGCCCATCTGCTCCAGCCCTGCGGGCGCATCGGCGGGCTGCGCATCCGCGCCGTTCTTGGTTTCTGCGGTCTCCGCCTTCGGGGCTTCCTGGGCCGGGGCCGCCGCCTTCTCGTCGCCTGGCTTCTGCGGGTCGATGGCGATGGGTTCGGTCGGGTCCAGCGACGGGGCGGTCCACTTCGACTCCGTCGCCTTTGAGACGATGCCCTCGATTTCGGCGACGAGCTTGCGCGCCTCGGCGTCGATCTTCACCACCCGGTCGGCGGCGGCGGCCACGTTCTTGTCGTACGTCTCGGCCGCCTTCTCGATGGCCTTGGCTTCGGTGGCGAGGGCCTCGTTCGCCTGGTTGTTCGCGCGGTCCTTGCCGACCAGATAGACGAACACGCCGACGACGCCCAGGATGAGCAGCAGAAAAACTACCGCGATGCTGATGATGACTACCTTTGCGCCGTTCCGCCTCGGCTCCTCCTCCACCACAAACGGCGGGACGTGCGGAGTATACGGTACCTCCTCGGGCGTCTCGGGAATCGTTTCCGCCGACGGCGCGCTCGGCACGGTCAGGCGCGGGCGGTGTCCGCCCTTGGCGATGATGATCTTCTTGCTGGGCTTCTTGCCCGGGACATCGCCGGTGACGCCGGTGGCCGACGCGAGGACCGGGGAGGTCGACTTCGCGGCCGCGAGGCGCACGGAGGCAATCCCGGAGGTCGGCTTCTCGGCGCGCGAAGCGGGCACGGTCTTGAGGAACTCGTCGATCGACGCCACGAGGGAGGCGACCGTCGGGAAGCGGAGCATGGGGTTCGGGTGCATCATGCGCTCGATGATCTCGATGGCCTTCTTCTCGGCGTCGGGACGGTACTTTCCAATCGGCGCCGGCGGCCCCTGGTAGCGGGCGGCCACGACCGCGCGGGCGTCCGGTCCGTCGAACGGCGGATGCAGCGTCAGCGCGTGGTAGAGCGTCGCGCCCAGGCTGTAGAGGTCGGAGCGGATGTCCGCCTTCTTGCCGCGGGCCTTCTCCGGCGCGATGTAGTACGGCGTTCCCCAGATTTCCTTTGACGAGCCCTCGCCGGAAAGCGCGCTCGCGATGCCGAAGTCCACGAGCTTGGCGCGGTACGTCTCGTCGAAGAGGATGTTCTCGGGCTTCACATCGCCGTGGATGAGCCCGGCCTCCTGGGCCGCGCCGAGCGCGATGGCGATCTCCTTGCCCACGCGCAGCACGAAGGCTGGGTCCAGACGCTTCTTCGCCTCGATGAGGCCGTCGAGGCTTCCGCCGCCGACCAGCTCCATCGCGATGTAGGGCTGCCCCTTCTCCTCGCCGAACGCATAGATCTGCACGATGTTCGGGTGGTTCAGGCGCGCCGTGGCCTGCGCCTCGCGCTGGAAGCCCTCGAGCATTCCGGCGTTGCCGCCGTAGGAGCGCTTGACGACCTTGATGGCCACCTTGCGGTTGAGCGCGTCGTCCTGGCCCAGGAACACCGAGCCCATCCCGCCGGAGCCGAGAACCTTGAGCAGCTTGAAGCCGCCGAACTTCGCGGGCACGTCCAGCTCCGCGCCGCAGGCCGGGCACTGGATCTTCGAGAACGCCGGCACCTCCGAGGTGTCGATCTCGGCCTGGCAGCCCGGGCAGACCACGGATTCCACCGGATCGGTCTCGATGTCGCCCTCAGGCGACTGCTCGGCCTCCTCCGGCGTCTGCGCGGCGGCGTCAGGGGCCTGCGCGGCGGCGTCGACAGGGGTCTCGACGGGGGCGGATTCCTCGGTCTGCGGTTCTACGGATGGATTCTCGGCGATTGGGGACTTGTCTTCCGGCATGGTTATTGCTACCTTCTTGTCTGCCCGGCGGTTCCGGGTTCTAAAGTTCCAAGCGGGTATTGTATGCATCCTATCTTCGTTCGTCTAGGCTCTTTTGAAATTCACTGGTACGGCGTCTGCATGGCCGTCGGCTTCCTGCTGTTCCTCTGGACGCTCCGGCACTTCGGCCGCGGCACCGCCCGCACATCGGACTACATCTCCAACCTCCTCACCCTGCTCATCGTCTCCGGGCTCGGCGGGGCCCGCGCCGCCTACGTCATCGAGCACTGGACCTCGCAGTTCGCCTCCAACCCGTGGCAGGTCTTCAACCTCCACCAGGGCGGCCTGATGTTCTACGGCGGCCTCATCGGCTCGTGGATCGCCCTGACCGTCTTCGCCCTCTTCCACAAGGAGAACTACCTCGACTTCATCGACTACATCATCACCGCCCTCCCCATCGGCCACGCCGCCGGCCGCGTCGGCTGCTTCCTGGAGGGGTGCTGCTTCGGAGCACGCACCGACGGCCCCCTCGGCGTCGTCTACCCCATCGGCTCGCACGTCTGGGGGCACCAGATTGCCGAAGGCCTCATCTCCCCGGCCTCCCCGCCCCTGCCCGTCTACCCCAGCCAGCTCTTCGAGGCCGCCCTTCTTCTCGTCATCTACGCGGTCCTCTTCCGGCACTACCCCCGCCGCCGACCCGGCGAGCAGATCGTCCTCTACGCCATCTCCTACGCCGTCGTCCGCTTCATCATCGAGACCTTCCGCTCCGACATCCGCGCCAAGGTCGGCCCCTTCACCATTTCCCAGTTCATCAGCCTCCTCCTCTTCGCCTTCGGCGTCGGCCTCTTCGTCTACCTCCGGCTCCGCCGCCGCGCCGAATCCCCCAAGGCGAAAACGCCATGACCCCCCTGCTCCACCCCGACCGCGGGCTTCTCCGCGCCACGGTCATCCTCGCCAACGGCGACTTCCCCCGCCACCCCCTCGCCCGAACAGCCCTCGGCTCCGCCCGCCGCCTCGTCTGCTGCGACGGGGCCGCCCGCGCCCTCGCCCGGCGCTCCGCCCGCGCCCCCG
>JAEEGL016765436.1_pt1 | contig 14656 bp, 13 predicted proteins | sample 9134231 | NCBI WGS metagenome assembly JAEEGL01 (sample SAMN16246548, study PRJNA631951) | gut metagenome | biome: gut microbiome; feature: rumen; material: fiber-attached | host: Bos | place: Iran: Karaj | collected 2018-10 | reverse complement strand
CGGTTCAAATGTCTGCTCCACCAAGGATCCCAATCCCGACAGCGGCGATGATTATTATGATTCCTATTATCTTCTCACCGCAGCAAACTTTGCGATAAACAACACCGTTTCACTTGATCCCAAGCTTCTTGCAACAAGAACGGGAGTATCCGACGGTGAATCCAAATGTGACGTTGTGGATCAGCTCCTTGAACTCAAGAGCGACTATACAAAGCTCGTTTCCGATACGGGAAGGACCGGATTCAGAGGCGGTTCCGCCAGTGAATTCTTACAGAGCCTTCTCTCCGATGTGGCACTTAACGCATCAAGGGCAAAGTCAAGTAAGACCTATTACGAAACAATGGAAAACACCATAGAAAATCAGCGTATCGCAATCTCTGGCGTTGATTCCGACGAAGAAGCCGTAAGTCTTGTTAAATTCCAGAACGCTTACAATCTTTCCTCAAAGATGATACAGGTATTTTCCGAGATCTATAACAGACTTATCCTGGAAACAGGAGTATAAGCAGTTAAAAGAGGTTAAACATGAGAATAACCAACAGGATAATCCAAAACAATTCGTTAACTAATATCAACAATAATAAAGTGTTACAGGATACTCTTTCGACACAGATCGCAACGGAGAAGAAGATCGCAAGGCCTTCGGACGATCCCATCATTGCCCTCAGATCTTTAAGGCTTCGTACCTCCGTCAATCAGACCGAGCAGTATCTTCAGAAGAATGCTGCGGATGCAAAGTCCTGGCTTCAGGTTACAGAGGATGCCATTACCACACTTTCCGATATCATTACCGATATAAGAAAGCAGTATGTTAAGGGCACCAGCGATACTCTTAAGAGAGAGGATCGCGAGATCATCCTCGAGAACCTTCAGGCACTTTCGGCTGAGATCTACAATACCGGTAATGCCGATTTCGCCGGAAGAAGCGTATTCACAGGTTTCAGGACTGATTCGGATCTCACTTTCCAGAAGCAGGAAACTCTTGCTTATGGAATACAGGAAACCTGGAATTCCGAAGAGGGCGGCAGCCTTAAGGTAGACAGCATAACCCATGTGTACTACGAAGATGGTCTTACAGGCAAGGATGAAACAAAGGTTTCTTCTTCCGATATAACAAGGATCAGACTTTCATATGACAACCTTATGAAGCAGGATATATCTTTGACGATATCTGCCAAGGGTGCGACAAATACATATACTGCAACGGCGCAGACCGATCCATATGATTATATAAAGAATAATCCCTCGGGAGTCTGCTTTGATGCTTCTACCGGCGAGATCTTCCTTGGTTCAGAGGTCGTGGCCTCTCCTGATGAGATCGCCGATGTGACAGTAGGTTACGGCAAGAACAGCTGGGTAAAGGGCGACCTTCGTCCCGAGCACTATTTCAACTGCACCAGCACTTCTATTGATGAGCACGGAGTTTCTTCAACAATTAATTACAGTCTTGATTCAAGTAACGGAGAAATAGTGTATAATATAGGTGTAAACCAGTCCCTCAGGATCAATACTACCGCAGGCGAATGTTTTACACATGATATAAAGAGAGATCTGGATGATATCGTTATCGCCATAAACGATGTCAACAAGATCGAGGATACCGTGACGGAACTTGAGAAGAAACTTGCCGGCTTAACTGAAGGCACCGCCGAGTACGACGAGGCCAAACTTGAACTCGATGCAGCCAAGAAAGCGGAGACCTTCTTAAACGACAAGCTTTCAAAAATTTTCGGCCACGGCATCACAAACGCAGAGGGTTATCTTACCAAAAATAACCTTGCACTTACAAACTGCGGTACAAGAAGCAAGCGTCTCGAACTCATTGAGAACAGACTTGATACCCAGCTTTCCACTTTAAGGGAATTAAAGTCCGAGAACGAAGATGTGGACATGGCAGAGATAGCCGTAAAGCTTACCAGCGCCGAGTATGCATACAATGCTTCGCTTATGGCAACCAGCAAGATCCTTCAGGAATCGCTCCTGAATTATCTGTAGATTGAGAAAGGAATCCAAGGAGGAATAAAAATGACTATCGAAACAAAAGTGTTTGGGGAAGTTACCATCGATGACAACAAGATCATTCATTTTGAAAACGGTATAATCGGTTTTCCCGATCTTACCGATTTCGCTCTTATCTATGATGAGGAAAAGGGAAATGACGCAGGCATAAGATGGCTTCAGTCACTTCAGGAGCCCGCATTCGCAATGCCCGTTATGGATCCGCTTCTTGTTCTTTCTTCTTACAATCCCGTTGTGGATGACGAGATGTTAAAGCCCCTGGGAGAACTTGATCCCGATGAGATCCTTGTTCTTGTTACGGTTACGGTTCCCAAGGATCTTAAGAAGATGAGCGTTAACTTAAGAGCACCCCTTGTCATCAATGTTAAGGAAAGAAAGGCCGTTCAGATCATTCTTGACGGCGAAGAATATATGATTAAGTTCCCTATCTACGATATCGTTAAGAACGGGAAGAAGGAGGGCACATGTTAGCATTATCTCGTAAGAAGGGCGAAGCCCTCGTCATCAACAACAATGTAGAGATCACGATCCTTGAGATCAAGGGAGAGCAGGTTAAGATCGGTATCTCGGCTCCCAAGGAAGTGCCGGTTTACAGAAAAGAGATCTATGTACAGATCGAGGAAGCCAACAAAGAGGCGATGGATTCCGGTACAGCAATGGAAGGACTCAAGAACCTGTTCGGCTGATCATAAGATTTTTGTTTTCAAAGGCCAAGATGAAAATTTTGGCCTTGTAACTATTAACTTTTGTCGGTGAGGGTCCGATATATGAACCAGAAGGACTATCTTCACATGTTAGCAAGGAGGCAATAACATGGCACTTGAACCCATTAATACTACTATGACATTACAGGCACAGTCCTACCAGCCTGTGAACAACGGTAGCGCCAAAACTGCATCAGAGTACACGGATGTTTCTATCGCAGAAAAAGCTCCGAAGGTTGATGATACCACCAAGGTGGTTGAGCCTTCTGAGGAGAAGGACGAATCCAAGAACAGATTCTCAGAGGAGCAGCAGCCCAGCAACGAAACTATTCAGCAGGCTGTTGAGAAGCTCAACAAAAAAATGCAGAATTCCGAGGCAATCTACGGCATTCATGAAGGAACAAACCGTGTAACCATCAAGATCGTTGACAGGGAAACGAAGAAGGTCATTAAGGAACTTCCTCCCGAAAAGACTCTTGATATGATCGCAAAGGTTTGGGAGATTGCCGGCATCATGGTGGATGAATTCAGATAACACCAAAGGAGGATATTATGCCTACAAGAGTAACCGGAATGTATTCAGGTCTTGATACCGAGTCCCTTATTTCGGAACTGGTTAAGGCCAAGAAGACAAAAGTAACAAAATATAATGCCGAAAAAACAAAGCTTGAGTGGAAGCAGGAGAAGTGGAAGGACCTTAACACAAAGATGAAATCCCTTCGTGCTACCATCACAAGCATGCAGTTTTCCACCGACTATGTAAAGAAGACTACTTCCGTGAGCAACCCCAATGCGGTAAGCGTAATTACCGGATCGGGCGCAATGAACGCGGTTCAGTCTCTTAAGATCAAGGAACTTGCTCAGTCCGGATATCTTACCGGTGCTGAGATCCAGACTACGGATAAGAGCGCAGTTAAGGGAAGTACAAAGCTTTCAGAACTGGGGATCACGGACGGCGGATCTTTCGCACTTACAACAAACGGGAAAACAACCGATATCGAAGTGACCGGTGAAATGACGGTCAACGATCTTGTGGGTAAGCTTAAATCCGCAGGCGTAAATGCGAACTTCGATGAGAAGAATTCGCGCCTTTTCATTGGTGCCACCACAAGCGGAACCAAGGCTGATTTCTCCATAACCGCAAATGACGCTGCCGGTCTTAAGGCTATGAGCAAGCTCGGTATCAATGCAGCGGTTACGGATCCCGAAAAGGACGTAAATTATGCGAAGTATCATTCTCTTGCAGATAATCTTACCGAATTAAGAAATCTTGGATCGGGAGATGCCGTTATTAATGAAGGCGTTGACAATCCTCTCTTTGCACTCCTTAAAGAGGAAGCAAAGGACATGGAGGATCCGGAGGAGGTTGAAGCTGCTTATCAGAGACTTCTTTCCAAGGCTGAAATGGCACAGAACGTTCTTAACGGAGAATATGATACATATACCAATTCCAAGGCTGTAAAGCTTACGGGATCCGATGCGAAGATCGAATTAAACGGAGCGACCTTTACATCCGCTACCAATAATATAGAGGTTAACGGACTTACCTTTACGGTAATGGCCAAGACCGCTGATGACGAAACCATTACGGTAACCACCCAGGATGATACCGAAGGTGTTTACGATATGGTTAAGAAGTTTATCAAGCAGTACAACGACCTCGTAAAAGAGATCGATAAACTCTATAATGCAGAAGTAAATAAACTTGATCCTCTGACAGACGAGGAGAGAGATGCCATTTCCGAAACGGAAGCCGAGAAACTTGAAAACAAGATCAAAGATTCCTTATTAAGAAAAGACAGTGATCTCGGAAACTTATTTACAACTCTTAAGGATACCATGGCAGCCGGCTTCAAGGTTGGCGGCAAAACAATGTATCTTACCGATCTCGGAATCGGAACGCTCAATTACTTTGACGCAGCCGATAACGAAAAAGCACTGCTTCATATCGACGGTGATAAGGATGATGCCGATACATCGGGTAACGCTGATAAGCTTAAGTCCATGATCGCAACGGATTCCGCTTCGGTCGTAAGCTTCTTCACCGGACTTATGAACAAGCTTTCCGATGAACTTTCGACTCTTTCCAAGAGTTCTTCTTCCAGATCCTACGGATCCTTCTATGATGATAAGAAGATGAAGACGGATCTTTCCGATTGGGACAGCAAGATCGCTGAAGCAGAGAAGAAACTTAACGAGTATGAAGATAAGTGGTATTCCAAGTTTGCAAAGATGGAAACAGCTCTTTCAAAGATGGAATCCAAGAATTCGTATCTTTCCGGATTATTCGGAACCGGCAAATAATTTTTACAGGAGGTATGCTAAATGGCTTTGCCTAATGCGTACGCACAATATAACAACAGCAGAATCCTTACAGCGTCACCTGCGGAACTTACTCTTATGCTTTATGAGGGCGCCATCAAGTTTGGAAACATCGCCATCATGAAGATGGAGCAGAAGGATATTCAGGGAGCTCACAATAATATAGTCAGAGTTGAGAAGATAATCGACTATTTAAGAGAGACTCTTGATATGAAGTATCCGGTGGCCCAGGATTTTGAGAATATTTACGTATATCTTTCTGAGAGGCTCATAATGGCCAACTCAAGAAAGGATCCTGAAATAATGGAGGAGGTCGTTACGCATCTCCGTTCCGTCAGAGATAACTGGAAAGAGGTCATGAAGAGAGCGAAGGTATAATGCCGATGGAAAGAGCATATGTTACCGCAATGATCGACAGTTTAAAGAGCAAGATCGAGATATTAAAGGACATCCGCAAAAAGAACGCGGAGCAGCTTGATCTCATAAAACGTGTTCCTTTTTCTGCCGAAGATTTTGACAAGAATGCCGATGAGAAAGGTATACTCATTTATAAGCTTAACAAACTGGACAACGGTTTTCAGATAGTTTATGATAATCTTAAGGCAGAACTTGAAGCAAACAAAGCTGAATATGCCGACGAGATCAGGCTTATGCAGTCCCTGATCACAGAGATCACGGAATTAAGCACCACGATCCAGGCGGAGGAGGCAAGAAACAAAGCAGCCCTTGAGAATTACTTTAAGGGTGAACATTCAAAGATCAAATCCGGAAGAAGCCAGTCAAAGGCCATAAAGTCATATACCCAGACGATGTTGAATTCCGGAAAAAGATGATATTTGAACTGTTTGTTTCGATTAACGGATAATTATATAAAAAATTTCATTTCAGGTATTAATTTATCGGTAACCATACCGATATATTATACAAGTAAAGGAGAAATCCTTTCGAACCCGAAGGAAAGATCAACCAATGGAGCGTACGGCCGGAGGTGATCGGAACTTCATTAACCAATCACACATTTGTAGCAAGGATGCTACATCTTAATTCAAGGAGGAAAATATGGTAGTACAGCACAACTTAACAGCGATGAACTCTAACAGAATGCTCAACGTTACAACGAGCACTCAGTCCAAGTCAACAGAGAAGTTATCTTCCGGTTACAAGATCAACAGAGCAGCAGATGATGCAGCAGGTCTTGCAATCAGTGAGAAGATGAGACGTCAGGTAAGAGGTCTTACACAGGCTTCTGCTAACGCTCAGGATGGTATCTCAGCAGTACAGACAGCAGAAGGTGCACTTGCAGAAGTACACGATATGCTTCAGAGAATGAACGAGCTTGCAGTTAAGGCAGCAAACTCCACCAATACATCTGCTGACCGTTCTTACATCGATTCCGAAGTACAGGCTCTTAAGACCGAAATCAGCCGTGTAGCTACAACAACAACCTTCAACGAGCAGTGCTTACTTGATGGTTCATTCACAGGCAAGAAGCTTCAGGTTGGTGCAGAGAACGAGACCGAACAGAGAATCAACATCAGCATCGCTAAGATGAGCGCATCCGGAATTGGTATCAACGGCGTTGACGTTACTACATCCGGAAATGCTCAGACCGCAATCACAACAATTAAGAGCGCTCTTGCAAGTGTTTCCAAGCAGAGATCTGACCTCGGTGCAGTTCAGAACAGACTTGAGCACACAATCAAGAACCTCGACAACGTTGTTGAGAACACCACAGCAGCTGAATCTCAGATCCGTGATACAGATATGGCTACAGAGATGGTTAAGTACTCCAACAATAACATACTTGCTCAGGCAGGTACTGCAATGTTGGCACAGGCTAACCAGTCTAACCAGAACGTATTATCACTTCTTGGCTAATAGAGTCGCTGCAAAAGTGAACTAAAACCATAGAGATAAGGGAGAGCGAAAGCTCTCCCTTGTTTCTGTAAAAGGAGAATATGTATGAAGATCCTCTTATATGCATGGGGCGGATACACCGACAGACTGTTATATGAAAAAATGACGGAACTTGGCTATGACGTCATTTATCTGGAAAAAGAATGTAAAGATTTCATGATGGACGCGGATGTTGCACAGTCACTGATCTTTACGATAAAAAGGGAGAATGTTGATGTTGTTCTTTCATATAATTATCTGCCCATAGTCTCCATGGTATGCAATACCGTTGGGATCGACTACTATTCATGGATCTATGATTCTCCCGAACTCACCCTTTATGCAAAAAGCGTTATATATGACTGCAATCATATCGGTATTTTTGACAGATCTCTTTGCAGTTTTTTGAAAGAAATAGGGATCGATAATGTATACTATGCTCCCTTGGCGGTTGATACAGCATACTTTGATGAAAAGATCAGAAGGGCAAAACTTAATGATAAGCTAAGATCCAAAGGATATTCGCCGGATGTTTCCTTTGTGGGATCTCTTTATACGGACGAGATAAAATGCAATCTCTATAATGTCTTCAAAAAAGAAGCAGTTGCAAACGGGGATTACGATGAGAAATGGAAGAAGATGGATGAGATCATCGCCGGCTGTATGTTTTCGGACAAAACTCAGAGATTGAATGACAATCTCGAACTTATGATGGATATTCTTCTTCCCTATATGCAAAGGCACAATGTTATGCTTGGAGACAATTACTTTGATGTGCCCGAGATCATAACCCGTGAATCCATCCTGGAAAAGAAGATATCTTCGGATGAAAGAATGGGTCTGATGAAAGCTGTGGCTGAAGAGAGCGGCAAAACGGGTTATTCTTTTTCATTATTTACCGGATCCGATACATCGGCCGTTCCCGTTCTGGAAGCGTGTAACAAGAAAACCGTGGACTATGATAATGAAATGCCCTTTGTTTTTAGTAAGAGCAGGATCAATCTTCAGATCACGTTAAGATCCATACATACGGGTATTCCCTTAAGAAGTCTGGATGTACTTGCCTGCGGCGGTTTCCTTCTTTCCAATCCCCAGGAGGAACTTTTGGAAAATTTTGATGACGGAGTTCACATTGCGGTGTACAATGATATTGAGGAATGCGTGTATCAGATAAACAGGTATCTCTCAAATGATGATCTGAGACGTCGTATTGCCGAAGCCGGTAAGGAAAGAGTGAAGGATCTGTTCTCTTATGAAGCGGGGCTTAAGCGCTTGTTTGGCGCATAAATAGTGCTTTTTGCAGAAAAAATAAAAAATTCAATTTTTTTGTAAAAAGGTATAAAGTATTTCGTAAAGCCACCGATATATGTTATGTAACGAAGGAACGTTACAGATGAATTCATTAAAAAAACTGATAACTGACAATTAACTTACCTTTGGCCACGGTGGTGGCAAGGATGCAAATCTTCGATTCAGGGAGGAAATAAAAATGGTAGTACAGCACAACTTAACAGCAATGAACTCTAACAGAATGTTAAATATCACAACCGGAAGTCAGGCGAAGTCAACTGAAAAGTTATCTTCCGGTTATAAGATCAACAGAGCAGCTGATGATGCAGCAGGCCTTGCGATCAGTGAAAAGATGAGACGCCAGGTAAGAGGTCTTACCCAGGCTTCCGCAAATGCTCAGGACGGTATCTCCTGTGTACAGACAGCTGAAGGTGCACTTGCAGAAGTGCACGATATGCTTCAGAGAATGAACGAACTTGCAGTTAAGGCAGCAAACTCAACAAATACATCTGCTGACCGTACATACATCGATTCCGAAGTACAGGCTCTCAAGACAGAGATCAGCCGTGTAGCTACAACCACAACCTTCAACGAACAGTGCTTACTTGATGGCAGCTTCACAGCTAAGAAGCTTCAGGTTGGTGCAGAGAACGAAGATGCACAGAGAATCGGAATCAGCATCGCAAAGATGAGCGCAACCGGTATCGGTATCAATGATGTTAAGGTTACAACATCATTAGATGCACAGGAAGCTATCACAACTATCAAGAGCGCACTTGCAAGCGTATCCAAGCAGAGATCTGATCTCGGTGCTATCCAGAACAGACTTGAGCACACCATTAAGAACCTTGATAACGTTGTTGAGAACACCACAAGTGCTGAATCTCAGATTCGTGATACAGATATGGCAACAGAGATGGTTAGATACTCGAATAACAACATCCTTGCTCAGGCAGGTACATCAATGCTTACTCAGGCTAACCAGGCTAACCAGAACGTATTATCACTTCTTGGCTAATAGATATAAAAAGATACAGGGATTACCGAAAGGTAATCCCTGTTTTTGTGTTTAAAGAAAGTAATTATTTGCGACCGAAGACAACGCCTCTTCTTAATTCTGCGTTCAGTCTGCTTTCTACTGTCCAGTCCGGACACATATAGCCCCTTGAGTGGGCTGTTTTATAACCGAGGCTGTTTAAGTATTCCGTAACCCATTTTTCGTCTTCTCTGCAATGATAGGTGCAGATCGCACAGGTGATATCATTGTTTGATAAAAGATTTTTTGCTCCGATCAACGCGGATTTTTCATAACCCTCAATATCCATCTTGATATAATCGATGTGAATATCCGAGAATGTTTCATCGAGGGTTATATTCTCTTCTCCGTCAGATTCAGATCCTACATACCCGAAAATTATATCCACCTTGTCCATATCATTTTTGAAAGTCTGTTGCAAAGCACTGATCCAGTCACGGTCCGCATCCATGATATATATGTGCTTTGCGTTGTCTATCTGATCCATGGAGAAGAAGCCTTCTGCCGCACCTACATCGGCGATGACCGCATTATCCGGAATGTTGAATCCATCTTTTTGATAACTGTGGGGTGAATAAGGATCCTGCTCAGCCATAAGAGCCTGAAAATAGCTTGAAATACGTTCTTCATCCCAGAATTCAGGGAAATACATTCGGCGGTTTTTGTAGGGGACGTAATGCATACCGCATTCGGGGTCGTAGCCTACTTCGCAGGGGGTATTCATGTAGTTATCCACAAAATCATAGGGCAGAAGGCGTACATCGTGCCTGCGGTCCACAAAATCGATTACCTCGGCTACTTCCGGGTCATTAAGCCTTGAAGCATGGATAAGGGACCAATATTTCCTGTCCGCAAGGGAACATACGGCTTCAGAAACAGTCTCCAGACAGATGAGCATTCCGTCGATGAACATATCAATCTTTGATGCATCCGTTTCCCCATCGGTAATGCGGGAAGAAAAACTGTTAAATCTTATTCCCAGTTCCTGAAACTGAGCGGCGGTAAAAGTATTCTCGTGTACGTTGAGTTCACCGCGGACACAGCTTTTGATATCCTCAATGGGAATGTCGCTGCAGGGAAGTGCGCCGGCATGCATGGCATTTTGGATTTTAATGATCAGTTCTTTTGTTCTGCTTACAGATTCTTGTGCCATATTACTCCTTTGAACTTGGCTCCGATGTCGGAATAATCAACAAAACGGACCTGCTTGTTCTTGGCTATCATTTCTTCGATTTCAGTTATATAGATCATAAACTGACGTGTCGTGTAGACCGTTCCGCCGGAAACACAGGGAATCTCGATCATTCCCTCTGTGGATTTGGTTGTCAGATCCATTGTGCCTGAAGCATGGCTTTTACCGCCGGGATAGGAAAGATCCAGACCGAACAGATCGATCTGTTTTGCACCCAAAGTCAGGGCAATCCTTATGGCAAGGCTGGAAACGGTGGTTCCGATGTCGACGGAGGCTATGTTTCGGGCCTTAAAGTATGCAATACTTTCCTCGGAAGAACAGCCCGGAACGATATACTTCTTTCCTTTGTACAGTTCGCCGAAACGCCAGTTGGCGGTGGAACTGAGAAGGATTGGAACGGATTCGTCCGTAAGCCCTTCGAAATGACCGTAAGTACGGGTCTGAGGGTCCAAAACGGTAACACAATCGGGCTTTATTCCGTTTGAAAGAAGCTTCTTCAAAACCGTACTTGCACAGATTATTGTTTTTTTGCCAACGTTTTCCCTGATCAGATCAAGATTGTTATCCAAAGAAGGACCGGCTACAACTACCAGACATTCGCTGCAATCTGTTTTAGGCTTGAATGAATAAAATGTTTCCGAGATATTTCTTATATTTCTTGCAAGATTAATATCAACTATGTCTTTAAAGATCGTTTCTGTACCGTTGAGTGCATCGAATCCCACAAGAATATCCTTGGCTTTTTCGTTTAGTGTCTCAAAGATATCGTTACAGCACCGATAACCTATCTTGCCCCATTCGGGGTGTGGATCGGAGTAAGAATCCAGCAATTTGAACTGGTCCTCTTCAATGTGGATATGGAGCTTATCTTCGGGAATCCAGCCAAGAACACCATAGTCCAGAGCGTATTGAACAATGACGGGGTCATTGTGGAAGATATGGATGTCCACACTTGAATCGGAGAGACAGAATAACTGCCAGGGAAGATATCCGAGACCGCAGCCTATGAAACTGAAGGTTGAATATTTGGGACAATAAATTCTTTTTGCACAGATATATGCTTCCCACATGGGATCTTCGGCGGAATGAAAAACTCTGTTTGAAGAAATCTTTTCAAGAGTGAAGAAGCCGCTTTTTGAACTGAAGATACGATAGTCGTCTTCGGATACATCAACTTGACCGAATTGGTTAATTGCTCTGTACATATGAGGAATTAGGCTGTTTAAGTCGTCAGCCATCAGGTTATAGTTGGCGGGTTCCTTTTGTGTATGAGAGCAGGCAGTCTGAAGGATGCAGTACATTTCATTGCCGAGTTCGCAGTTCTTTTTGGTTACTTCTTTACAGAATTCTACGAGAAGCTCCTGGATAGATGTCCAGTTGGCTTTAACCTTGAGAGTCTCTTCTGCATAGCAGTTTTCAACCACTTCTTTAACCGCAGGGATGAGCTGGGCAAAATTATATATTTCTGCAACAAAATCAACCATCGGTATGATTCCTCCGTAGAAAAAATACTGATAATAGTATATCATATATTTATATTTAATTCATTTTGTTCATAAAAAGAAATCCGTATTCATGTATTGTCAGATGATAATGAAGGAGTAATGCCATGGAACAGGTTTATGATGTGATAATCGTGATCACACCAAAAGATTACAAAAGAGTCAGAGCCAATTTTGATCGACTGATTCGGTTAATGCCCGCCGACAAGATAATTTTTGTGGGCAGCAAAGAGGTTGGAGAGCTCGCTATGAAGGAAAGCTGGGCTGACAAGGTTGGATTCGTTGACGAGAATGATATTCTTCCCTTTGACTCCGTAAATGAGGTTATGAAGGATATACTGAAGGTTGATAACGTGCCGAGAGGCCTCACGGGATGGTATTACCAGCAGTTTTTAAAAATGAAATACTGCGATTTCTCGGCCCATGACTATTATCTTACCTGGGACGGAGATACCGTTCCCACAAAGCCCTTTTTCATGTTTGAAAAGGAGGGCGATAAACCCTATTTTGATCTGAAGCATGAATATCACGAGGAATACTTCGTTACTATAAAGAAACTGCTTGGCATGGAGAAGGTTATAGGCAAATCCTTTATTTCGGAACATATGTTATTTAACGTTCCGGTTATGAAGAATCTGATCGGGGATATCGAAAACAATGTGCAGATCCCGGGAACTGCCTTTTTTGAGAAGATCTTAAGGGCGGTGGACCCGAGTAAGATCCAGTCAAACAGCTTCAGTGAATTTGAAACCTACGGAACCTATACAGCATATAAGTACACTTCCCTATACAAGCTGAAGGAGTGGCATTCCATCCGATATGGAGCAATGTATTTTATTCCCGAAGAAATGACGGAAGAGGATTACGCATGGCTGGGACACGATTTTGATGCAATATCCTTTGAAAAAGATGAAGAATACTTGCCTGATTTTGCAGCATTATTCTCAAATCCTGAGTACAGGGAGAAACTGACGCCCCGCCAGATCGTTGAGGCAATCCAGGAATTTGCCCTTGAGGGCCTTGAAGAAAAATGGGATGAATGATATCGGGGACATTTAAGGAGATATAAAGCATGCGCGTTTTTTGTTTTTCCGAAGGAGATTATACAGAAGGCTTTGGAGGCGGCGGTAAGGGCGTCGCTTATCGCCTTTACATGGCAAATGGGAAGTATGGACTGATCCCTGAAATGTACTTCATTTTCGGTGATACTCTCATAGAAGCAAACGGACAAAAAACTTCTTATTCCGAGGATGCTGAAATATGCTCCGGAGGTGTAAGCGGTCTTATGAAGCTGTATTCGATTCTCGATGACAGACTTTCTTTTTCTTCCGACGACATATTTATTTTTCATGACTTTACCTGTTTTTATGCATTGAAGAATCTTTGCAATCATATAGATCGGACTGCAGTTATTTATCACGGGCAGGGATCTGTTTTTCATGAGGCTAAGATATATGGTTTAAAGGCGGATGAAGAATACAGAGAAAAAGCATTTCGCCTTACCCAATATGTTCTGTCAAAAGCACAGGTAGTATGTTTCCCTTCCGATGGAGCAAAAGAAGCATTTATGGCGACATCCGAAGATGAGATTTCGCAGCTTTTGAATCTTTGCAAAGTGAAAACCTTATATAACGGCTGCCGGCCGGAAATTTCCGATTCGGAATGCGTTGATAAGGACTTGCTATCTTCGGTTTCTGAATGGAAGCAACAGGGTAAACGCATTTTTGCTTCGATAGCGGTTCTCAATGAAGCCAAAGGGGTTGAACGTCTGCCTGCTTTTTTTAAGGAATATGGCAAATATAACGACTATAAGTGGATCGTCATCGGCAACGGGGTTATGGCGGGACGTTTAAGCGAGGAGATAAAAGATATAGAAGACCATGTTTTATGGATAAAAGAACCGGTTTCCCACGAAACGATAATCAACCTGTATGCTGAGGCTGACTACTATATTCTTGCTCACAGATTATCCATCTTTGACTTTGCGACTATTGAAGCAATGCACATGGGCATGATCCATGTACTGACAGCTGTTGGCGGTAACAAGGAAATGATCTGTGATGATAACGGCTTCTTTTTGACTTGTGAGCCCGGCGACGGCTCGAGATTTGCCTCGTGGGAAGCATCCCTTGTCAGGGAAGAACTGAGCAGGAAGAACAAGGAGATCGCACTGAAAAGATTCAGCGATAAAAGCATGCTTGAGGCTTACCGAGATCTGATCGTTGAACTGAAACAGGATGAGGGATCGGAAATACTGGTGATAACCCCGGATCTCGAACTGAACGGGGCACAGGTAGTATTGAACGAGTTGTTGGACCTTCCTTTTTTCTCCGATCGGAAGATAGACCTTATTTCACCTTCAAAAGGTCCTTATGGCAGCATATATGAAGAAAAAGGTATCAGGACGCTGATACGACCGTATATTGCAGGGGACTCGGCATTCAGAGAACACCTTATCCACGATTACAAAATGGTATTTATCAATACCTCATCCTGCAGCAAGTATCTTATGTTTTTTGTCAATACGGATGTGCCGGTGTTTTACTGGCTGCATGAAACATTTGCACAGCTTGGAATGGAAAACAATACATTTCTGGATCCGAGACTCCTGTCTTCGAATATAAGATTCTTTGGTGTTACCGGAGCGGTTATTGAAGGGATAAACAAACGATACGGGAAGGTTTCGATCAAATTG
>JAEEGL015307745.1_pt1 | contig 14656 bp, 10 predicted proteins | sample 9134231 | NCBI WGS metagenome assembly JAEEGL01 (sample SAMN16246548, study PRJNA631951) | gut metagenome | biome: gut microbiome; feature: rumen; material: fiber-attached | host: Bos | place: Iran: Karaj | collected 2018-10 | reverse complement strand
TCTGCCGGAAAGCGACAGCGTTTTGATACGCCCATTTGTAAACGGGACTTTCCGATGCCCGCTGTTTACGCGACAGGATCTCCTTTCACAGGCAAAACAAATCACAGAGGCGCAGGATCCGTAAAAGGATCTGCGCCTCTGTTGAATCTTATAAAATGTGAGGGCGACTATGAACCTGCCGAAGCTCCGGATTATGGCTGCCCGGTGGCCTGGGCTGCTTCGAGAGCTGCATAGCTGCCGCCAAGAGCGAGAAGCTCGGCCCGACTGCCCATCTCTGTAATCTGCCGGTTCTCCACGACGGCGATGCGATCCGCACCGCGGATGGTTGAGAGCCGATGTGCGATGACAATACAGGTCTTTCCTTTACTCAGAAGGTCGAGACTGCGCTGGATTTTCTGTTCTGTCACGCTGTCAAGGGCGGAGGTGGCTTCGTCCAGGATCAGAATCGGCGGGTTTTTCAGGAAGACGCGGGCAATGGATATTCGCTGCTTCTGACCGCCGGAGAGTACGACGCCCCGTTCTCCGACAAAGCTCTGGTAAGCGTCCGGCATCTGCATAATGTCCTCGTGAATCTCAGCCATGACGGCGGCTTCGATGACTTCAAGATCCGTGGCACCGGGGTTTCCGTAACGGATATTGTCCATGATGGTACCTGCAAAAAGAAACACATCCTGCTGAATGATGCCGATGCTGCGGCGAAGGCTCTCCTGCGTCAGGGTGCGGACATCTCTGCCGTCAATGAGTACGGCGCCTTCACTGACATCGTAAAAGCGCGGGATCAGGTGGCAGATGGTAGTCTTTCCTCCGCCTGAGGAACCGACCAGCGCAAAGGTCTCACCGGGGGATACAAGGAAGCTGACGTCCTCCAGAACGGAAGCGTCTGCTTTGTAGGAGAAGCTGACATGGTCAAAACGGATTTCTCCGCGCACATTCTGCAGCTCTTCCGCATCCGGCGCGTCAGAAATCTCCGGTTCCGTCCGCATCAGTTCCACAAAACGGTCAAACCCTGCGCTGCCCTGAGAATAGATTTCCATAAACTGAACCAGCTTGCGAATGGGAGAGATAAAGGCCGATACGTAGAGCGTGAAGGTCAGCAGATCGACAAAATCCAGTTCACCGCGCATGATCAGAAAGCCGCCGACACTGACGACAGCAACCTGCATGATGCCGACGGTTGCCTCAATGCCTGCATTGAAACGGCCCATTGCCTGATAAAAGCGCACTTTGCTCTTTTTAAATGCTTCATTTGCAAGATCAAACTTCTCATCTTCGGCTTTTTCGGCAGCAAAAGCCTTGGAAGTCCGAATACCGGAAATGCCGCTCTCAATGGCGGCATTAATTTCACCGGTTTTGACTTTTACATCCTTGTTGGCCTCCTGCATGCTGAGTCGCTGGCGGATGGAGAAGATCACGCAGACCGGGAGCAGGACAATAAGAACCAGGGCGAGCTTCCAGTTGACGGTCAGGAGAATAACCAGTGCGCCGAGGAGCGTTACGCCACAGGTCAGAATGTTTTCAGGCCCGTGATGGGCAAGTTCCACAATCTCAAAGAGATCACTTGTTACGCGGGCCATCAGAACGCCCGTGCGGTTTTTGTCAAAGAAGGAGAAGGAGAGGGACTGCATATGCATGAACACGTCACGCCGCATATCCGCCTCCACCAGCGTTCCCATGCGGTGGCCGACGATGGTAATCAGGTACTGAAACCCTGCCCTCAGCAGATAGCTTGCGAGAAGAACGGCCATGACGGCAAAGAAAACGGAAAAGAGGCCCTGCGGAAGAAGGCGGTTCATCGCCTGCCTGGTCACGTAGGGAAAGGCAAGATCAATCAGCGCTACTGCGAGGGAGAGCCCCATGTCCAGCGCAAAATCACCGCTGTGCGGGCGAATGTAGGAAGCAAAGACAGAGAGCTTGCTTCTGCTGAAATCAATCGAGCCGGTCATTCTGAAGTGTTCTTGGGCGCATTCCCGGAGCGTCTCCTGTGATGCGGACGGCGATGATGGGACACGGGTTTTGCCGACTTCTCCTGACCTGCCTTCTGGGCATCGGTCGGTACAGTTTTTGCTTCGGCAGTCTTGCTGTGTTTTGGTTCAGCTGCTTTTGCTGGCTTTGCCTCTACAATGATCGGGGGTTTCCCCTCGGCCGAACTCGAAGATGCGCTGTGGCCCTGCGAGGAGGGTTTCTTTTTCCGGTGCCGGCTTTTCCTGGATGAGGACGCGGTTTCGCTCTTCTTTTCAGGCTCAGATTTTACGGCCGGAGCGGGAGAAACGACGGCGACGGTCTCAGCTGCCTGCTGAGCGGATGGCTTTTTGCCCCTGCGGGAACGGCGGCGTTTGGAGGGGGATGGTGCGGAGCCGTCGTCCGTTTCGGGAGGAGTCTCCGGGACCGGTGTGACCAACAGCGTAGGAATGGTCCACTCATCTATGGGTTCATCACCGTCCGGTTCTTCCTCGGGCTCCACATAGTTCAGAACATGGGCCGGCTCAACGCCGTCTTTCGGACGCCCGCCGGGGACGGCTGCGAGTTCGTAAGACTTGTATTCATGCAGAGAGTCATCCCGGTCGTCATCCAGTTTGACTTTTACGGTGGAACGCAGAAGATTGACCTGCACGGCAGTTCCGTATCCGTCCTTTGTTTCAACGAAGGAACCCTGCTTCGGCACTTTTTTGACCAGATCTTCATACGCTTCCTGCTCATAGCGGAGGCAGCACATCAGCCTCCCGCAGCTGCCGGAAATCTTGGCAGGGTTGAGAGAGAGCGACTGTATCTTGGCCATCTTTGTAGAGACGGGATGAAAGTCATCCAGAAACTGACTGCAGCAATAGGGGCGTCCGCAGATACCGAGGCCGCCGAGCATTTTTGCTTCATCACGCACGCCGATCTGCCGCAGTTCAATCCGGTTGTGGAGAATGGCAGCAAGATCCTTTACCAGTGCACGAAAGTCCACACGGCCATCGGAAGTGAAGAAAAAGGTGGTCTTGTTCCCTTCAAAGTTGCATTCCACATCCACAAGCTTCATGTCCAGCTCGTGCTCAAGGATTTTTTCTTTGCAGATGGCCATGGCGCTCTCTTCGCGCTGCCGGTTGAGCTCATCCGTACGCAGATCCATCTGCGTGGCGACTCGCAGAACACGGCGCAGAGGCTGCACGACGGCGTGATCGTCAACCAGATGGTTTTCCACACTGCAGGTGGCAATTTCCATACCGTTCGCGGTATCCACAATAACAACATCTCCGGAGTGAAGCTGAAGACCGCTTGGGTCAAAAAAATAGGCTTTCCCCCGGTTTTTGAATTTAATACTGACAACTTCGGTCATACTTGATCTCCAATTCGTATCGTTTCTGCGGTCAGCAGACTGAAAATATGCTTTGCATTTACATTGACCTTCATGTAGTCTGAACAGCGCTGCAGCAGCCGGTAAATCTGCATCAGCTGCTCAGCGGTCAGATTTCCCGCCGGGGTACGCCCGCACAGTATCTCGGAACAGCGCTCAATCGCTGCGTCAAGAAAGGCTGAAGCGGCGTCCAGCTTGCTGAGTTCGTTTTGAGCAATCCACTGATAGACCATTTCCGGATTACCGCTGCAGGCTGCCTGAAAAAACGAGACGGCAAGCTCGCGGCTGCCATTATCGATCCCGTCCGAATCGCCGGCGAGACTGACAATGGTACAGCGGGAGCGTACAGTCTCCAGAAGCAGGTCCGGATTACATACACAGAGAAGAAACAGAACAGTGCGGGGAGGTTCCTCCAGAAGCTTGAGAGCCGCATTCTGTGCATTCAGATTCAGGAGCTCAGCCTCTTCCACAATATAGACTTTGCGTTCAGCCTCACCCGGCAGAACCTGGGCATCCAGAGAGAGCTCCCGGATCTGGGCAACCGTCAGCTCCCGCCGCGTGTTTCCGGACTTATCCGTTAGCCTGCGGACAGGGATGATATCTGGATGTGTGCCGGCGACAGCCTTACGGCAGCCGCGGCAGACACCGCAGGGCACGTCGTGACCGCGCAGACAAACGGCGGCAGTCGCAATCCGGCGGGCGGCAGACAAGGCTTCTTCGCGAGAGGGGGAAGAGAGAATGATCGCATGCCCGATGGCAGAAGGATTTTCATAACGAAATTCCTGCAAGCAGATCATCTCCTTCTGTTTATTGACAATTCATATTATTGTACTTGATTATTTCCCATCCGTCAACTCAGACAGAACAATCATAAGCGTTCCTTCGAGGACAGATATTACCGCTTCCTCCGCAATCCACTGGTTGCTGACCCCCAGAGGAAGGGAAGGGATCAGTTCAGCATTCTCCAGAGGATACTTCGCACCGCGGATGCAAACACCCCGGCACGGACCATCGAGAGCGAAGACGGAAAGAGACCAGCCGTCTCTGCGGGGCAGCTTCAGGCTGCTGTTACGCAGCGTGAAGATTTCCGTGTCTTCACACTGCAGCACAGCGCTGACGCCATGCGTCTGGGCAAAGAGCATCGCCTGCAGATTGGCAATAAGGTGATCCAGCCTCCCGCCCAGTGCACAGCAGACGAGAATACTCCGGAAACCATGCTCAACGGCATAGCGCACTGCGAGCATGGTGTCCGTATCATCCTTTTCCGGTATGTGGCGGTCAAGCCGGATGTCTTGGGCGACAGGACCGTCATAGGAGTCAAAATCCGAGATCAGAAGGTCCGGCTTCAGCCCCATCCGCTCGCACCATTGGTAACCACGGTCACAGGCAATGACAAAGTCTTCCTGAAGGAGGCCCGAGACCGGGCTGAAGTCTCCGCCTGATACAATTACACAGCGATCCAGGCTTTTCATAGCTTAGTAGTCCAGCTCCTCCAGACGAAGGAGAGTCTGGATATAGATCTTCAGCGCTTCCATGAAATCAGACTTTTTTGCAGCCTCGTTCACGCCGTGGATAGGACCGCAGAAGGAGGGATAGGGGCGATCCTGATGCTCCGGACCAAAAGCAACCGCATTCGGAAAGTGGCGGGCATAGGTGCCGCCGCCGATGGTAAAGGGCTTTGCATTCTCACCGGTAACCAGATTATAGCTCTCCATACAGGCCTTCACCGCGGGATTGTCAGGGTCCATATAGAAGGGAACCACATCCCCGGTCTCGGTCACATCAGCAGCTTCTCCTGCAGCCTCGCGCAGAGAAGCAGTGATTTTTGCACCGCTCATCGTGGTGCCGTAGCGGACATCGATGGTCTGAGAAATGATGCCGCTTTCCGTGGTGATTTTTCCGCCGACAGCCGTAAGTGCGGTGAAGCGCCCGTCCTCGCTGCGGAGACCCAGACTGCTGCCGTCTGTTGCAGCATGAAGCCGCGCAAGAAAACGGAAGTAGGGAAGCTCAGCCGCTTCGGGGATGTTGTTTTCCAGCAGATAATTAACGAGAAGGGCAATCGCATTGACGGTGCCTTCAGGCATGGAAGCATGTCCGCTGATGCCGGCGGAGGACAGAACCCAAATACCCGGTTCTGCGTACTCTGCTTTGACCTGTTCCGTACTTTGAAGCTGATCTGCTCTCACGCGTGCAGAAGCTTTGGCCGGCACGGCATTGGCGGCGACCCCGCCGTTGATTTCAAGGACATTGCCCGGCCTGTGGCGGGAACTCAGAAGGGCGTGATAGATTCCTTTCTCCCCGTTGATCAGGGGAAAATCCGCGTCAGGGCTGAAGCAGAAGGCGGGGGCAGGATAATGTTCGAGATAGTATGCAAGATCCTGCATGCTGCTTTCTTCATTGCTGCCGAGCAGTGCGCGCACCGGGTAGCGAAGAGGAATCTTTCGATCGAGAAGGTACTTCAATGCGTACAGACAGAGAACACTGGGGCCTTTGTCATCCATGACGCCGCGGCCAATCAGGTATCCGTCGCGCTCCCGAAGGGTGAAGGGATCTTCTTCCCAGCCATCTCCCGCAGGGACAACATCCAAATGGGTAATGGTAGCAAGATGGCCATGCCCCTGATCCTCACCGACCAGGGCATATCCGATCCGGTCTTCGCAGTTAACGGTCTTCAAACCGAGCTCTTCCGCAATGCTGAGCCCGCATTCAAGCGCTCTCTTGGGCTCCCTGCCGAAAGGAGCATCAGGCTCTGCAGGGCCTTCTACGCTCGGAATGGCGACCAGACGGGCAATATCCCGGACGATGTCGTCCTCATGCGCGGAGACAAATTGTTCAATATCGTGCAGTCTGGTTTTATCGATGCTATAGTAATCTGTCATGAGTTTCACGCTTTCTTATTCCGTAAAATGAATATGGTTGTTGATATGATCACTGCAGAAGCAGTGATATCCGGCACAGCGGGAGCAGTATCTGAATTCAAGACCGGGATATTCGGTGTCCGTTCTGCCGCACACGGCACATTTATGTTTATAGAGCTGCTCTCTCTGCTCCTGACGGATCCGCTGAGATGCTTTCCGGAAGTTCACCGTTGTGCTGCTTTGCCGGCGGGGGATAAGTTTAATCAGAGCGCCGGAGAAAAAGATAAGGAAATTCAGCACAGAGACGATCGGAAGCAGGTTCAGGGGGAATGGGTTCTGTAACACCGCAAACAGGAAATATGCAGCGTCAATGAGCGCAAGATATTTCATCCGGATCGGAATAAAAAAGAACAGGAGTACCTGCTGATCCGGGAAGAGAACAGCATAGGAGAAAAACATGGAAAGATACAGATATTCTGCTGTAATCGAGATCCGGTATCCGCCGAGAAAATACGCAAGAAAACCATATATTACTGTGATCAGCCAGCCGATAAGCAGATAAATGCTGAAGCGGGCGGTTCCCCAGTAGCTCTCCAGTGTGGAACCCATCCAGTAGTAAAAATAAAAAACGAGAAAAGCGAGAACGCCCATGCTCGGGGGATAAGCCATAAAGGTAAAGAGACGCCAGATCTGCCCGCGAAGGATCAGCGCAGCATCAAAGCCGAGATAGCCGAGCAGAACCCTGTTGGCCGTGCCAAGGATCCAGAAGATCACATTGGCTATCGTCAGATATCGCATCAGATTTGGAATACCGAAATTGGGGTGCCGGTAACAGAACCGGTCAATTATCCGCATGGGATCTTTCACAGAAATTCCCTCCGAAGTATCAGGATGCCTGTATGATACTTTCTTTTTACCGGAATGTCTACAAAAATATTGTAAAGTTTCAAAAGAAGTCTTTCCATTTTCTGTATCTTGTGTTATATTGTAATTTGAGACATAATATTTTGTAGCGATCTGGAGAAACGATAATATGGAACAACCGAAAGGTCTGGAAAACGACCTGATTGAGGGCCGCAACGCCGTTACGGAAGCGTTCCGGGCCGGCAGGCCGATTGATAAGCTCTATATTTCCGGCGGAGACAGTGACAGGGCGCTTGGGTACATCGCGGCACTTGCCCGGGAAAAGGGAGTTACCGTGGTCGAATGCGACCGCCGCAAGCTGGATGGTATGAGCATAACCCACGCACATCAGGGCGTTATCGCGCTTTGCGCTGTCAGGGAATACTGCACGGTGGAAGATATTCTGAAACATGCGGAAGAACTCGGTGAGGATCCTTTTGTTATTGTATGCGATGAAATCACCGACGGACATAATCTCGGCGCAATTATTCGGACGGCTGAGTGCGCGGGCGCCCACGGCGTGATCATCCCGAAGCGGCGCAGTGCGGGACTGACGACCATTGTGAACAAAGCTTCCGCCGGAGCGGCAGAGCATCTGCCGGTTGCGCGTGTTCCCAATCTCCGCGCAGCGATTGAAGAGCTGAAAGAGCATGGTGTATGGGTATACGGCACTGCTGCGGACGGAACAAGCAGACTCTGGCAGACAGAGCTCACCGGCCCGATCGCGTTGGTCATCGGCTCGGAGGGCGACGGAATGGCCAGACTTGTAAGAGAGAGCTGCGATTTTGTTCTGTCGCTGCCAATGAAGGGGAAAATGTCTTCATTGAATGCATCGGTGGCAGGCGCGATCGTAATGTACGAGGTCATGCGCCAGCGCAGTGAGGTCTGAGACTGAACAGTTCAGACTGAAACAGGAAAATGAACTGCTGCGGGACCGCAGCGGATTGGGGTACATATGGATCGTAAGAATTGGAATTGGGACGGGGATCCAAAACAGGATTCTGCGTCGGCGGAAGACGAAGTCACCTATACTGTAGATGATATCCTCGCCGAATTCTGGAGTGAGTATTCCGAACCTGAAGAAGTACGCGAGCCGGAATACGACTACTATGAAGTGAAATATGATGACCCCACAGGGGATAAGTATGCGGATGCATACGAAGATGAGGACGGTTACGATTATGAGTGGGAGCCGGAGATGCCGGCTGCAACACCGTCCCGTGATCAGGAAATAGAAGAGGAAGCCGAAATGCCGTCAGAGGAACAGTTGCCCGAGAAAACTGGAGACACGGTTCGGGAACAGGATACGATAGATACGCTCTTTCACAATATAAGGTCGTATTTCAGAAAAAACGAGAATAAAAAGGGAACCGGAGAACAAAAGACAGCTGAGGAAGATGCGTCCGAGGCTCAGACAGAAAAAAAGGGAAAGAAAGAGGTCCAGGAACAGTTTCCTGACAGTCCGCCGAAGGAGTCGGAAGGAACCTTCGTCGATACCTTCGATTATTCCAGACTGTTTAAGATGTTTGCGGACCCCAGGAAAAAGGAAAAAGGCCGGACTCAGCTGCGAGGGTCGACTCCGGATGGAGTCTCCGAAGTTGCAGATTTTGAAGGAGAATCCTCTGCAGCAGGAGATTTCAGTGAGCAGGAAACAATAAGCGGGTATTTTGAGGAAACCGAAGACCTGTACGGAGAAGAAATCCCGGAAGAGGAACCCTATGAAGAGAAAACGGAAGAGGGAAGCCGTCCGCTTCTCGCCGAGGATTCCATGGACTTCCGGGATATCCTGAGAGAATTTATGCTGGGCGATCAGCATCCGATCTACTCAGGGCTTCCCGGGATCGGTGTTCCCGCAGATAAAGAGGAGAACCACCTGCCAATACCGAATCTCTTCACGGAAAAGAAAAAGGAACCGGAAACAGAGAAAGAAGAGCAGAAAGAGAAACCGAAAGAGAAGCCGAAAGCCATAACAGGAAACAGATATCAGGTGGAAGAAGACTTCCCGCTGGATCTGGACCGGTTTGATACGGCGCTGCCGGAGGACCGGAACGAAAAACGGGAAGACCAGCTGCAGGAAACGCTCACAGCCGAACCGGAACCGGAAAGAAAACAGCGGCGAAAGGCGGCGGAAAAACCGGACGGTACAGGAAATGAGGTGCCGGAGAAGGCCCTTCTCCGCATGCTGCGCGGATTTGGAAGCGGAGTGAGCGGCAAAAAGAAAGCGCTGAATTCTCCTTCTGCATTTACGGGCTTCGAGGATTACCTGCCGAAGGAGAATGAGGAGGAGAATACGGAGCCTTCCGAACCGGAGACGGAGCGGAATCCAGAGAAGGACACAGAACAGAAGCCTGAGGGAAAGCATGCGGCTGTTGACGAAAGCGAAGACCTTGGCTCTGTGCCGGTTTCCTCTGTGGAAGACGAGGACGATGAACTCCTCTACGAAGGCGATTTTCCGCCGTTTGGACAGTGGATTCTCAATGAACTGATGAATCTCTGGATCCGCATTAACGGCATTGGTGACCGTGCGAGTACCTTCACAATGGAGGACGAGGCAGAAGATCTCGGACCGGAGGTCAATGTGGCAAACGCTTCGCGTTACTATGGATCTCAGGTCACCATGCTGCGAATGCGTTTTCAGATTGGGCTGGCTCTGCTCGCGGTGCTTGCGTATCTGACCCTGGGATTTCCGGTGAGTGGGATGCTGAAGACTGCAAAGGTCTGCTCCGCCATGTGTCTGGGGCTGCAGTTGGCCATTATGCTGCTCTGCCTGGATGTGGTGACAAACGCTGCAATCAACCTGACCAGAGGAAAATTCGGAGCAGATGCGCTGGCGGTACTCTGCTGCGTAATCAGTTCACTGGACGCACTGACGGTTGCGCTCGGCAGTTTCGGGACTCCACACATCCCGCTTTGCCTGTTCTCAAGCCTAGCACTGATGGGAGTTTTGTTTGCGTCATTGCTCTCGGCACGGGCGCTGCGCAAATCCATCCGCGTGCCCGCCATTGGAAAACGTGCCTACTGTGTGACTGCGGAAGAAGGCGTGAGGGCGAACCGGGATATCACCCTGCTCAAGTCCGTGAGGCCAACGACCGGTTTTGTCCGTCGGTCGGAAGAAGCTCCGCCGGATGAAAGCCTGTTTTGCAAAACGGCGCTTTTTGAACTGGTGGCGGCGATCATCCTGTCACTGTTCATCGGTCTGGTAAAGCACAGTGTAAAAGACACGCTGTACATCCTGTCAGCAGTTCTGTCCTGTGCGGTGCCGCTTACGGCGCTTCTTGCCTTTGCACTGCCGTTCTTTATCGGCTCCCAGCGCATCTTCTCAAGCGGTGCGGCGGTTGCGGGATGGTCGGGAATCCATGATATCGGCAGCAGCAGAAACCTGATTGTGACGGATCGCGATCTGTTTCCGGAGGAGACCATCTCCATTGATACGGTGAGGATTTTTGCAGACGAGAGCGCTGAAAGAATTATTGCTTATGCGGGAACGATGATTGCCGCATCGGGTTCCGGCCTTGGACCCTGTTTCGCAGAACTGATGGAGAAAAACCGTGCCAGAATGAGGCAGGTGGAGGACTTCCAGTGGCTCTCCGGCGGCGGCCTGCAGGGCAGGATCGAAGGGCACCGTGTTCTGTGCGGCGGTTCGGATCTGATGCAGCTGATGGACGTGAAAATTCCCTACCGGCTGGTTGACAGGACAACAGTGCTGCTGGCTATTGACGGTGTGCTGTACGGAATTTTCAAAATCAATTATATCGGGCTGCCGGAGGTTCGCACTGCGCTGCAGGATCTGATCGCGTCCAACCGTCATCCGATCTTTGCGATCCGGGACTTCATTATCACACCGGAAATGCTCCGCGAAACCTTTGACGTCGCGACAGACGGATATGATTTCCCGCCTTTCGGAGACCGGTTCCGCATCTCGGAAGCACAGCCGTCGGAGGCAAGTAAAATTGCTGCGGTGGTTTGCAGGGAAGGACTCGGGCCGCTGACGCATCTTGCAGATACCGGAAGAAGCATGTACATCGCGGTTCGCCTGAACCTGATCATTACAGTCCTGGCGGCTGTACTTGGAATGCTGCTGGTTTTCATGAAGCTGGTCGGAACCGGAATGGTCAGCCCCTGGCTCCCGTTTGTCCTGATGCTGCTTGACATCCTCGCAGTGACCCTGATCAGCCTGTTTATGCGCTTTTAAAAACTTTTTGTTGCAAAGGCATAGAGGATCGTGTAAAATAAAACGGATCGGGTTATAAAAACTCACTTTCATCATATTTATCATATTCTGACAGAGAGGAAGCAAAACATGGAAAGTAAAAACATTCGCAACATTGCCCTCCTCGGGCACGGAAACAGCGGCAAAACCAGCCTGGCAGAGAGCATGCTCTTCATTACCGGTGCAACGGACCGTCAGGGCAAGGTGAGCGACGGAAACACGGTATGTGACTACGACGCAGAAGAAATCAAGCGGCAGATCACAATTTCTTCGTCTATCGCTCCAATCACCTTTGGCGGAAACAAGATCAATGTTCTTGATTGCCCGGGCTACTTCGACTTTGTCGGTGAGGTTCTCTGCGCCCTGCGCGCGGTGGAAGCCGGCGTCATCCTTTGCTCTGCGAAAGACGGTATTTCCGTCGGTGCCGAGCGCAGCTGGAAGTATCTGAAGGCAGCCAACCTTCCGACCGCCTTTGTGATTTCCAAGTGCGATGAGGAGCACGGAGACTTCTTTGCCGTTGTCGAGGCACTTCGCGCCAAGTATGGCAGCATTGTTGCCCCAGTGACCATTCCCACAAGCGACGGCAAGGGCGTCATTGATCTGGTACATAATGTCTGCTACACCACCAACGGAGCAAAGAGCACGAAGGGTGCCGTTCCTGCCGCCGACGCCGGCCATGCCGAGGATCTGCGGATGGAACTGATGGAGACCGCTGCCGGCGCCACCGAAGAACTGATGGAGAAATTCTTTGAGGATATGGAGCTGAATGAAGCCGACATGATCACCGGTATCCGTGCCGGTGTGAAGGACCGCAGTGTTGTCCCTGTGTTTGCAAGCTCTGCCATGCAGAACATCGGTACGGAAGCATTCCTGCAGGGTGTTGTGGACTACATCCCCTCCCCGAATGAGGTTGAGGGAATTGAGCCAGCTGCCCCGACACAGGGCTTTGTCTTCAAGACGGTCTCTGACCAGTTCGGCAAGTACAGCTTTGTCAAGGTCATGAAGGGCAGCATCAATTCTGATATGTCTCTGCGCAATCTGCGCGCATCTTCCACGGACAAGCTTGGCCGCCTCTACACTGCATGCGGCAAGAAGACCACGGAAGTGAAAGACGCCTGCTGCGGCGACATCGTTGCCGTCGGCAAGATGGACTGGAAAACGGGCGATACTGTCTGCGATCCGAAAAATGAAGTGGAACTCCCCGCTATCGAGATGCCCGAACCCTGCTACTCTATGGCCATCTCCCCGAAGACAAAGGGCCAGGACGACAAGGTTGCAGGCGGGCTTACCAGACTGAACGAAGAAGACATCTCCTTCACCCTGGTGAATAACGCCGAGACTCGCCAGATGGTCATCTCCGGCCAGGGCGACATTCAGATCGATGTTCTCTGCGCCAAGCTGAAGAGCCGCTTCGGCGTCGATACCGAGCTCTTCCCGGCCCGTGTTGCCTACCGTGAGAAGATCAAGGGCAAGGTTGAAGCTCACGGACGCCATAAGAAGCAGTCCGGCGGCTCCGGCCAGTTCGGTGATGTGTGGATCCGCTTCGAGCCGCAGGATGAGTCCGACGAAATGATCTTCGCAGAAGAAGTCTTCGGCGGTTCCGTCCCGAAAAACTTCTTCCCGTCCGTTGAGAAGGGACTTCGCAACGCGGTTCAGAGGGGTGTTCTGGCAGGTTATCCGCTGGTCGGCCTGAAGGCTACGCTCTATGACGGCTCCTATCACCCTGTCGACTCCAACGATATGGCTTTCCAGACAGCTGCGCGTCTTGCTTATCAGGACGGTATTCCCAAGGCCAAGCCGACCATCCTTGAGCCGATCGGACTTCTGCAGGTTACCATTCCCGATGCCAACCTCGGTGACATCATGAGCGACATCAGCTCCAAGCGCCGCGGCACGGTTCTCGGTATGAATGCGGAAGACGGCATGCAGACGGTCGAGGCTGAGGTCCCGATGGCAGAAATGGGCTCCTATACGATTGACCTGCGCTCCATGACTCAGGGCCGCGGTTCCTTCAGCTGCAAGTTTATCCGCTATGAAGAAGCCCCGGGCAATGTCCAGCAGAAGGTAATTGAGGAGGCCAAGGCACTGGCCGAGCAGGAATAAGATGAAGGGCAGGCTGACGGCGATTAAGAACATCGCCTGGGCGTTTGCAATTGTGGTTGCGCTTCTCGCGGTTTTTGTGGGCCTGCTGTTTGCGGCATTCACACGCAGCAGCGAGGAGCAGTTCCGCGCAGTTCCGCTCGGCACGGTAATTGCCGCCGAGAAGGAGCCGGACGAGCCCGGAACAAGACCGGCAGACCAGGGCGACGGAACGTTGAAGACTCTCTCAGAAACTGTCGATGCGGGACAGGAATATATTGATTCCCTTGTTTTCCTCTGCGACAGCACCGTGATCGGACTGCGTGACTACGGAATCCTGAATGGCGGTACCGCAACTGCGCAGGTTTGGGCGACACCGTCCGGCGTTATGTCGGTGCGGGATATGGCGGAGAGCAAAATTGTCTATCCAAACGACGGATCCATCATTTCTGCGGCAAATGCCGCTATGATCGTACAGCCGAAGATTCTGGTGATCTCCATGGGAAATGACGGCATCGGAGGAATAGATCAGTTCGAGTTTATCCCGCTTTACGAGTCGCTGATCCGAGGTATCTGGGCCAACAGTCCGGGCACTTATATCGTATGCCTGCCTTTAAGCTCCGTTACCGTAGATTATGCAGGAAACGACGGGGCTACAGCAGCCAAATGCATGGAGGCCAACACCTGGATCCAGACCGTCTGCGAGGAAACCGGAGCATACTACTGTGATGCCATGTCGGCGGTACAGGATACGAGCGGATTGCTGCTGCAGGAGTTTGCCTCGGCAAACGGCAAGACCCTCAACTCCACCGGTCTCAGCCAGATCCTGCAATATCTCCGTTATCATGCGGTGACGCTGGAATAAGAAGAGATAATCCCACAGACAGCGCGCGGTTTTCCGCGCGCTGTCTTTCACTTCCGGGGCAGAAACATGATTGATATTTCATGAAGGGTATGATATGATCAAATCAGGAATACAATTCAAACTATGAAACAGGAGGAAACATATATGGCACAGTACAACAAGATCACCCCGGAACTGGCCGAGCAGATGAAGGCCATTGTCGGTGCGGAGCGCTTCTTCATGGGAGAGGCCATCAACGCCGACTACAGCCATGACGAAATGCCGATCTACGGCAAGAACATGCCGGAAGCCGTCTGCGAGGTTGAGAGCACGGAAGAAGTCGCAGCGCTGATGAAGCTCTGCAATGAGAACAAAATCCCGGTAACCCCGCGCGGCGCAGGCACCGGCCTGGTGGGCGGCGCAGTTCC
>JAEEGL014496595.1_pt1 | contig 14656 bp, 9 predicted proteins | sample 9134231 | NCBI WGS metagenome assembly JAEEGL01 (sample SAMN16246548, study PRJNA631951) | gut metagenome | biome: gut microbiome; feature: rumen; material: fiber-attached | host: Bos | place: Iran: Karaj | collected 2018-10 | reverse complement strand
CGTGGATATGAATCTCTTCGTCATCCGCAGCGGGCAGATCGACAAGCGCATCCTCCCTGAACTGGACACCCTGTACGAGAGTGGCAAACTCAAGAATATGGCCGTCATCCTGAACGGTTCCGTCGTCCGCCGCGCCTATGGTGCCTACGGCTATGGATATGGTTACGGTTATGGATACGGATATGGTTATGGATATGGATACGGAGAAGACGACAAGAAGTAAAGGCCTCACTATCGCCGTCGACTTCGACGGTACCATCGTAGAGCACAAGTATCCCGCCATCGGCAAGGAGAAGCCCTTTGCCGTAGATACACTCAAAGCGCTCGCCGAAGACGGACACCGACTGATTCTGTGGACCTCCCGGGACGGGAACCTGCTGCAGGACGCCATTGATTTCTGCCACAAAAAAGGGCTGGATTTCTATGCCGTCAACAGCAACCATCCGGCCGGATACCTGTTCCAGGGCCGTTCCGACAAGTCCCAGAAAGTAATCGCCGACATCTATATCGACGACCGCAACCTGGGCGGCCTTCCGGAATGGGGAACCATCTACGAGATGGTCACCGGCCTGAAGCGGGAGAGAAAGAAGAAGCGCCCCTGGTACAAACGACTGTTCAAGAAACGCTGATGAGATCCTACGTCTTCCCGGGCGACATCGATCCCGCCCTGATGGAAATCGGCGCCAAGCCGTTCCTGTACATGCGGACCCAGGAGTTCTCGGACATCAACCTGGAGTCCGAACGGATCCTGCTGGACCTCATCCACTGCACCGGCGGACGGACCATCATCTATACGGGGTCCGGGACCGGCGCGATGAGCGCGGTCGTGGAGAACTATGTAAGTACCAAGGGAAAAGCCTTTGTCATTGACGGTGGTTCCTTCGGGCATCGTTGGTGGGACCTCTGCCGGTATTACGGTATTGAGGCCGTGGACTACAAAGTCCCTTTCGCCAAGGATATCGATTATGATGACCTGGATGCACGGGTGGCTGCTGAAAAACCCGCCGTGTTCCTGTGCCAGCATCACGAGACATCTTCAGGGCAGCTGTTCAACCTCCGGAAGATCAGCGATATCTGCCATAAGTACGGGGTTTCCCTGGTGGTGGATGTCATCAGTTCTTTCCTGGCCGAACCGCTGAACATGGACGAGTACGGAATCGACATCTGTATAACCAGCACCCAGAAGGGGCTGAACATCCCTCCGGGCTTGTCCGTGCTCTTTTTCAGTGCCAACCTGAATGGATTTCCCTTCGCCCATAAGGGCTATTACTGGGATTTCGAGGACAACTTCTCCAACTTCCTGCGCGGACAGACTCCCTTCTCCCCCGCTACGATTCTTTTCCTCCAGCTCCACGCCCGGCTCAAGCAACTGGAGGCGCAAGGAGGCGAAGCGAAGAACGTCGCAGAAGTGCACCATCGCTGCGAGGTGTTCCGTGCGTTGTGCAAGCAGTATGGCTGGGAGGTTCCGGCAGAGGTTCCCTCCTATGCCATTACGGGCTTCCAGACCAAGGATACGGCCGAACGGAAGATTTTCCGCGGGCTGATTGACAAATACGACACGTACATTATGCCGGGCGGCGTTCCGGGCTTCTACCGCGTTTCCCATATGGGGCTCCAGACGGATGAGGAGCTCCGCGAACTGGCCGAACGCATCCACGAATTCGAACCGCGATGAAGAAAGTAATCACCTACGGAACCTACGATCTCCTGCACCAGGGGCACATCAACCTGCTTCGCCGAGCCAAAGAACTCGGCGACTGGCTTATCGTAGGTGTCACCACCGACAACTTCGACCTCGAGCGCGGCAAGATGAACACCTGCAACAATGTGATGGAGCGCATCGAGGCCGTGAAATCCACGGGCTACGCCGACCAGATCATCATCGAGGAATACAAAGGCCAGAAGATTGACGACATCCAGAAGTACGGAGTGGATATTTTCGCCATCGGCTCTGACTGGGAGGGGTATTTCGACTATCTGAAAGAGTATTGCGAGGTGGTGTATCTTCCTCGGACGGAGGGTATTTCCAGCACGCAACTCCGGGAAGAAAGGCCTTCCGTGAAGGTGGGCATCATCGGTACTGGCAGCATTGCCTCCCGCTTCGTTCCCGAGTCCAAAGTCGTAAACAGCATCGACATTGTAGCCGCATTCAATCCCCATCTGGAGCATGGTGAGGAGTTCTGCAAGGCACATGATATCGCTCTGGCAGCCAAAACTCAAGAGGAATTATTCGCCGCCTGCGACGCCGTCTATGTCGCCTCCCCGCACTACACGCACTACGAGTATGTGAAAGCCGCGCTGGAGGCCAGCAAGCACGTACTGTGTGAGACGCCTTTCGTGTTCTACACGGCCCAGGCTGAAGAGCTTTTCCGTATTGCAGATGAGAAAAAACTTGTCCTGATGCTGGCCCATAAGACCGCTTTCTGCCCCGCTTTCGGACATCTGGTCACCCTGCTGAAATCCGGCACCATCGGGGAGATTGTGGACGTGAACGCATCCGTAACCACCCTTACGGACGAACGGTCAGAGAAGATGGATAGCGCCCGCTTCGGCGGCAGTATAAGCGAGAACGCTTGCTTCCCGCTCCTTCCCATCTTCAAGTTACTGGGCACGGACTACCTCGACGTTGCCTTTTATTCCAAGATGAAGAACGGTGTTGACATCTTCACCAAGGGAATTATCCGCTACGAAAAGGCAGTCGCTTCCTTCCAGGTTGGCCTAGGAGCCAAGTCTGAAGGCAATATGGTTATCTCAGGGACGAAGGGCTATGCTTATGTTCCCGCCCCTTGGTGGAAGACGGACTATTTCGAGATCCGCTACGAAGACCAGAATCTCAACAAGAAATACTTCTATCCTTTCGTCGGTGAAGGTCTCCGCTACGAGATCAAGGATTTCATCTCCAGCATCCTTCAGGGTTCTTTCCAGAAACTGTCCCGAAAAGAACTTCTTATGATGGTCGATGTTCAGGAACGCTTCATCAATAAGAATGGAGTATTCCAAATATAGTTGCACGCCACCCCTATACAGCTTATTTGTTCTTTCGCATGAAAATCCCGTCATCACTCCCTTCTTCAAAGTCGCTCCTTTCATTGAGCGGTGTGCGACAGCGCTGTTAGAACAGACTCTACAAGATGTGGAATTCATTTTTGTCGATGACACCTCGCCGGATGAGAGCCGGGAGATCCTGGAGAAGGTCATCGCCCGCCACCCGGAGCGGAACGCCCGCATCATCACCCATCCCGTAAACAAGGGACTTCCCGCCGCCCGCAACACCGGCCTCACGGAAGCCATGGGCGACTTTATCTACCACTGCGACTCCGATGACTGGGTAGAAACAGACATGCTGGAAAAGATGTACAAGGCAGCAATCAACAACCAGGCTGATTATGTCTACTGCGACTTCTGGATGCAGTTTGAGAAGAGTGCCCGGTATATGGTGAATCCCTCATACACGGAGTCGGAGCAGATGATCAAAGAAGGGTTCCCTGAATCGAACCGGTACGTGATGGAAAACAGACATCTGCCCTTCCGCACCCGCCTCGTCCAATGGTTCGCTGCCAAGGGCCTCTTTCCGATGGTTAGCCTATACGAGTTCCTTATCAATAAAGTCTATTACGGTCTGAGATACCGATCATAAACCATGAAACTCCTCTACCTCATCGCCGGAACCTATCGGGCCGCAGGCATGGAAAAAGTGCTGGCGGACAAGGCGAATTGGTTCGCAGCGCGCGGGCATGAGGTGGTCATCGTGACCACCGACCAGCGCGGGCAGCAACCGGCCTTCGCGATGGATCCGGCCATCCGGCAAATCGACCTCGGAATCAATTACGAGGAGACGAACGGTGCGTGGTTCCTGAAGAAGGCGGTCCTGTTCCCTATCAAGCAATTCCTGCACAAGCGTCGGCTGACGGCGCTTCTGGAAACGGAGAAGCCCGACATCACCATATCCATGTTCTGCAACGACGTGGGTTTCCTCCCGAAGATCAAGGATGGAAGCAAGAAGGTCCTGGAGGTGCACTTCTCCCGCTTCAAACGGCTCCAGTACGGACGTAAGGGCATTTGGGCCCTGGCCGACAGATACCTGAGCAACCGGGATGCCGAATACGTGCGTGCCTTCGACCGATTCGTCGTCCTGACCGAGGAAGACAAAGGCTACTGGGGCAACCTTCCCAATATGGTGGTCATCCCCAACGGTGTCCCACGTAAGGACCCGGCTCCGTTAAAGGCCCATACGGTCATCGCCGTAGGCCGATACTCCTTCCAGAAGGCGCTGGACCGCCTCATCCGGGCATGGGCCGGGATCGAGGACCACGGCGACTGGAAACTCAAGCTGGTGGGCGACGGAGAATGCCGTCCGCAGTTGCATGCCCTCATCAATGATCTGGGCCTGTACGACACCGTAGAGCTTACCGGTGTCCGGAAGGATATGGAATCCGTGTACCGGAATGCATCCATCCTCGCACTCTCCTCCCGTTATGAAGGCCTTCCGATGGTGCTTCTCGAGGCGGAATCCTACGGAATCCCGTGCGTTTCCTTCGACTGCCAGTGCGGCCCGAAGGACGTCATCCGCGACGGGGAGAACGGGCGCCTGGTACCTACCGGCGACATCGAAGCCCTCTCCAACGTCCTTTCCGAGACGATGCATGACCCCGAGGCCATCCGCAGGATGGGTGCCGCCGCCTGGGAAGATGCCCTCCGCTGGGAACCGGAGACGATTATGAATCAATGGCTTAATCTATTCGAGGGTCTATTGTGAAAGAAGCACTTTTCATCCTGACCTGTGCAGGTCTGTACGAGCGGAATCTGAAGTTATTCCCGGAACTGAGCCTGAGACAATGGAGCGCCGTCGTTGCAATGGCCCGCCGCCAGACGGTGGCCGGTATCCTGTCGCGGGGCATCACGCATCTTCCGAAAGACTATCCCCTGCCGCAGGAAATCCTGCTCCAGCTGGTTGCCGAGGCCAATACCATCGAAAGCCAGGGACGGAAAATCCTGCAGGTGGCCGATACCCTTGTCGCCCGTTTTGAGGCGGCAGGCCTGCACCCCATCATCATGAAAGGTCCCGAAGTCGCCAAATATTACCCGGTGCCCCTGCTTCGGGAATGCGGCGACCTGGACCTCTATTTCGCCCCTTCGGAGATCGACAAGGCCCTGCAGGTAGCCGGCACGGTGGAAAAGACACCTGACGGAAGCTTCCATTTCGTAGAAGACGGAATCAATATCGACATCCACAAGCATTATTTCAACCTGCACACGAAGCATCTGCCGGAAGTTCCCTCCCCCGAAGCCACGCTGCTCATGCTCTCCGCCCATATCCTCAAGCATTGCATGGGGCCCGGCATCGGCCTCCGGCAACTCTGCGACATGGCCATGGCCTACAAAGCCCTGCAGGTGCCCCAGGAGCGGCTACGCCAATGCTTCCGTGAAGCCGGTCTGGAACGCTGGAACAAGCTTCTGTTCTCCTTCCTGAACAAGTATCTGCTTACGGATGCTCTGTACGAGGAACTTCCGGATCCGAAACCGCTGCTGGAAATCATCCTGGAAGGGGGCAATTTCGGACACTACGCCCCTACTCGCGGAGCCGCCTTTACCAAGAGCGCCTTCCGCCGCAAAGCGGACACGGCCCGGCGCTATCTGAAACGCCTGCCATTCTCCCTGAAATACGCGCCCCGGGAAGTGTTTCCCGCCATTGGCGAACTGGTTTCGGGAAACCTTTGACACAAGTCCATAAAAGAATGCCCCGGTAGATGACCTATCGGGGCATTCTCGTATTCTACCGCGTCAGAAACTGTATCCCAGCCCGGCACAGAGCGTATTCCCGAGTGCGGGCGAGGCCGCAAGGAAACTCACGTCCAACCGGATTCCCGAGAACTTGATGCCAGCGCCCAGGCCCACATGACCGGGAATGACGCATTCCTCGGAGGCATACCGATAACCGCCCCGCAGGAACACCATTTCGCCCCAGTCCAACTGCGCGCCCAAAGAAACGCCGTATTCTCCGCTGAAGAAGTAACCGGCATCGGCCAGGACCTCTATTCCAAGGGCATCCGTAAACCGCAGGCACCAATCGGCAGCCACCTTCGCAGAAGCAGGCTGGCGGAACGAGTACCCGGAGTAGGAATCCACCTTCGTACCCAGCGTGGAAACTCCCGCAGTCAGTCGAAGCGCTTTGGACGGCTGGAACGCGACAAAGGCATCCCCGCTGAAACCGGAATACTTGAATTCCTCCGTCAGCCGCTGCGAGGCAAACTTTCCGTTCACGCCCAGGGCCCATTTCTCTCCCAGTCCGTATGCAACGCCCAGGGCGATGACCTGGTCCGTCGGCCGGAATCCGTCCATCGCCGCTTCCTTCTGCAGTGCATAGCCCACGGATAGACCCAGGGCCGACGTCACTTTATAGGCAACGCCTGCATTCACGTGCATTGCCTTGGACAGTCCCGGCATCCAGTTCTGATACGACACGGACGCATCCAGGGTGCCGTCATAGAACGGCAGGACGGACGCATTGGAGAAGGCCGACCAGGCGGTGTTCCCCATCGAGGCGGAACCCGCCCCGGCAAAGGCCGACGTCACCGGGTTCCGGTCGATTTGGGTGAAGGTCAGCGCATCCTGCGCCTGCAACGTAGCCGCCGCGAGGAGCAGGCCCAGCGCCGCCGGAAAAAAACTCTTCATACTACTCCTGCTCGTCAAGACGATAACCTGAGATGTTGATACCGAAGATCACGACGGTGCCGCCCGTGACTTCGAAGGAAATCTTCTCGCCTTCCACGGTGTTGCCGTCGCTCTTGCCGCAGAGGCTGAAGTGATACAGCACCTTGTCGCCGTTGCCATCCACGACGAAACTCTTCCAGTTCTTGCCCGCGCTTTCATTGAGAGCCGGAGTCAACGGGTTGGAACCGGTAGCCTTGTAGGAAGCACCGTAAGGCGAAGAGTCGGTATCCTTGGTGAGGATGGTACGTCCGGAATCACGGCTCAGGGTAATCTGAGGATTGCCGGAAGTGGCCACGGCGAAGAAATTGAACACCTTCTTGCCGGCCTGCGGCACGATGTAGGCGTTTCCGCCATCCTCGATCTTGAAGCCCTTGGTGTCCAGGGAATAGTTCAGCTTGATATCGCCGTATTCCGCCTTGTCACCGGCGTTGAGGGACACGATGTAATTGTACTGGTTCGTCTGATAGCCGGTCGGGTTGGCCGCATTCAGCACCACATAGTCGCTCACGCCCTTGAGCTCCAGGTTCTCAGGCATCGAGTTCCCGGCGCCGACGATCACGAGGTTGAAGCCTTCGTTACCGGTCAGGTCGACGGTCTTGAGGGCATACCTCTCGGGCGCCTTTGCGATATTGGTAATATCGATGGAGGTAATCTTGTTGTTTGCGAGATTAACCTCGGCAAGGGCATACTGAGAGGAGCCGAAATCGTACTTCGTAAGGGCATTGCCCGACACATCCACCTTCTCCAGCTTACCGAAACCTGTGAAAGCGACGCTGGTGAGCTTGTTGCCGCTGACATTCAGCTCCTTCAACGCGGAAGCGCTGGAGAGGTTAACGCTGGAAAGCTGGTTGTCGGACAGATTGCAGTACTCGATCGCCGAGCAGTAAGGGCAGCTGAAGCTGGTGAGCTTGTTTCCGCTGAGGTCCAGATAACTGAGCTTCGCATAGTACGAAGGACCCGTGAAGGTAGCGATCTGATTGTTGGCCGCCTCCAGGTGCAGGTTCTGCTTGAGGTCGGTATAGTTCTTGCCGACGGACAGTGCAGTGAGCTTGTTATTGTTGATGCTCAGCCACTTGAGTTTCGGGAAAGCCAGCACGTCGAACTCGGTGAAACCGTTCTTGTCCAGGTTCAGCTTTTCAATCGGGAAGGCTTCGAGACCGGCCAGGTCGCCATCCACGAGACCGCACTCGGAGAAGTCGAGTTCGGTCACTGCTTCGGCCTCCACTTCGTTGATGGCACCGTCGCCGTCCTTGTCGAACTTGCCGAGGATGATCTTCTTCACGAAGGGCTCGGTGATCCCTGCCGCAAAGTCGTCAATGGCCGGCTGGTCGCCGCCTTCGACATCCACCTCCGTTACCTTTACATAGGTATATTCCCCGGTGTCCGGATTCATGTGATAGCTGGACCAGTTCCAGGAAGAAGTCTTGGTGCCCTTGGGTACGATGACCTCCTCCAGGGCGTCGGAATACAGATTCACGCTGGACAGGGCGGTTGCCTTGCGGACATCCACGAGCTTGAGGGTTGTCGACTTGCCGCTTCCACCCAGGGAACCGACGGACAGCTTCAGGAGCTTGGCGCTGCCGCTGAGGTCGATGGTCTCGAGCTTTGTCGCCGCAGCCGAAAGCTCGGAGAGATTCTCCAGCTTGCTCAGGTCGAGCACCGTGATGGCGGTGTTGTCGATGTTCAGGGTCTTGAGGACGGACGGTTCAGGAAGCGTGAGGCTGGCAAGGGTTGCAGCACCCAGGCTCGCGGATTCAAGCTTGGTGTTCTTGCTCAGGTCCAGCGTCTCGATCTTGGTGCCATAGACCGCCAGGTTGGCGAGTTCAGGGCATCCGGTCACATCCAGGGCCTTCAGCCCCGTGTTGTAGGCATAAATTCCCGTAAGGGCAGGAGCGCTTCCAAGCTTGAGGGTCTCGACGGCAGTCATGCCGCCGATCTGGACGGTCTTCAGGACGTGGAGGTCGCTGAGGTCGATGGTCTTTAGGACGGTCGTCGCGCTATAGCCCTTCTCGATCTTGATCTCTTCCAGCTTCTTGTTCTTGGACAGGTCGATCGACTCCAGTTTCGTGGTGTTCTTGATGGTTACCTTCTTCAGGTTGTAGAAGCATTCGATACCCTTGAGGGAGGTATAAGCCTTGTCGGCTTCGATGACAAGCTCGGTAAGCTTCGCCGCCTCGGAGGCGTCCACCTTGAGGTTCTCGTTATAGTCGGCGGCCGGCGAATTGTAAAGGACCCAGTTCTTGAAGGAATTGTCCTCGAACACGGGATACTCGTAAATACCGCTTTCCTGCTTCACCGTGAAGCTCTGCAGGACGGCTCCGCGGGCATCCTTGATTTCCACGAGGCCGCTGCGGGTATCGGGCGTGTTGTTCTTCTCGATCGTGAGGACCAGGTTCTCGTTGCGGATCTCTCCGGCCTTGGTGATGGCATAGGAAATCCAGGACTGGGCGTCCTCCTCGATGGCCACGGTATAATCCACGTTGGTGACGACAGGGACAACGATTTCCCCGCCCTCGGCAGGCGCTTCTTCAACAGGAGCCGTGATGGTCAGGACGCCACCGTTGAAAATGAGAGAGCGCATGTCGGCGCGGCCCTTTCCGTCCACGGCATAAACGATCACCTTCGCATTGGCGACCGCACCGGCGGTCACCTTCACGACACCGGAGGCGTTGTCGGCCGCCGCGGCCTCGGCCCACCAGTCACCGCTGGCAAGGGCATCCACGCGGGATTCGCCGCTGCCCACTCCCACGAGGGTATAAGGGATCTCCGCCGTCTTTCCCTGAACGACGTCGATGGACTCGGTATCTTCGATCTTGATGGAGAAGTCAACCATCTTGTCGATACTGAGCTTCGTTCCGTCCGTGAGGGTGAACACGACGGCGCTCTTGGTCTCCTTCACGCCGGAGAACACGGAGTCGCCACCGCCTTCACCCGGGGTGGTGGCAGGGCCCACGACGGTCCAGTTCTCGCCGTCATAGGAGACTTCCCAGTTGCCCTCGTTGATCCGCAACCGGGGCGTCTTTCCGTCCTGGCCGGGAGCGCCCGGTTCACCGCTGGAACCGGTCGCGGCGACAAGCCCGCCATTCTCGTCACGGAGGAACTCCCCGTTCACGGTCCAGTACAAGACACCGCCGTAGTCCTTCACACCGATGACCGGCGTTTCGCCGGGCTCGCCGGGATCACCGGGATCACCGGGGGCGCCGGGATCACCGGGGTCACCGGGGTCACCGGGATCGCCCTTCTCACCCTTCTCGCCATGATAGATGGTGATGGTCTTGTTGTCCGTAAAGGCAATCGTATAGCCGATAATGGTGCCGCCGCTGTCTTTCACGTCGGACACGCTCTTTACATACACATTCTTGTTCAAGGCATCCAGGATCTTCTGGAGACCCTCGATGTTGGAGTTGATCTTCGAAACCTCCTCCTGGAGCTTTTTCACGTCGGACTGGAGCGCAGCGATGTCGCTGTCGTGCTTGTCCAGACGGGTAGTCAGGGCGGAATCGTCATAGCAACCCGTCACCAGCAGGGTGGCGGCCGCAATCCATGCAAGTTGTTTTCTCATGTTCTTATCAGTGTTTGTTGTGTTTCAATCAGTTCAGGATCTCTCCCGTGCTCACGCGGTAAACCTTCATGCCAGGCAGCTGTGCCGGGGAAGACCAGAAGTCATAAGCCTCGGTATAACCCACTTCGTACGGGCCGGTCACTTCCGCCTTCGGGCGGGGAATCGGAATAAAGTACTCGTAGTGCCAGGGGCCATAGTTGCCTTCGGCATCCTCGGCCCAACCGGAGATCGTCCAAGGGTAGTAGTCCATCAGGTTGCCTTCATCATCCATCCACGGTTCCTTCTTGGTAGCGCTGCCGTTACCGCAACCATACCACCAGGGACGCGTACGGTAGTACTTCATGTCCTGCATGGAATTGGTCGGATTCAGGTCGAGCGTCATCAGGTGATACTTGCCGCCGGATTCACGGAAGTTCTCCTTCGGAGGCCACACGCCCAGGCACCAGTGCGCCGCGTGCTCGTTCGGGGTGACGTTGATCACCATGACGCAGTCACCCTGGAAATCCACCAGCGGGAACAGGGTCGGGTTGAGGGCCGACAGGTCTTCGCCGCGGAAGAGTTCATACGTGTAGCTGTAATCGGCCTGGCTGGTATTGAAAGGCGGCGCCGGGGCATAGACCTGCCACTCGTACATGGGCGTGGAGTTGGTACCGTTATAGCCGAACACCAGGATGGAATACATGGTTTCCGGCGTCACATGGGTGTGGAGTGTCCTGGCATTGTTGAAGGTATAGTAGAGGATGTTCTCGCCGTTGTGCTCATAGAACTCCTCGATCTCATGCATGATCGCCTTGTCATTCAGGGCACTTCCGTTCCGGTAAGGCTCCAGTTCCGAAGTCTCGATGACGAAGTAAGTCCAGTATTCCTCCAGTTCAGGCGTGACGGTGAAGTCGATGCCCTGCCAGGAGGCGCTGTTCACGGTCAGGTCAAAGTGGTTGTTCGAGACACCGCCTTCCGCAGTCGTGACGGTGATCGTGTTCACGACCGTGGACCGGATGCCGTAATTGTCGATGCCGAACACGTAGATGTTGTAGTCGTGTTCAGGCTTGAAAGTCCAGCCCTCATCGCGACGGCCCCAGATCTCGCGCACACCGGCCTCCAAGCCCGGGAGGTTCTCCCAACTGAGGTTCTCGATGTTGTAATAATGGTTTTCGATGCGCTGGGACTCCATGTTGATGATGCGCTGGGCGGCCTGTTCCTTGGAATAGCCTTCCATCAGGCTCTTCTCCACGAAGGCGACATAATACCGGGTATTCAGGTTCGAAGGGGTCACTTTCACCTTTACATCCATGTCCTCCACTTCCAGAACGTCGATCTGGAAGGTGCAGTCGTCCATGATGTCGTAGTCCTTGGTCCGGAAGGTGAACACTTCCTGCGGGGCGGTCGTGGCCACCATGTCCAGGTTCATGCCCCATGCGAAGACCGTGTAGCTCGTCCCGGGCATAAGGTCGGTCGCCTGGTATGATTCGACGCCGTGGAAGAGAATCTGGTCCGCCGTGTAGCGCGACAGGAGGGTCTTGGCGTTGTTGATGCTGTTCTGCATGACCGCCTCAGGGGTCGTAGACTGCAGGTCGATCTCCGAGACCCAGTTCATATACCAGTATTCAGCGGTGTTGGAAGGGGTCATCGTGATGGTGGCATAGTTCTCCGTGATGTCGTGCGCCATCCCCGTGAAGGTGAGGCCCGATTCGGAAGAATAACCCGTCCGGAACTCGTAGAAGCACATCGCCGTCTTGCGGACGCCGGTTCCCTCTTCCATTCCGTACACGATGAACATATAGTCCGAATCCACGGCCAGTCCGGAATAGGGCATGGTCACCGCATCCTCCTTGCTGTACATACTGGGAATCATCGAGAACAATTGGGACAGAGGATGACCATGCTGGTCGGCAAGCCGGTTCAGATAAGCCAGGTCAGACTGGTACAGGGCCTCACCGAAAGCGAAGTCGCCGACGTGGTTGTTATCGTCCTTCACATACTTGTCGAAGGACGCCTTGTCCAGAACCTCGAAGAAATAGCCGCCATGGTAACCGGTCTTGCGGGTGATGTCGAACGTCGCACCGAAAGGACCGACCTTGCTGATACTGATTCCGAATTCAGAATAGTCCCACTGGTCCTGCGTGATGTCCACGGTCACGCTCTCCGCACCGGAGTAACTCAGCTCCACCTTGGCCGTGCGGCTTGCGGACAGGTTGTCGGCCAGGATGACGGGAACGCCGTCCGCGCCGGGCGTGCCGAGGGAAATCCAGTCGGCTGTTTCCACCAGGCGGGCGGATAAGGTGGTTCCGCTGGCGGGATTCACGATGGTTACGGGAAGCTGATAAGTATCTCCCTTAGCCAGGAACGTAGTTGCTTGCGCCTGGATGACAGGCGTTTCCGCTTTCGGTTCGGGCTTTTCGGGCTGTGGTTTAGGTTCAGGTTCGGGTTCAGGTTTACCGCAGGATGCGGCGAAAACCGTGGCGAGAATCGCCATGAAGAAGAAGCGGAATGAATTTTTCATATCGTTCGGTTTGGACATATAACTCTCAAATATATTCATTTTTTTTCACAAAAACCGTATATTTGTCTGAAATCATAAGGACAACATGCGTTTTTCAAAAAATTTTAAATGTCCGACCGCTCTCCTTCTTTCATTGACGGTCCTGTCAGGATGCCATGACTCCATCCCTCTCATTCCGGAGGAACCCTCCCAGGCGGAGACGGACTTTTCACCCTTCATCCCGGGCATCGTCACCGTCCAGTTCGACGAGGAGACGACCGCACTCATCGAGCGGTCCCTCCGGGGTGGCGATGCCATCGCGACGAGGGCGCCGCAGCTGGGCGGCGTACTGGATGGGATGGGCATCAAGTCCATCCGGAGAGTATTTCCGGACGCCGGCGAGTTCGAACCCCGCACCCGCCGTGAAGGACTTCACCGTTTCTACTATATCGAGTATGACGAAGAAGTTCCCGCCACCCGGGCCGCCGGCGACCTGGCCGGGATTCCCGGCATCGTATCCGTGTCTCCGCAGCTTCCCGTGCGTCCGCGCGGATTCAACGATCCCTATTTCTCCAGCCAGTGGCATTTCGTGAACGGTCGCTATACCGGTGCCGACATCAACGTGCAGAAAGTCTGGGACGAATTCACCGTAGGCAAGAACACGGTCATCGTCTCCGTGGTGGATGAAGGCGTGTACATGCAGCACGAGGACCTGAACGCGAACCTGATTCCCTGCCTGGAAGACGGCTCCGGAAGTTTCAATTTCAACAATAATACGCCTACGGTAGTCCCCACGCAGGGACACGGCACCCACGTGGCGGGCGTCATTTCCGCCATCAGCAACAACGGAATCGGTGTCGCCGGCATCGCCGGCGGTGACGCCGCGGCCGGCATCCCGGGCGTGAAGGTGATGTCCTGCCAGATCTTCGACCTGTTCGGCAACCAGCCCGACCTGTTCCAGGCCATCAAGCACGGCGCCGACCACGGCGCGGTCATCCTCCAGTGCAGCTGGGGCTTCTCGCCCGACATGGACGGAGACGGCTTCACCACCGAAGAAGAAATCGAGTTGTACCGTTCCTATACCATCGACGACCTCCCCGAGTACAAGGCGGCTATCGACTACTTCATCAAATACGCCGGCTGCGACAACGACGGAAACCAGCTTCCCGACTCGCCCATGAAGGGTGGCGTGGCCATCTTCGCGTCAGGCAACGACAACTTCGACTACGACCCCCTTGTCTCCTATGAGCCCATTATCGCCGTCGGCGCATTCGGGGCCACCGGCAACAAGGCCTCCTATTCCAACTACGGTGACTGGCTGGATATCGCCGCTCCGGGCGGAGACGGCAAGCTGGGTATCTACAGCACGCTCACGAACAACCGGTACGGCGGAGCCGACTGGCAGGGAACGTCCATGGCCTGTCCGCACGTTTCCGGCGTCGCCGCCCTGATCGTCTCCTATTTCGGGGGACCGGGCTTCACGGCGGAAGAGTGCCGGACCCGCATCATCCGGGGCGCCGTTCCCAATTACTTTACCGGCTCCCGCTACATCGGCCGGAAACTGGACGCATATGGAGCTTTCACGTTCGACATGGATACCCCGGTGAAGAACCCTGTCCTGGCCTGGGTCGGTGAAACCCCGTCCAAACTGCACTACAAGGCGGTCACCGACGTTCCCTTCACCGTCAGCGACCCGCTGAACCTGCGGGTATTCCTAACCCTCTCGCCCGAAACGGAGGGCGCCTCCCTCCAGGGTGATGCCGAAAACGGGTATTCCCTCCATCTGGACGCCCAGGAACTGGGCACCGGCACCCATTCCTTCAAGATTACCGCAACCAACGAAGACCAGGGAACGGCTTCCATCAGCCTGACCGTTTCCATTTCCGAGAACCGCACTCCGCAGG
>JAEEGL014243959.1_pt1 | contig 14656 bp, 11 predicted proteins | sample 9134231 | NCBI WGS metagenome assembly JAEEGL01 (sample SAMN16246548, study PRJNA631951) | gut metagenome | biome: gut microbiome; feature: rumen; material: fiber-attached | host: Bos | place: Iran: Karaj | collected 2018-10 | reverse complement strand
TATGGACTTGGCCTTATTTATGAAAAAGAGGGAAATCTGGTTTCGGCAAGGGCAGAATGGAGAAAAGCAAGGAAAATTCAGCCAAATCATGCAGGAGCAGTAAAGAAATTAGCAGAATAATTTTAAAAATATAAAATAATTATTTATTATTTCTATAAATAGTTGTATAATAGATTATTGCAAAAAATCATGGGAGGAATTTAATGGGATTTTTTGATAGGTTTTCTACTGATATTGGAATTGATCTTGGAACGTGTAACACTTTAATATATGTAAAAGATAAAGGAATGGTTGTTGATGAACCATCCGTAATTGCCGTAGAACGAGGAACCAAGAAAACAGTTGCTGTAGGTTCAGAAGCAAAAAGAATGCTGGACCGCACCCCTGGAAACATTATTGCTATTCGTCCTCTTGCCGACGGTGTAATTGCCGACATTGACAGTACGGAAAAAATGATTAAATATTTTATTCAAAAAATCATTCCGCGTCATCAGATGTTTAAATCAATCCGAATGAAAATAGGTATTCCTTCCTGTGTAACAGATGTAGAGCGTCGTGCCCTTATTGAAGCCGCCCTCAAATCAGGTGCAAAGGAAGTTGAAGTTATACCGGAATCTCTGGCCGCAGCCATTGGTGCAAAAATACCTATTTATGAACCTGCCGGTCACATGGTCTGTGATATCGGAGGTGGTACAACCGAAGTTTCCGTTATCTCTCTTGGAGGTATGGTTGTTACTCACTCAATCCGTATAGGCGGTGATAAGTTTGACGAAGCTATCGTAAAGCATGTAAGAAGCGTTCATAACCTTATAATCGGACAGCCTGCTGCAGAAAGACTTAAGATTCAGATTGGAAATGCTGCCCCGGAAAAAACTATCGAAAAGATGGAGCTTAAGGGTACAGACGCCATTACAGGTCTTCCAAGACGCCTTGAAATTGACAGTGTAGAGGTTCGAGAAGCTCTTAAAGACCCTGTAAATAAAATTGTAGATGAAATTAAGATTGTTCTCAGCGAAACTCCTCCGGAGCTTGCTTCTGATATTATTGAAAGAGGAATTGTAATGACCGGCGGTGGTTCTATGCTGCGCGAGCTTCCTAGACTTATTTCTAAAGAAACAGGAGTTCCTGTAATTCTCGTAGAAAAACCTTTGGAATGTGTTGCCCTGGGAGCCGGAGAAGCCTTCAGCCTCTTTAAGAATATGTCTTCTGAACGATCAATTTACGACAGCCTTAATGAATAGTTAGTTTATCTGGAAAAAGTCTTAATATGTCTGAAAAAGAAAACAATTTTCGTTTTAGATTTCCAGAATTCCTCCTCATAGGCCTTTTGCTGCTGTCTAATATAATATTAAATTTCAGCGGCGGAGGCTTTATCCTTAATCTAAAGAAAATCGGTTTTTCTGCTTTTTCTACAGTTCAAAAAGGAATCTTTTTTGTTGTAGACGGCATTTCAGACACCTTTAATTCCATCAAAGAGCTTAAAAAACTTAAAAAAGACTATAATGAGCTTGTCTTAAAGCTGGAAAATTATGAAAAAATGCAGAGATCCAATGCAGATATCCGCAAAGAAAATGAAAGATTAAAGGAACAGCTTGATTTTTCAATTTCTATGGATGAACAGAATTTTCCGGCCCAGATAATTGCCCGGGATTTTGATAACATTTATTCTTACTTTACAATTGACAAGGGAAGTGTAAACGGAATAAGAAAAAACATGCCGGTCGTTGCTTTTCAGAACGGAAACCAGGGACTTGTAGGAAAAGTCGTACAGGTTGGAACTTTTACAAGTCAGGTTATGCCAATTTACAATATGGATTATATTGTTTCTGCCAGAATTCAAAATTCCAGAGATCTGGGCCTGGTAAACGGAAACGGTTCTCAGGATAATCCTCTTTTAATGCAATACATCAGAAAAAAGGTTGCAGATGAGCTTTCTTATGGAGACATTGTCGTTACTTCAGGAGAAAACGACAACTATTTAAAAGATATTCCGATTGGAACAATTTCAAAAATAATCAGTCTTGATTATAATTCTCTGCTTAATATAGAACTTACTCCGATTATAGATTTTTCGAGACTGGAAAATGTAATTGTTGTAAACCAGAAGCAGCTTAATGACAGGAGAAATGATTAAATATGTTCAAATCGCTTTTAATTAGTACAATAATTCTCTTTTCTGCTGCAATTATAGAATCCTCGGTTTTATCAAATATTTCTTTTCTTCTTGTAGTGCCGGACCTTGTTTTAATCTGTACCATTTATTTTTCATTCCTGAACGGCAAGCTCTACGGCGAAGTTTCAGGTTTTATTTCAGGTTTGTTTCTGGATTTTATTACAGGAATTCCTTTTGGCCTAAACTGCATCTTTAGAACTATAATTGGTTATATTGCAGGCCTTTTTTCTCAAACTATCATTATATCCGGAATTATGATACCAATGATTTCTGTTGGTATTGGAACTGTAAGCAAGCATCTTCTGCTTTTCCTTATTACACTCTTTTTCCCAAAACTCAATCTTAATCTTAGCGGCATTATTTCATATCAGTTTCTTTTTGAATTTACGGCAAATATAATTCTGGCACCATTTATCTTTAAGTTTTTATCTTTCTTTAAGGTGTCTCTTTCTATTTATGATACAAAGGACATGATAGAGAATGGTTAATTTTTCCCAGAATAATTTATCAAAAAATGCAAAAACAGGTATTCTGCTTTTATTTACGGGATTTCTTTTTATTGTTTATATGTTCCGTCTTTTTTCCATGCAGATTACAAATGGAGAAGTTTACAGAACTCAGTCCCGAACAAATTTAAGTCAGACTAGTACTTTGCCGGCTTCTCGTGGTGAAATTTATGACCGTAATGCCGACATGCCTCTGGTAATTAACAACGACTCCTTTGCGGTAGAAGTAACTCCCGGTGAAATTCCCGGAGATAAATATGATACTGTTATGCTCAAGCTTGCAGGCTTTCTTGGAATTTCAAAAGACCAGATAGATGCAAAAATTCCAAAAAATATAAGAAGATCTTATTCTTCGGTTCAAATAAAAACAAATGTTCCCTTTACTGTAATTTCTAATATTGCAGAAAATAAATCTGATTTACCCGGAGTTTCCTGGATCAGTAAACCGGTTCGTAACTATTCATACACAACCCTTTCTCTTTCACATATAATTGGCTATGTTGGAGATATTGATAAGGTTGAAATGACCGTTCTTTACAACAAAGGCTATACAAATACAAGTGTTGTTGGAAAGGCAGGAATTGAAAAACAATATGATGAGCTTTTACAGGGAAAGAACGGTCGTGAACTTGCAACAGTAGATGTTCATGGACGTATTATTTCTGATACTCCTACAGTTGAACCCCCTGAAATGGGTAAAAAGCTTGTCCTTACAATTGATTCTACGATTCAACAGCTTGTAGAAGATGCCCTTTGTGAATGGGTAGGGGCCAGCGTCGTTTTAAAACCTGCAACAGGCGAAGTACTGGCTATGGTTTCTTATCCTAATTTTGATTCAAATCTTTTTACTTCTGATGATGCCGCAAATCTTTATTCCAAGCTTTTGAATGATAAGTCTCAGCCTCTTATAAACAGGGCCGTTCAGGTTTCTTATCCTCCTGCTTCTACATTTAAAATCGTTATGTCTGCCGCCATGCTGCAGGAAAAGGCTTTTCCTTCTTCTAAGACCATTGAATGTAAGGGTAACATGAATTATGGTGGCAGAACCTTCCACTGCCATATCACAAGCGGACACGGCTGGCTTGACCTTAAAAATGCCATGGCTCAATCCTGCGATGTTTATTACTGGACCATTGGCCGAGACTATCTTGGTATAGAAAAAATTGCTTCTTATGCAAAAGAATTTGGTTTTGGACAAAGCTCCCAGATTGATTTACCTAGTCAGGTAAGCGGACTTGTTCCAACTGCAGAATGGAAGCAGAAAAAATATCACGAAAAATGGCTTGGTGGAGATACCATGTCCTGTTCAATTGGTCAGGGCTACATGGAAGCAACTCCATTGCAGCTTGCAAATATGATTTCAATGGTTAGTAACGAAGGTGTAATTTACAAGCCTCATCTTTTAAAAGAAGTCCGTGACCCTGTTACAGATGAAATTATTTCGGAAGTTCAACCAAGCATTCTGACCGAGTCTACAATCGATAAAGCAGTCTGGAAAGAAATTCAGGAAGCTTTACGGTATACGGTAACTGACGGTACACCTCAGTATCCGATGAACAATAAGATTGTAAAAATTGCCTGTAAAACAGGTACTGCCGAAGTTGACGGTTATAAAGACAGCTGGCATTCCTGGCTGGTTGCTTATGCACCATACGACGCACCTCCTGAAGACAGGATTTGTGTTGCAACAATTGTAGAAGCCTGCAACGAATGGAAATGGTGGGCTCCTTACTGTACAAACATCATTATTCAGGGAATCTTTGCCAATCAGAATTTTGATGAAGCTATAGATACTCTTGGCTTTAGATATCTTCTGGATAATAATACCAATACCAGGAAAATGGAGTAGAGTGGCCTTATGAAAAGTAAGTTATTTTCAAGATTTGACTATTTTCTTCTTCTGGCCATATTTGTACTCATAACGATGGGGGTAATGTTCATTTATTCTTCCAGTATAAGTTCTGACGGAATTTCTGTTACAAATGAATGGAAAAAACAGATTATCTGGGCCGGAATTGGACTTGTGCTTTTAGTAATTGCCGCCATCTATGATTACAGAAGACTTGAATCTTTTTCTTTATGGTTTTATATAGCCTTAATTATTATTCTCATTTATACAAGACTTTTTGGAAGACTGGTTAACGGTGCAAGGAGCTGGCTTGGAATAGGGGAGTTTGGAATTCAACCTTCTGAGTTTGGAAAAATCTTTTTTATTCTTTTTTTAGCCCGCTATCTTGATAAAAGCCGAAATGAAATTCCTATAAAACGCTTTTTCATTGCAGCCGGAATTATGCTGCTTCCTATGGGATTAATTTTAATTCAGCCTGATATGGGTACTGCAAGTGTTTATATTCCGATTTTTCTTTTCATGTGTTTTATTGCAGATATACCAATCAGGTATCTTATTTATGTAGTTTCCTTTGGTATGCTTACGATTATTTTTGCAATTCTTCCTGTATGGAATACCGAAATTGCAGCAAATCCTGTGGCAGTAATTACAATCCTTACAAATATAAAATTCAGAGTAATCCTGATTTTTACAACTTCCTTTATCGCTTCTATAAGTCTTATTTTAAGAAGATATTTTCATTTTCCAAAATATATGGTTTGGATTTCCTACTGCTTTTCAATTCTTGCTTTTTCTCTGATAGGCTCAATGCTTTTCTCAAAAGTATTAAAGTATTATCAGATAAAAAGACTTATAGTATTTATGGATCCAAACACAGATCCTTTAGGCTCCGGCTGGAATATCATTCAGTCAAAAATTGCTATTGGTGCGGGTGGAGCTATAGGCCAGGGCTTTTTAAATGGAACCCAGAGTCATTTGCGATTTTTGCCTCAGCAGAGTACTGACTTTATTTTTAGTATTCTTTCAGAAGAAATGGGCTTTTTAGGCGGTTGTCTCGTATTCTTTCTTTATCTGGCAATTTTTATCAGAATTCTTTTTATCATCAAACAATGCCCTAACCATTTTGGAACTTATATTGCTGCAGGCATTTTTGGAATGATAACCTTCCACTTTTTCATTAATGTCGGCATGGTAATGGGTATAATGCCTATAACAGGTATTCCTCTTTTGTTCCTTTCTTACGGAGGTTCCTCTCTGCTCACCGTAATGCTCTGCATGGGCCTTCTGATGAGCATCAATTCAAGGAAAAAGGATTTGTATTAATAAGGTCTTGTTTTTGGTTGTTCGTACTGCATAAAGATTGTTAAATTTACCATTCCTGTAACATCAAAAACAAATTTAACATCAGCATCTCTGGCATATTGAACTTCTTTATAACCCAATTTGTACAAATCATTGATGATATAAACATTTTCATCATCAGAATAAAGTATAAAACCTTGAATATTTTCATAAGGAACTGAAGTAATTCTTATAGAAGATTTAGACTTGTCTTCCTGTTCAACAAAATCCTTAACAATTCCTTTATCAATATCAGTTTCTCTTGCATAAGCCTTAAAAGAACACCAGACTCTGGATGAATCTTCTTTTTTTACATGTTCCCATTTAACTGCTAATTTTTCGCCTTCAGGAATATTATTGGATTCTACAAATTCAGAAAAGGTTTTATTGTTATTTCTTTGATTTTGTGTATATACAACATAGCCTTCCGTATCAAACCATGGTTCAAAATAGGTTGATTTTGATGGATTTATTATACATCCTGTAAAAAGAGTAAGGGATGCAAAAACAGAAAGAATAATCAGCAATGTTTTGTTAGTTTTCATAAAATACCTTCCAGTAGTTTGATAATGTTTCTAATATTATAACCTATAATAAAACAAAAAGTAACAGAAAATTTTGATAGGGGAGCCATAAAATGAATTTCTATTAATAGTATCATTTTTTATTTGCTAATTTTAAATTCATAAGTTATAATTTAAATAAATAAAAAAGTCAGGAGCATATAACTTTGAAGGATACATTAACAGGTTTAGACAGCTACGAGGAATTTGTTCCAAAATTACAATCTCTTATAGATTCACTGGATAACAATATAATTGTTATAGATTACAGCGATATAAAGCATTTCAAATACTTTAACGATACCTACAGTTACAAGACCGGAAATGAGCTTTTAGCAGATTACGCCAAGCTTCTAAAAGAAAACAAGGAAAATTTTTTATATGGTTCCCGTGTCGTTTCAGATAATATGGTAACTGTCGGCTTATATGAAAATTTAAAACAGGAAGATTTACATCAGCAGATCTGCATGCGCAACATGCTCATAGAAAATGCACTCAGAAAAAAATATAAGTGTAACAGGCTCAGAATATGTACCGGCATGTATTTTATTACAAAAGAAAACAACAATATTGATGCCGAAACTGTAATTTCAAACTGCAATCTGGCCCGTAAAATTGCCCGTGAAAATGCCAGGGAAGATTCTGTTGTTATTTTTAAAGATGAAATGTCTTCCAAAATCAATCATGAAATTGAAATTCTTTCAACCATAGATTCTGCCATTAAAAACAATGAGCTTATTGCATATTACCAGCCAAAAATTAATTCTGAAACCGGAATTATAAGCGGCGCAGAAGCTCTTGTCCGCTGGAAAAGGCCTGACGGAACCATTATATATCCTGATCAGTTTGTACCAATTATCGAAAGAAGCGGCCAGATTATCCAGGTTGATTATTTTATGTATCAGCAGGTTTTTCAGTTTATTAATGAAAGAATTGCCCAGGGCAAGTCTATTGTACCGATTTCCATAAATGTTTCCCGCCAGCATTTTAAAAAGCTTGATATAATCAATTATGTAAAATCTCTGCAAAGGGTATATAACATACCTCCTGAATATGTTGAATTTGAAATCACCGAAACCGTTTGTATGACTGATACTATAAAGGCTTTAAATTTTATTAAAACCTTTCATGAAATGGGCTTTAGGGTTTCTATGGACGATTTTGGTTCGGGATATTCATCGCTTTATCTTTTGAGTGAGCTTCCTATAGATTTAATAAAAATGGATAAATGCTTTTTACAGACTCAAAACTTAAAGGGTAAAGAAAGAGTAATTATTTCTAATATAATCAATATGACTCATGAGCTTGATATACAGGCTCTTTGTGAAGGTGTTGAAACTCCTGAACAAAGCGAATTCCTTAAATCTGTAGGCTGCGATATACAGCAGGGCTTTTATTTTTCAAGGCCTGTAACCAGCAAACAACTGGAAGAAATGTTATAAGATTTAAGGCTGTTAGCAGTAGGCTTGATTAAAATCAAGTGTAAATAAAATAACATATACTTACTATAATGTATATTCTGTCTACTAATATCGGATTATTTACAGTAACCTTGATAAAATCGGAAAGTGCTGGGTTTAATGGACTATCACTACTTCCGGCCTTTTTTTTATTTACTTCTTTACAAGAGTTTATCAAGCTTTTCCCTTATAAACTCAGACTTTTCTTTAAGGCCGATTTTGCCAAGCTTAATGAACAATACATTAGGCATGGTAGGATTAAGCCTTATAGTTCCAGGGTTATCTTTTAAGAGCTTCATAAAGTTGTCTATAGAAATACTGGAGGTATTTGCAAATTCAACCTTTACTTCGCCTTGTTTTTCTCTAAGAGCTTTTATAGAAAGCTTACCGCAAAGAATACGAATTTCTGCCAGGGCAAGCAGGCTGGATACTTCATCAGGGATAGGTCCAAAGCGGTCAGAAAGTTCATTAACAATGGCTTCAAATTCTGCATCAGTTGTAATAGAAGCTATCTTTTTGTAGATCTCCATTTTTATCTGAGGAACTGTGACATAAGTATCAGGTATGTAACCTGTATATTCCATTTCCATAAGAACTTCGCTTTCCGGCTTGTAATCTTTTTGGGCTGTAAGACGGTTTACGGCTTCGTTGAGCAGTCTCATGTATAAATCAAAACCAACTGCGTATACATCTCCGGACTGGTCTTTACCAAGCAGGTTACCCGCTCCTCGGATTTCCATATCCTTCATGGCAATTTTAAAGCCGCTTCCAAGCTCAGTAAAATCACTGATTACCTGCAGGCGCTTCATGGCAACTTCGGTGAGGGATTTGTTTTGCGGATAAAGAAGATATGCATAAGCCTTGCGGTCACTGCGGCCTACTCGTCCCCGCAGCTGATAAAGCTGGGAAACTCCATACATGTCTGCCCGGTCAATAATGATTGTATTTACATTTGGAATATCAATTCCGTTTTCTATGATAGTTGTTGCAATTAAAACATGAAAGCCGCCCATCTTAAAACGGTGGAAAATATCATCCAGCTCCTGGCTGGTCATCTGGCCGTGGGCTACATCTACAAGACATGCAGGAACAATTCTTTCTACTCTCTGACGAACCTCCAGCAAAGACTCTACCCGGTTGTGTAAAAAGAAAACCTGCCCTCCCCGGTCCATTTCCTGTCTTATGGCGGCCGCTACCCTGTCGTCGCTGAATTCATCTATAACTGTTTCTATAGGCTGGCGGTTTTGAGGCGGCGTTGTCAAAAGACTCATGTCACGGATCTTTAAAAGGCTCATGTGCAGGGTTCTTGGAATTGGAGTTGCAGACATGGTAAGGCAGTCTACATTGTTTTTCATTTCCTTAAGGCGTTCCTTGTCCTTAACTCCAAAGCGCTGTTCTTCGTCAATTATCATAAGGCCAAGGTTTTTAAAATGAACATCCTTCTGGATAATACGATGTGTACCTACAAGAATATCAACTTCGCCCTTTTCAAGCCTTGCGAGGATTTTCTTTTGTTCTGCTGCTGCAACAAAGCGGCTGAGCCTTGCAATTTTTACCGGAAAATTTGTAAAGCGCTCTATAAGAGTTTCGTAATGCTGTTCTGCAAGGATTGTTGTAGGCGCCAGGAAAGCAACCTGTTTACCGCCCATCACGGCTTTAAAAGCGGCACGCATGGCAATTTCGGTTTTGCCGTAGCCTACATCTCCACATACAAGACGATCCATAGGCACAGGCTTTTCCATATCGGCTTTGACTTCTTCGGTAACGGTAATCTGGTCCGGCGTATCTTCGTAAGGAAAGGCTGCTTCAAAAGCAGACTGCCATTCCGTTTCCTTTGGAAAAGCGTAGCCTACACTTGCCTTGCGTCTTGAATACAAATCTATGAGCTTTTGTGCAAGATCTTCTACAGCCTTCTGAACCCTGCTTTTACGGTTTTCCCAGGACTTGGAGCCAATGCGGTCCAGGCGGGGTTTTTCTCCTTCGTTGCCTATGTAGCGCTGTACAAGGTTTACCTGCTCAATCGGTACAAAGGCAAACTCCTGGTCGGCATATTCAAGCTTAATATAGTCGCGCTCGTTGCCCAGGGACTTTACGCGTTCAATTCCATGGAAGAGCCCTATTCCCCAGTTTACATGAACTACATAGTCTCCCGGATTAAGCTCTACAAAAGTATCTATTACCTGAGACTTGGCCTTGTTTACGGATTTGGCAACATATTTACGGCGGCCAAAAATTTCGTTTTCCTGAATTACAAGCAGCTTGATGGCAGGAATATTAAAGCCTGCAGAAATTGCTTTTGGAATAAGTTCAACCGGTTTTCTATTTTCTTCCGGCTCTATGTCTGTCCATTCCTTAAAAATCTCGTGGATTCGTAAGCCCTGGTTTTCGTTTTCTGTATAAATAAAGATATTCCATCCGTCATTCTGAAGGTTTGTAAGTTCTTCCTTCATGTAATTTAAATTTCCAAAGAAACTACGGCCTGGTTCACTTTCTATTTTTATATAGTTTGCATTCTGAACTTCTTCATTATTTTCATTATCGTCCTGAAATTGATCACTACTTCCGAGTGTACGAAATAGTATACATCTTGAGACTTTTTCTACCATGCTTTGATAATTCATAAGCATTTTATCAGGTGGAAAAAGAGGAAAAGAATCACGATTCTTCCTGTACATTCCTGTATATTCTCTTTTTATTGATTCTTCTGCGTGGACCTGTCTGTCATAATCAAAAAATAAAATTAAATTGTCCTCGTTTAAATAATCCAGGATAGTATACTTTTTATCCCATAAAAAGCCGTAAAAAAGCTCTTCTCCTTCTGCTTCTTTTTTTAATTTAAGATTTTCAAGAAATACTTCCAGCTGAAAAGCAGCATTTTCAGTAAAGCCCAAATGGATATTATCAAGGTTTTCATCGTATGAATTATTCTGTAAGGATGTTGCCTGATACTCTTTAAGTTTTTTTTCAAGATTTGAAATAAGCTGGTCATCCCATAAAACTTCTTTCATGGGGTAAATTGTTACATTTTCCCGGGTTTTTATAGTAGTTTGAGAATCAGCTTCAAACTCTTTTATGGATTCAATCGTGTCAAAATCAAAAATAATACGGACCGGATTTTCTTCCATCGGTAAAAAGACATCAAGGACCTCTCCCCTTAAACTGAATTCTCCCCTGACATTTACTCTGGAAACTCTGGTATAACCAGTTGCAATCAATTTCTGGGCAATCTTTACAGTATCAATGGAATCCTTTTTCTTAAGGCTAAAAGAAAACTGTTTTATATAAGAAGGAGGCGGTAAAGGACTTAAAAAAGACCTTTGACCGATTATAAAAATTCTGGGTCTGGGATTATTTGTAAAATTTTCTTTTTCCGTTAATTTTGAAAGAAAGCCTGCCCTCTGACCAAATACAAGAGAACCGGTTGCAGCAGGCCTGTATGGAATTGTACCCCAGTTAGGAAGCAGGAAAATCTGAGCCTGGGGAAAATTGGTATTTATATCAGTGATTAAATTATTCTGTTCATATTCACCGGGAACAACAATCACAAGATCCTGTGAGATCTCTTTTAAAGTCCCCTTGCCTTTTGTAGTATTATATTGAATAGCCTGAAGGTTTTTATAATAAATATTTGAAGAAATTTCTGAAAGAAAATATGAAAAAAGGCTTCCCTGAATTCCTGAGATTTGAAGGGGAAAAGCAGTGTTATCATTTGTTATGCTTTGAGCAGCATTTGAAAAATTATTCCAATTATGTAAAAAATTATTAATAGAAGATGATAATGATTTCATTTAAAAATACCGAAAATATATATATAATAGAAATATAAAACTTGTAAGGAGATTACTTTGAAAATCCGTAAGTTTATTTTAATTATAGCAGTTATTTTTGTTTTTGGACAGATTGTTTTTGCGCAATCAGAAAATCAAGATAAAACTAATGATTTTTCTAATGCGTCTGTTTCCATTAAATATTCTAACCGTTCAATTTATTATCCTGGAATGAATGATGATAATCCTATTGATGTTCATGTAACAATAAAGAATAACGGAACAGAAACCCTTCGTTTTAAGCTTGCAGATGACAGGGCCTTTAGTCTGGATTTTTATGCCTATACTGTTAAGAACAGCAGTCTTCCGCAGACAGATTCAATAATTGAAAAAAGAACAACTAATCGTACGGTATATTTTAGAGAAATAGCTCTTGAAAGCGGAGAAGAATATTCTTTTGTAGAAAATGTCAAAGATTATTTAAGAATTTCTGATCCATCAGTTTATTATCTCGAATTGTCTTTTTACCCTGAATTATACAAATCAAAATATATCAAACTTAATTCAAACAGATTAACTTTGGAAATCCGCCCTTCTTCATCGGCTGCTTCTTCTACTTATGTTCCTGTAAAAGATTCCAGCAGCGAAATTCTTAAACCGGAAGCAATCGGACCGGATAAGGTTGTAGAACAGACTATTATTGCAAGACAAAAATCTTTATGGGATCAGTACTTTTTGTATATGGATGTAGAATCTCTTCTTAAAAGAAATTCAGTTTTAAGTAAAAAATATATTACAGTTTCTGCAGAAGAAAGAATAAGAATGCTTGAAAACTTTAAGGCCGACTTAATGCAGTCAAGAATTGAAAATGACATTATTGCCGTACCAGAAAGATTTGAAATTGAAAAAACAACTTATTCCCCTGATGAAGGAACTGTTGTTGTAATTGAATGGTTTAAATATCCTAACTTCAGTGAAAAGAAAAGATATACTTACAAGGTTCGTCAACGGGAAGGAATCTGGACAATTTATGATTACACTGTTGTAAATCTTGGAACTGAGTAAAAACTGATAAAAATATGAAAGCCCTTATAATTTCTGAAGATGAAAAAGTCTACTCTGTTTTGAACTCTGCCCTTCAAAAGGCAGGGTACGATACAATTATTTATAAATGGCTTTTGAAGGCTTTGGACAACATAGAAGAAATCAGACCAGACTGTATTGTCGTAAGCTCTTCTGAATATCCCCGCCATTGGAAAACTCTTGTTCAGTTTGTAAAAAGCGGCATTGGTGGTGATGATGTAAATATATATCTGTATGAACCAAATCCGATGACAAAGGAAGATGAGGACAAGGCAAAAATTCTTGGGATAACAGATTATTTTACAAAGCTGGATCCTCCTCTTCTTGATTCTGTTTTCTGCAAAAAAGCTTCTGCCGGTCTTGTAATTGAAGAAGAAAAGCTTCCTACTATAGAAAATATTATTGATACAGAAAACAAGGAAGAGCTTTTAGAGAAAAATGAAAATAAAACAAGCGGGCACTTTATGTTTACCCACCCGCTGAATCAAAAATATATAACAGGTAAATTCTTTGACTATAATGGCAAAAGTCTTTCCTGTTCTGTAAAATCCAACATTTCTATTGATGTAAATTCTGTAATAGATTATTTTACTTTCTTTGATAATCTTACAACAAGAAATGCCAGGGTTCTTGTTATTGATAAATTAAAGGTAGATGAAGAAAACCTGATTCTTATTGTTGAAATAAAAGATCTTTATGAAGAAATTTAGAAATAGTAAAAAAGCCAAATTTTTTTGCGAATTCTGTGGAAACGAAGTAAAACAGAACGATAAGGTCTGTCAATATTGCGGGAAATTTTTTGCCTCTGTTCGTTGTCCAAACTGCGGAAAAACAGGTAGAACAGAAGAATTTACCCATGGTTGTCCTGCCTGCGGCTATGCCGTTCATGGAACAAGAAGATTACTCGGATTAAAAAGCAATAAGAAAAATAAAAACTATGATGGAAGCTTACCTGTCTGGATCTATATAGCCGTTGTCGGTATTTTGATAGCCTGTCTTGTCGGTCTTTACGGCTGTTTATAAAAAAATATAAAATCAGCTCTATTTGACTAAGAAGCTTTTTTTTGATATATTGTCTTTATTAAATTAGCCCGGGTGGCGGAATTGGTAGACGCGCTTGGTTCAGGTCCAAGTGTCCTTACGGTCATAGGAGTTCAAGTCTCCTCTCGGGTACTCAAAACTTAAAGAAGTAGCGCAGAATTTTAATTCTTCTGCGCTTTTATTTTTAACTTGGGGATTATATAGACTGTCCCCTTCTATTGAAAGACCACACCATGCCAAATGACATCTAACCTGATGACGAAAACCATTTGAAATCTGACATTCTGTAGTTATTGAATTACCGGCAGGGTTTATATCAATAATTGTGATTTTTGTTGTATATAAAACAGGCTTTTCCATTTTTAAAAGAGCTGTTTTTGAACTTTCTTCTGTAACAGGCCTGACTTCCTTTCTTCCCTTACCATAGTGTCTGAAATATGAGCTTACAATTATTTGACTTCCCTTTTGTAAATTTTTAAGTTGTTCAGCAAGAGCTTTTGGCAAAGGAGGAAATCCTGGTAAGCTTTGTTTATTGTAAGAGCACTTAGCCCTGTATTTTTTTATTATTCTCCCCTCTTTTTGTTCATTATAAAGAAAATCATAACAAGCCTGGTTTGCAGCAATAATAAGGAGCCCGGAAGTTGCAGTATCCAGACGATGTAAAAGTCCGTGCTCTATTTCTTTGTTACCTTTAACCTTAAGGATTTGTGGAAAAAGAAGAGCTGTTTTATTAAGGACATTTTCCTTGTCATCTGCAAAAAGAGGTGCAGATGGTAAGCCGGCTGCTTTATCTATAATTATAAAGGGTTTTAGCTCATCAGCTTTTTTTATAATTTTTATATCATTCATAAGTCTTTCTTATTATATTTTTCT
>JAEEGL014125281.1_pt1 | contig 14656 bp, 8 predicted proteins | sample 9134231 | NCBI WGS metagenome assembly JAEEGL01 (sample SAMN16246548, study PRJNA631951) | gut metagenome | biome: gut microbiome; feature: rumen; material: fiber-attached | host: Bos | place: Iran: Karaj | collected 2018-10 | reverse complement strand
GTCATAGCATTAGATTTCGAATCGGGATCATGAACATGCATATCTACCCTCGTTCCATCATGCCATCGGTTATGCGGACGAAGCCGTTGTCGGAGGCGTCTCGGACACGGCAGTCGAGGTCTTTGAAGAGTTGGATGCCATCTCGGATGCCACCCCAGAGGAACCACACAGTCGAGACGCACCCGACAAACATCGGGATGATTAGACTCGTGATGTAGTAGTACCTGCCCCATCCGGCCTTGGACCAGGGGCTGGCCATGTTCCACAAACACACAACCACGAACGCGAGGAAGAACTGATAGCCGATGGAATAGACGAACACGGACCACGCGATGACCTTGTCGCCAAGTGTGTATTCAGCATCGATGCCAACGAGACGGGAAAGGAGGGATGGGCGAGGCGAATCTTTCTCGTCCGCGCATTCTCCTCGGTGTAGCAGCTTGTCGAGATTGTACATCTTGCACCAGCCGACCTTGAGGGCGATCCATGAGCTAAAACAGTATGCCGCAACGGAGAGAACCATGGAAATGCCGTAGATCTCCGTCGAATTCATGAAGAACTTCTCTCGGAAGAGCTGCAACGCCTGTTCAAGCGTGCTTTCACCGGAGTTGAAGCCAAACGACCAGTCCACCCACGGGTTGAGCGGGGCGGCGAGTTTCGCAAAGAAGCGGAATACGCCCTCCGTCCAGCCGTGATGCGCCAGCACGGGGACGAAGTGTGCGCTCCAAGTGCGTTGCAGAACGAGCCCGACGAGCGAGAAGCCACACCCGAAGATGATCGAGCACCAGGCGCCGACGATGTTCCCGAAGCGGCTGTAGAGACCGAAGACCATGACCGTGCCGCCGCCGCCGAGCCACACCGCGCACATGATCTGGATGAACATGTTGATGTAGTCGAGTTGGCTGAAGAACACGGCTACGACGAAGAAGAATACGGCCACGGCCACGGACGACCAGCGCAGGAGCGCGATGTGCTGCCTGCTCGTAGGCGGCTTCTGGTAGAAGGGCAGGATGACGTCCTGCACCCAAGTCGAGGAGGCATTAAAGATTCGCGAGTCGTCCGTCGAGATGAGAAGCATGAGCATCAGCAGCGCGAAGAGTCCTATGACACCTGGCGGAAGAATCTGTCGCAGGACGACAGGCATCATCATCTGGCCGTAGAGGGTGCGGACCTTCTGGGCGATTTTGGCGTTTGCGCCCTGTATGGCCGCCAGTTCCGTCGAAGGGGACTTGTCGCCTAAGGTTACCGCCTCGGCCTCTGCCCGGAGGCGTTCGGGAATGTTTCCGTTGATTACGTCGCGCGCAGCGTCGATGTAGGGCGTGTCGTTGTTCTTCAATTGGGAGAGCGGATCGTCCTGGAGGTGTGCGGGCAAACGTTCGAGAGCGGCAGCGATGCGGTCGCGGACGGCGGGGTCGGGGACGGCTTCTGCGGCGACCTTCTCTACGAGCGCGATGCGAGTCTCGTGCGAGGAGAACTTGCCGTGCGCACCGGGAAGGACATAGTCCACGTGGTTCATGACGGTGATGACAAGCAACGTCACCAGGCCGATCATCGTATAGGAGTAGCCATTGCGCCAGGTGCCGAGGACTCCGGCCATCTTCTGCTCGTGCGGGGTTCGCCCTGAGTTTGTCGTGTCGGTGCCGAACCACGAGGCGCGTTGCAGAATCGTCGCCATGACCGTCACGCCCAGGGCGAACATGTTGAAGTCGCGGAGTTTCTCAATGTCGAAGGGATTGAGAAAACTTTCGCCGGGGACGCGGTTCAACATCACCGGTTCCATCGTGGTCCCCCAGTTGAAGTGGAAGAAGATGTAGCCGGCAATGATGACGAAAATCGGGTAGGACAACAGCGCCTGGGCCGTGTCGGTCAGGAGTAGCGAAATTCGGCCCGCCGGCCAGATCGCCACGAGCGCAAGCGAGAGACTGACGGCGACGAGAATCGCGAAGCACGGCAGATTGACTCCGAACACATGAATCCTGTGCGGAAGACCCAGAAAGTAGATGAAGAAATTGGCGGCAATTGCCGGACCGATCGCGTTGGTGATCATCTCCGAGAAGTTGCGGAGCGTCGCGCAAAAGACGCGGAACGCCTTGCTCCCGTAGCGCATTTCAAGGAACTGCCCGAAAGACAATGCGCGAGAGGCGCGCCAGCGGTAAATGCAGAAACCCGCCAGCGAGAGAAACATTCCCAGCGGCATGGTGACGATGTTCCAGAAGTCCATCGCCGAGCCTGCCTTGTACGTTGTCTCGCAATGCGCGACGAGCGTTATCACACTCAGGCCCGCCGCTACGTCGCCCACGCTCATCACGTATCGGCCGGCCACTCGCCCCGCCGCCACGAAGTCCACCACGTCGCGGGCATATTTCTTGGCATAAACCGACAGTGCGAGAATGCCGACAAACGGTATAAGCATTATAAGCCAATCGATTATTCGCATTATCAAATCCTCATGCCCCCCGTTGCCAGTCGTCAAGTTCGCGGTAGAGGCGGTCGAACACGTTGTGGCCCATGCCAATGCCATGGACAATCGCTTTGTCGGGAGAGGGACAGACGTTATAGGCCGAGTAAACGGAGTGCGGAGGACAAACCGCGTCGCAGAAGCCGACGACGAAGCGCATGGGACACGTTATCAGCCGCGCGAAATTGGCTCCGTCGAAATACGGCGCCCATCGTTCCGCCGCAGCCTTGTTTTCCGGCAACTGGTTTTCTACAAGTTCCGGCCATCCGCTTTGGCGTCCCTCGACTTTGAAGCCAAGGAGGTCGGTGATCGCTGGGACGAAGACTGCACCGCTTGTGATGTGGCGGTTGAGCGCGGCCAGCATGATTCCGATGCCACCGCCCTGCGAGGTTCCGCTGTAGCAGAAGGCGGAGAGGTCGCACTTTGGGCGCTGCGCAAGCCAGTTCACGGCGCGGTTGATGCCGAGTAGCGCGGCATAGTAGAAGTAATCCTCGCGGCTCCTGTGTATTCCCGCCTGAAAGTAGCCGGTGACGCCGCACGGTCTGGCGAATTTCGCGTTTTGCCCGTCGTAGAGGCGCTGTCGCTCCTCCGCCGCCTCGGACGTGTCGCCATCCGGCTGGCGATAGGTGTGAACAGTCATCGTTAGGTTCACACGGACCGGATCCTCCCCTGCGGCCCATTCGCCGACGCCGGCGCCTGGAACGGTGACGCGCACGGGATAGGCGCCTTCCATCTTTGGTTCGGACAGCCATCCGTAAACGCGGCGCCCGCCGCAAGTGGCGAAACTGACGCGCCAGTAGTCGCAAGGCCCCGTTGAGCGCTCCGGCACGAATTCCACCCGAGGATCGGCAGGGACGTTTTCATGGAGTTTGCGGATGGCGTCTTTCCAGAAATGGGCGAAATCTTCAGGGCAAGACGTGGCGGGTCTGATTTTCTCCGGCGAAAATGCGACGCCGAAGACGAATGTCCCCGCCGGGTTGCCTTGGTTCTCAAGGATTTCGATTCCGGGCGTCGCGGAGGAAACGGATACGCGCATGAAACCGGGAGTCGCCCGCGTAACCGCCAGCCGGATGGGATTCTCCCGCGCAAGATCGACATTGCGCTCCTCGAATATGCACTCGCCGAAATTGTCGAGGCGAATATGCAAAACGCCCTCATGTGCCTCGTTGCCATCGGCGAAAGCGGCCGAAACCGCGAGAAAGGCCGTTTCGCCGACCTGATACACGCACCCCGGCTTGTCGGCTGCTGCCGAAACCGTAAGCGTTCGTTTCCCCTCTTCGGCGGAATCCGACATTCAGAGGCCCCCTCCTTGTTCCTTCCCCTCCATGATGACTTCCGGATGGGCGACGAACGCCCGTTGGTCCTCGGCTTCTTCCGGAGTTTCGGGTGTTGTGCCCCAGATGCCATGCCAAGTGTTGACGAAGGCGCACTCGACCCTTTCGGCGGTTGCGGCGCGGTGGAGGAAGGTCCAGAAATCGCGGCGTTTCTGCTGTCCGCCAGATTCGGAAATCGCGACAACCTGCCCGCGCTCTTTCGCGAATGCCGTCAGGAGCCGCAACTTGCGCACCGTCTCGGCCAGATCGTGCTCGGCGGATGCATCGTCGCCATGCCCGATGGAGTAGTCGTCGATACCCAGGATGTCCACATACTTGTCGCCGGGATAGTACGCGAGGAACGTGTTGCCGGAATCCCCCTCGGTGCCGAAGTCCCCCCATGTCCTGTCGGTCGTGTAGGCGAAAAGAATTTGACCGGGGCATCTTTCACGGAGGAAGTCGGCCTCCAGACGGCAGAGGCGACGGAACTCGTCGGCCTCGCACCAGCCGCGTCCCCACCAGAACCAGTCGCCGTCCATTTCGTGCGGATAGCGCAGGATCACCGGAATCTTCTCGCCGGTTTCGTCGTCGACAAGACCGGCCAGGAAATCGGCGAGATTCTGGAGCAAAGACAGGAACCATTCGCGCGGATTCGCGAACGGCTTGCGCTGCTCCCCGATGCATCCGTCGCCGCACGGACCACCCGTGCCGTCCAGTATCTGGCGGACGACGTTGCGGTTCTCCCCCTCGCTCTTGAACCGGAATGTCGCCTGGTTGAACCCATTCGTGCAATAGGGGTGATCCATGTGCCAGCTGAAGACCATGACCCCTCCGAACTCGCGCCACTGCCTCTTTGCCGCGGCGGTCATTCCCGCGCGGTTGATGGAGTAGTACCGGTCGGGGTGCCAAGTGCCGGCGAGCGACGAAATGTCGGCGTAGTTCAGGATCGCCCGTCGTCCGCCGGAACACGACAAGTATTCGCATTCAAGCGACACTTCGTCGATGGGCTTCGGCTGAAACGCGCCGCCCATTTCGACGACATTGCGCATGTCGCCGTTCCAGTCCCAGGGGTTGAGCCACGGGTCCGTCCATGCCCAGAAGTAGCGCGGCGACTCCGCGACTGCCTGCAGCCGCGCCTTGAGCCGCGAGGCGGCATCCGGCGGACTATCCTTCGAGCAGCACGACACAGCCGCCATCAGAACTCCAGCCGCAGTCAAAAACATCTTTTCCATGCCATATCTCCGGCCTGTGGCGTCAACGGACGATGAACGTCGTCTCGGTCGCAACAGCGCAAAGGCTGCCGTTCCGCCAGCGAATCCCCTTACCGTCGTTGACCGCGCCGTTGACCTTGACGATCCATGTCTGGAAGTTCTGGGGCGACGCCACCTGCGAAACCGTCAGCGGGAGAACGGCTCCCGCAGCCACGGGCGAGGCGGACACGATGTCAACCACGCCGTTCGCGGCCGGCGTGAAGCGCGTGATCGTCCCTGCGCCCGCGTCCAGATCGACCTTCAGCCCTGAAATTTTCATTTCCGCCGAGTCGAAGTCGAGCGTCGCGCCGCTCGCGACGGACACCTCCGCGCCGCCGAACGGCGCGTAGTTCGCCGAGCCGGCGGGAAGCCTGTCGAGAAGGGCGAGCTTGTATTCGGTCCGAGCCGTGTCGGGCGTGGAGTTCGTGAGGAACGTCCATGCGGCAACATCGTCCGTGTTCGTCGCGTTGTTGGCGAGAGTCGTCCAGTTCACGCCATCGGCGCTGCCCTGTAGCCGCCACTGCGTCGGGCGGCGGCTTGGAATCATGTCCGTCGCGAACGAGAACGCGGCAACGTCGGGCGAGCCGTCCGGGATGCGGAACGCGATGTTGTTCCAGCGCGCATGGTAGAACACATTCCAAAGTCCCGCATCAATATTCCCGTCGAACACGGTAGCCGGAGACGTTCCCCTGGGCTGGAAGTATTCGTTCTGGTTCGGCATCCATACGGCGACTTCGCGTTCGGCAAGCTGCGTCGCGTCGTCGATGCCCCCGCAATCGCCGCCCTGCGTTTGCGTTGCGGCTACGGGAACCTTGTTGTAGGTGTATTCCCCCCTGTTGACCCGTTCCCCGTTGACACCGTAAAGCAGGAACTCGGAGAAGGACACACCGTAGTACGGGTCCGACTCCCAGCCGTTCGGATTCTTGTCCGCATCGCCATAGTATTGGAGGATGTAGTATGTGCCCGCGAAAGAGGCGACCGGCCGGCAGACGACCGCCCCCTCGGCGATTTCAACCGACCCCGCCGTCTTCGCGCTCGGCCCGTAGAGCGTCAGCGTCCCGCTGCCGGTCTTGCTCACGTCGCCGAATACGGACAGCCGGCCGCCCACCCACTCGGTGTCATTGTCCACCACGACGGCACAGTCGATCACGGTGTCCGCGTCCTTGATGATCGTCGCCCCGTTCGAAAGCGACAGGGTGTCGCACGTTACGTGCGCGCCTCTGAGATCGAGCGCCGCTCCGTCGGCGATGATGGCGTTGCAGCGGAACGACGCGCCGGACGATATCCTGATCGTTCCGTTGGAGGCGTAGAGCGATCCGTCGAGGCCCGCCACGCCGATTGTCAGAGTGCCGGTGCCGAGCTTGACGATGTCGAGCGAGCCGATGACCGTCGCGGGGGAGAATTCGCCGTCCCCGCCGCTCGCGCCGAGCGTCAGCGTCGTCGGCGTGGTGGGCGTGTCCGTGTCGATGATGGTGTTCTTGAGAGTTCCGGCGCCGGAAACGCCGAGGAACGACGCCGGATGCCCGTAGAGGTTGAACCACGTGCCCGACTCTAGCTTGAGGGCGCTCGCAATAGGGGTCGCGTAGGTTTTCGGCACGTTCTGGTCATTCAGAAGCACGATGCCGCCGCCCTTCACCACGGTGTCTCCGCTGTAGTCCACAACCGGGACGAACTCCCCGGAATTGTTTGACGTGCGCCACTCCCATATCAACGTCCCGGAACCACGCTTTACAAGCCCGCCGTTGCCGGTAAGCGTAAACGAACGGGCTCCCCAGCCGCATGCCAGTTCGCGGTATTTGTTCACCTCGATGTCGATGGGGGCACCGACGCCGCGAAAAACCGGACCACCGTTGGGCCACTGGCCGTTCCACGTGTTTTCCTCGACCCAGACGAGCGAGCGGTATGCGCGACCCGACTGCCACCAGTCGTCGTCGCCGCGGAACACCATGCGCCCGCCCGTGAACTCGACGACCGGATTCCGGCCGCAGTAGCGTTTTACGTTTGCGCACACGACGACGCTTCCCGGCCCGATCTCCATGGAAAGCGGCCGTCCCTCGTTTCTGGCCACGCCGCTGCCAAGGCGCAGCGTCTGGCAGGACAGCGTCGAATTGGTGAGTACGACCGTTGCCGCAAGGTTCCCGTAGCCGGGGGACGCCTCCTTGCCGATGCAGAATTCGCCGGACGCCGAAATGGTCGAATTGGTTGCGACAAGTGACGCGCTTCCCTGCTCCGTGCCGAGCGTGATGTTCGCGGCGGAGAGCGATTCGCCGTTCATCCGCTTCACGTATGCCGTTTCGGGACTCGTCGTGCCGTGGATGACCAGGTCGTTCCCGGACCAGTCCTCCCCCGGAGGTGCCTCGGCGGTGCCAGGGACGTCGCACGAAATCGGTTGCCCCTCCACACGCCAGCAGTTGGCGGGTGACACGGCGAACCGCACGGCTGCGGAACCGAGTTCGGCCGCCGAAAACACGCACGTCGCCTCGCTCGCGTCATTTTCAGGTGGAAGATTGATTCCCGGCGAATAGACGCGTTTCTCCTTGACGACGGTCCCGTCGGACGCGACCGCGCGCACCACGTAGTCGAATGCCCGGGGATTGTCGCCGGACGGGCCGACAACGGGGAAGGAAACTGTCACCTGCTCGGTCGATTCCCCCCGCCGGTTCTGTCCCGTGCCGCGCGAGGCGGTCGCGACCGCGCCTACGGGAAACTCCGGCGCGACGCTTCCCGCCGTTCTCGCGGCGGTCGAAAAAGTCTTCCCCGCCTGCGCCTCGGACGAGACGGAAAACACGATGTCGGGACCGAGCGGCAGTTCGCGCAGGATGTCGCGGCGTTCCAGAACGACCTCCGTGCCGTAGAGACTCATCAGCATGGCGCCGTGGCCCTGCCAGATGTCGAGGCACGGCATCTGGGTGTCGTGCATGTAGTCGCCCGAATCCCACGAAATGTCCGTGCCGTTCTCGCGCTGCCGCCCGCACGGCGCATTTTGCAGCGCCCCGGCGTTGATGTGCGTGAACGCTTCCTGCCAGACGATGCGGTCGTCCGTCAGCATATAGTGCGTGTGGCCCGCGAAGACGACCCCGTTCGTGTAATTCAAAAGCACGGGCATCTGGAGGCCGCTGTCGCCGCCCCACATCTCCTCGTCCGCTAGATACGTGCCTGAAACGGGGCGGTGCTGGCTGTAGAAGAACGGGCGCGAGGGATCGATTCCGGCGTTCGCGAGAACCTCCGCCAGCCCCGTTGCCGTGCCCGGCGTTTCGCGCGTATAGTGGGCGAGGAAGAAGTCGTAGCCTTTCACCTTCTTGTGCTGGATCGGCGTCCACTCTTCGCCGAAGCACTGCTCCCACAGCGTCTTGCGCAAATCCCCTTCGCTCAGGCTAGGCGGCACGGGGAGTCCGGCCCTGGCGTAGCGCGGCTCAAGTTCCTCCGGCTTGTAGAACCGCGCCTCCGCATCGTGGTCGCCGTAGTGCATCAGGTTCGCCACGGACCGCCCGTTCTTGCCAACGCCGCTGGGAAACACGGAGTTCCACGTGGCTGCCATCAGCTCGAATTCGTCCTGAAGCCCGGTGTTCGTGAGGTCTCCGCAGACGAGAACCCCGTCCACCTCACGTTCCCGGAACCATTCGAGTGCGAGCCGGAACAGATCCGCCGTGCCGTCGGTGGTCGCACCAGGGGAAATCGAGATATGGGGGTCGCTGACGATTCCGATGCGCAAATCCGGCTCGCCGGACGGCGGCGCGGCCATCGCCGCGCCTGCCGCCAGAACCACCGCCGCAGCAGAATGCGCCCTTCTCATGCCTCTCCCCGGTCGGAATCGAAGCGTCAACGGACGTAAAGCACCGTTCCGGAGGCACCGAGGCACAGGCTGCCGTTCTGCCAGCGGATGTTCATGCCGTCGCGGACCTCGCCGTTCACCTTGACGGTCCAGGTCCTGAAGTTCATTCGCGACGCAACCTGCGAAATCGTCAGCGGGAGGACGACATCGCCCGACACTGGCGAAGAGGACACGATGTCAACCACGCCGTTTGCGGCGGGCGTAAAGCGCGTGATCGTCCCTCCGCCCGCGTCCAGATCGACCTTCAAACGCGAAATCTTCAGTTCTGCTGAGTCGAAATCGAGCGTCGCGCCGCTCGCGACGGACACCTCCGCGCCGCCGAACGGCGCGTAGTTCGCCGAGCCGGCGGGAAGCCTGTCGAGAAGGGCGAGCCTGTATTCGGTCCGCGCCGTGTCGGGCGTCGAGTTCGTGAGAAACGTCCATGTCGCCACGTCGTCCGTGTTCGTCGCGTTGTTGGCGAGGGTGGTCCAGTTCACGCCGTCGGCGCTGCCCTGTAGCCGCCACTGCGTTGGGCGGCGGCTGGGAATCAGGTCCGTCGCGAACGAGAATGCGGCCACGTCGGGCGAGCCGTTCGGGATGCGGAACACAAGGTAGTTCCAGCGGTCGCGGTAGAATACGTTCCAAAGTCCGTCCTCGACATTACCGTTGAATATGGAGGCGGGAGACGTACCTTGGGACGAGAAATACGCATCGTGGTTCGGCATCCACACGGCGACTTCGCATTCGGAAAGCTGCGTTGCGTCGTCGATGCCCCCGCAATCGCCGCCGTTCGTCTGCGTTGTGGCGACGGGAAGCTTGTTGTAGGCGTATTCCCCCCTGTTGACCCGCTCGCCGTTGACCCCGTAGAGCGAAAACTCGGAGAAGGACACGCCAAAATACGGATTCGATTCCCAGCCGTTCGGATTCTTGTCCGCGTCGCCGTACCATTGGAGGATGTAGTACGTGCCGGCGAACGACGAGGCAGGACGGCAGACGACCGTGCCCTCGGCGATTTCGACGGAACCCGCTGTCTTCGCGCTCGGCCCGTAGAGCGTCAGCGTCCCGCTGCCGGTCTTGCTCACGTCGCCGAAGGCGGACAGTCGTCCGCCCACCCACTCGGTGTCATTGTCCACCACGACTGCGCAGTCGATCACGGTGTTCGCGTCCTTGATGATCGTCGCGCAGTTGGCAAGCGTCAGGGTGTCGCACGTCACGTGCGCGCCGCGAAGGTCGAGCGCCGCGCCGTCGGCGACGATGGCGTCGCAGGAAAAAGACGTGCCGGACGCCACCCTCACCGTTCCGTTGGAGGCATAGAGCGATCCGCCAAGGCTGGACACGCCGATTGTCAGAGTGCCGGAGCCGAGCTTGACGATGTCGAGCGGGCCGATGACCGTCGCGGGGGAGAATTCGCCGTCGCCGTCGCTCGCGCCGAGCGTCAGCGTCGTCGGCGTGGTGGGCGTGTCCGTGTCGATGACGGTGTTCTTTAGCGTTCCGGCGCCGGAAACGCCGAGGAACGACGCCGGATGCCCATTCAGGTTGAACCAGGTGCCCGACTCAAGTTTTAGGGCGCTTGCCGAAGGGGTCTGGTAGTTTTGCGCGCTGCTCCAGCTGGTGTTGTAAATCACGATGCCTCCGCCCTTGACCACGGTGTCGCCGGTGTAGTCCGCTTCAAGCGCGGCGTCGGTGCTCGTCCAGATCAATGTCCCGGAGCCTCGCTTGACAAGGCCTCCATTGCCCGTAAGCGTCAACGTCCGTCCACTATACCCCAGGGACAGTTCGCGGTATTTGTTCAACTCGATGTCGATCGGGTTGTCGACGCCGCGGAATATCACGCCGTAGTTGGGCCAGCCACCGCTCCAGTCGTGCCCCTCGACCTTTATCAGCGATTTGTATTTACGGCCTTGCTGCCACCAGTCGTCTCCCTGGAAAACCATGCGTCCGCCCGTGAATTCGACCACGGGGTCTCGGCCGCAGTAGCGGTATGCGATGTCGCAGGTGACGACGCTTCCCGGACCGATTTCAAGGAACAGCGGACCGTTCGCGTTTCGCTTGACGTCGTGGCCGAGTTTCAACGTAGAACAGGACAGCGTCGAATTGGTGAGTACGACCATCGCCGCCAGGTTGGCGTAGCCGGGGGAAGCTTCCTTGCCGAGGCAAAAATCGGCGGACGCCGAAATGGTCGAATTCAACGCGATGATCGAGGCGCTTCCCTGCTCCGTGCCCAGCGTGATGTTTGCGGCGGACAGGGACTCGCCGTTCATCTGCTTCACGTATGTCGTTTCGGGACTCGTTGTGCCGTGGATCGTCAGGTCGGACCCCGACCAGTCCTCGCCGGCGAAAGCCGTACCGGCGGCGATGATTGCGACAACAGACAGGCTGCGGGCGAAGAGATGCCAAACAATACATTTGTTTTCAACTGTTTTCATTTGATCAAACCTCGGAGGGTTGGCTGTTGTTGACGGTTGCCGCCGGGAAACGTCCCAATGCGGCGCAGAAAAATCGCCGTCAATGTACGCTTCCTCGCACGTGTTTTGAATCTCAAAACACGACAAAAGCATATCATTTTGCGAAGTTTCCACCGCCTATGAGCGGAGCCGGGAGGGCGGGAGACCGGTGAGGCGCTTGACGAAGCGCGAGAAGTTGAACTCGGTGGAGAACTCCAGCTCGTAGGCGACATCTTTCACTGTCCGGCCCGGATCGGAGAGCATCGCGAGGGCCCGGTCGAGGAGCGCCTGTTCCAGCCACTGCTTTGGCGTCATGCCGAGGAGCGAGGAAAACGTCCTCGCGAACTGCGTTCCGCGAATCCCCATGCGCTCCGCGAGAACCCGGACGCTTGTCCGCGCATCGAGCGTGTCGGCAACGGCGCGCAGGGCGTCGGCGTAGGGCGCGAGGCGCAGCAGATCGAGCGCCGGACGCTCCGGCCAGAAGGGGCGCATCACCTCCAAGGCGACCGACTCCGCTGCGGCGTAGCGGCGCACGGGGTCCGGATCGGCGAAAACCGCCTTGACCTTCGCGGCGAGCGTACCGCCGGAATCCTGGATGATGAAACGGCCTCGGACGCCAGCGAAGGCGTCCACGCCCGGAAACAGCTCGTAGCGGAAGTGAATGCCCATGTGGCGGTTCGCGGGCGTGTAGCGGACGCGGATCGGTGTCAGCGCCGTCGTGAAACTCAGGACGCCGGGGGACAAGAAGGCGCGTTTGCCGTCGACCTCGCACCACGATGGGTCGCGCTCGTCGTCGAAGAGGAACAGCGAAAGCAGATGGAACGGAAGCTTCCAGAGTTTGTCGTACTCATTCGTCTCCTCCAGAATCCTGACGAGCCGGAACGCTGGGCGCGCGGTTATCTGCTTGTTGTCATGGAAAAGTGGCTGGCTCATGGCTCTTCGCCTACGTCGTCAGACCTCCTCCGCCAGGAGGCAGTCGCCGCCTTTGAAGACGAGGACAAGGCGGTGAAGGGAGACTGAGCCGCCTTCGGCTTTAAATCGCCCTTCGGGCTTTAAATCGCCGCCTGCGGCGGCGGTAAATTGCCCTGCGGGCTGGAAATCGGCGCTTTGCGCCTGTAAATCGGATGCGTCGCGTTTCAGGTGGCATTTGGCAGTAAGCGCCGGATCGGAGCAGTATTGGTCGAGCTGGCGGGTGGCCTCCGCCTTGATGGCGGCAAGCGCGGCCTTGGTGGGCTTGCGACCGCCGGGCTTGAGGTATTTGAGCTCGATGAGGCCCGCATGGGCGATCTGCGGCGCGATATCGAAGCGCGGCGTCATCGCGAGGTCGTAGTAGCCGCCGTTGGCCTCCCGCTCCCGCGTCACCACGTAGGGACCGCCCGCGCTGATGAGGATCGCCGATACCGCGCTCGCTACCGCCGTCTCACCCTCTTTTGCGTCGCGGATCGCGAAGTTCTCCTGCACGACGGCGAGGAGCGGTTCGAGGATGCCGTCCCATTCGCCGGTCTTCGCGAAGCGCCGCATCCCGGCGTTCACAGCGGGGAGCCGCTGGTCTATGCCGCAGGCATCGGCGTATGTTTGCGTGAACGTCTGCGCGGCGATCTGCCGCATGACACCGTTCGGCACGCCGAACACGGGCTGTCCCAGATCGTCGCCAGTAATCGTTGTAAATCCAAGCCAGTACAAGAGAGAGACGAAGTTTTCCCGGACGGCGATGTCCCTGGCCTGGAACGACTTCACCAGTCTTTCCGAAAGCATTCCGTCGGAAACCAGCGTTTCCAGCGCGTGGAAGTTGCCGTTCAATTTCCGTTCCGAAAGAATCAGGTGCTTGATCTTCGCGTAGTCCGTACGAAGGTTCTCGTCGATGTAGTCGTCCGGCCACTTGCCGCCGTTGACGAGTTGCTCGAAGAGGTTGAGCACGAGCGTCGTGTTCGCCACCGCCGGCGCATCGTGGCTTCCGAAGCGGTAGTTGTCGAACCAGTCCAGGCAGACCTGCTCGGCCTTGTTCGCGTCAAACCCGCAAAGTGGCGCATAGTATCGAGAGATGTCCAGGATGTCGCCGTGCCCAAAGCCGGTGAAGTCCGCGAACTGGGGGCGCAGCGAGATGTTCGTGCCTATGTTGAAGCCGCTCGTCACATCGTCCATCGTCACGGGCGAGACACCGGTGATGAAGAGGCGCGGCACGGCGGCCTCGGTGCCGCTGGTTGCCGCCTTGAGTTCTGTGAAGAACTGCTTGAAAAAGCCGTTCCCGTGGCAGAGTTCGTTGTAGGCGTCCAGTCCGCTCTCCGCGAGGATCGTGTTCGTGAAGTTGTCGTATTCGTCGATGATGATGTAGAGCTTGTTCGGCGTACCCTTGAGCGCAGTGGCGATGTGGGCGAGCTTCTTCCCGCAGTCCGGCGCGCAGAGAATTTCCCCGGCGATCTTCCCGCCCAATTCGTCACGGTATTTCTCGGCAAATGCGTCGCATTGCAGGGACGCCTTGTAGTCGAAGTCATCCTCGACTTTGCCCACCTCTTTTGAGACAGCCGAGAAGTCGAACTTGAGGATGAGGTACTTGCTGCGTTCTTCCGTCGGGTTTTCCCCGATGTTCGTGCCGGCGAAGAACTCCTCGAAGCGGTCGGCGTAGCGGATGTCGTAGTAGGCCTCCAGAATCGAAGTCAGGAGCGACTTGCCGAACCGGCGCGGACGCAGAAACACGGCATACCGAACCTTCTCCAGGTCGCGGATCTTCGCGGTGCGGTCCACGAACCAGGCGTTTTTCCTGCGCATCAGCGCGTAGTCCGACACGCCGTAGAGGATGGGGCGGGGTTCTTCCATGGCAGCGACTTTCTTGCCGTTCAGCGCCGCCCATCATAGCAGATGAGGGTCGAAAGTCAAAAGCCGGCGTCTATCGCTCCGCGGTGATGGCGACAATGGCCGGGACGGCTGCGCTGCGGGCGGAAATCGGCTCGATGCCGTGGATCTCGACATCGGGACGGGGATTGTCCCAGCGCGCGCACTGCACGTTCACGCGGCCGAGGGCGGCATTGGAGGATTCCACCGCGAGTTTGGCGCTAGAGGGCACGAACGAGCCGTGCCACGGGCCGATCTCCGCCTTGGCGCGGCAGACGAAGTCCGCCGTCGCGCCGTCCGCGTAGCGGATGCGGTAGGTGAGCACCGGCGCCCCCGGTGTCTCGTCCCAGCCGTAGCCGTGGAGGAAGTAGAGGCGCCGCGATGGTCGCAAACGTGATAGAAACCTCAACGTTGTCAAATGGCGCCACGATAGGGCGCCCTGACCGTTTAGGCGGGCGGTCCCCGGTGGATCACCACGGAGAGGAGCGCGATGTCGGCGGGATTGACACCGGGAATGCGCGCGGCCTGGCCGAGGTTGGCGGGACGGACGC
>JAEEGL012556495.1_pt1 | contig 14656 bp, 14 predicted proteins | sample 9134231 | NCBI WGS metagenome assembly JAEEGL01 (sample SAMN16246548, study PRJNA631951) | gut metagenome | biome: gut microbiome; feature: rumen; material: fiber-attached | host: Bos | place: Iran: Karaj | collected 2018-10 | reverse complement strand
ATTCTTTTTATTTAAAAACATATAAGAAGAATATTCAATATCTTTAGAAATATCGAAAAGTATATCTTCTAAACTTTTGTCTTTTCTTATTTCATCAACACTTTTTCTTCTTAATTCTTTTAAATATGAAATATTACTTCCTGAATTAATTAATTCATTTATAATACTATCTATAATGTCATAGTGTTTCATGTATCCCCCAAAGTAAAATTTAATAATTCTCCATATAAATGAAAAACACTATAGATTATATCATAATTTTTAAATATATAAAACAAAAAATCAAGATTAATCTTGATTTCTAATTATTAAAATGGATATAAGAAATATTCATTTTTTCAAAAACCCCATCTTTTTTTTCTTTTTTTATTTATCTTAATAACTTTTAAATCATCCACTTTACCAATAAATTTATTTTCTAAATGTAGTAAATCACTAGAAATAGAAGCAATCTCTTGATCAGTAGATTGTAATATTTCTAATTTTTTTGCTTTTGGTTCTAGTTGAGATAATAAAAATTCGTAATATTTTTTCTTAGAAGCGTAATTTGTATCATCAGGAGGAGAAATAATCAAATCGTCAAGTACACTTATATTGTTTTTACATCTAGTAATTTCAGATTTTATAGAATCTAAAAAAATATCATTAAGATAATTGTATTCATCCATAAATATTATTGCTTTACTAGTCATTTCAGTTACTTTTTCATAAGAAAGAAGACTTAAATCTCTTATATATTCTAAAAACTCACATTGATAAGATAACATATCTCTTAAAGCATCATAGCCATTACCTTTTAAGTGACTCTTTGAATCAGTAATAAAAGTATTTATTGTACCAATCAATAAATCAATATCACTAGCTTTGTCTAAATCATTACTAGCTTTTCTATTATATTTTTCAAACTCATTTTTCCAAAATACTGTCATAATAATTATTCCTCTTTTTTAACTAAATTACCTTCAGTCATAATACTTTGTAATGGATCTCTACCATGTTTTTTAGCAAAATCAACTAAATCATTAAAAGAAGATGGTATTTCAACTTTGATGTAGTCATCTCCATTTACACAATCCATAAAGTCAATATTATCAATATCAGTAATAACTGTATCAAACTTACCTCCAGCAACCGCCATTTCTGGTTTACTTAAACCTTTTTTCTCGTCTTCAAGATACTTAATAACATCATTTTTTAAATTATCTACTACAGTTTTTCTATCTGCATCTCCAGGTTTAATATATAAAATATAACCACCATCTTTCTTTTGAGTAATATAAATAGGATATTCGCTATTACCCATTTCTTCTGTTATATCGTAAAAATCAGTTTTTGATGATTGTACTTTTCTTTCAAAATTATCTACTTGTTTATCTGCTTTTTCTTGCGTTAATAAATTAGAAGCCTTTAAAGTTTCTTCACTTAATACTATTTTATTTAAACCTAATTCCAATTCTTGATCAGCTAAAAAGTTATCCATATCAGATAATAATTCGCCTGCACTTTTGAACTCTTCTAATTGATCTATTATCTTTTCTTCTAATGACCTTAATATATTATTTATATTGTTTTTAGATTGTAGCACATTATTTATTATTTCATTTGATTTACTTCCTTCTCTTATTTGAATATTAGATAAACCATAAATTCTTTTAGTTTTTTTAATTATACTATCTATATTAGAAGTTAAATAATCTTTTTCATTTTGAACAGATGTAGAATTTCCTTTATCTTCCATATATACCATCCTTTACTTAATCATTATAACCTAATATTTTAATTAATCTTTTATTATGATAAATAAAACTACTTACAGGAACATCTTTTAAATTTGAAGTATTAGAATTAACTAAAATATCTATAATACTATTTTTATCTTTCGCTACCCTAGAAACAAGTGTAGTATGTGAATATATATTATTATCTTTATATCCAATATGAATTATATCACCAGGTTCAGCATAAAATAAGTTTAAATCAACTTCTGAACATAAGCCAAATCCAGTATTATTTTTTGCATAATAGTAAAAATAATAAGTTGAACTCCATGAACTGCTTCTACCTCTCTTTACATTATTCTCATTTAATTCATCACTATAATACTTCCATTGTTCATTTCCTTTATAATCCATTGGAATTCCACCCTCATGAATTGATTGAGATGCATAATTCGCACAATTACCACCTAAATTTGAATAATCTAAATAATAATCATTTCTATCTTGTATATATTTATAAGAATAATTGACTGCTTTTTCTCTATCATATTTATGTTCACATTCTTTTTTGGGAATGTATTTTTGACTATTTGCTTCAACTAATAAATTCTTATTCTTCTCACTTTCTGTTTTAATATAATTTTTATATTTTTCTTTTAATAAATCAACATCTTGTATAGTAAAATCATCTTCTAACAAAGAAGTAAAAATAATATAGTTATCTTTTTCTACTCTAATGGAATCAATAGTATATTTTTCATTATCTTTATTAAGAATGATTTCATTATCCACATCATACATAATAGATGTAATATCATTTAAATAATTATAATTGTAATAATTATCCTCAGTAAAATCTATAATAATTTTATTATCTTTTATTTTTACTTTTTTTATTTTTATATCATAATATGCTTTTTTTAATCTCATATCATTTAATTGTAAACTATGATGATATATTTCTAAATCTAAAGTAGTTTGTGCAAGATAAGATTCTTCTTTTTTTTCATTACTAAATAATTTAGTTAAATCTCTAGATTTTAAATTAACTAATGAATCAGTATACAAATCCAAATATGATACTATGATATCTTGCCATTCTTTTTTTATATCAGTATTTGTTTCATTAGTTATTTCATTTAAATATGTTTTATTAAATATATCTAAAATAGTATCTTCAATATTTTTATCTTTTTTATTAATAAATAAAACAATTAAAACTACTATAATTAATAAAAATAATCTGCGTTTAAATTTAGTTTTTATTTTACGTTTCCTAGCCAATCATTTCACCTACTTTATACAAGTATTTTATTAATTATTTCTTTTACTGCTTTCATATCATTATGTGGAATTTTTTTGTCTTTTATAATTATAAATTCTTCATGACCTTTTCCAAGTATTAATAAAATATCACCACTATTCAAATAAGAAATTGCTTTTTCAATTGCTTTATATCTATCTAGTTCAATTTCATAATTACTATTCTTAATACCTTTTAACATATCATCTAATATTTGAGTTATATCTTCATTATGTAAGTCATCTATAGTTACAATTGCTTTTGTAGAAAGATTAGTTACAATATCCATCATTATTGGTCTTTTTGTTCTATCTCTATCTCCAGTACATCCAAAAACAGTATAAATGTTTTTATCTGTCATTTCATGAGCTGTTTTTAATATCTTTTCAACAGCATCTGGTGTATGAGCATAATCAATAATAATAACATTATCTTTATATTTTATTGTATTCATTCTACCATCTGGTGAATCAATTAAACTCATCACATTTTTAAAATCTTCATACTTATTTCCTAACTCCTCTAAAATGATAATTGATACTAAAACATTATAAATGTTATGTTTTCCTGGAATAATAGTTTTTATTTCATATTCTTCATTATTATGTTTATATTTAAAAACTGAATAATCTGGTTTTAAATCATAAGATGTTATTTGATAATCACTTTCATTAAAACCATAAGTAATATAATTATCAGTAATATATTTAGTATGATATGGATCATCTATATTTAATATTGATATACCATCTTTTTTTAGTTTATCAAATAGAATTCTTTTAGCATTTGAATAGTTTTCCATAGTTTTATGATAATCTAAATGATCTTGTGTAAGATTAGTAAAAATTGCATAATCAAACATTAAAGTATTTAATCTTCCACCTTCAAGCCCTTGAGAAGATGCTTCAAGGACAACATATTTACAATCACTTTCATATGCATCTACAAATAACTCATATAAAGAAGATAAATCAGGACTGGTATTTGGAAGTGATAATACTTTTTCATCAATATAATATCCAATAGTTCCAATATATGCTGTTTTAATTCCCATTTTATTTAATGATTTTTGGATAATATATGCACTTGTCGTTTTGCCATTTGTTCCAGTAATACCAATAAGTTTAATTTTATCAAAAATATAAGAGTATTCTTTTTTTAATATTTCTTCTAAATATTTTTTTGTATCTTTAACAACAATTGTATTAACAGAATAATTACCATGTTCACATACTATAGTAGTAGCTCCATTTTCTATAGCTTTTTCTATATATTTATGGCCATCATTTTCTTCACATTTAACTGCTACAAAAGTATCTCCTGGCTTAATTTTTCTAGAATCTGTTTTAATTGTAATCATAATTATTTCTTCCTTTATAATTAAACTATACTAAATAAATTATATCATTAAATAATGTAATTTAAAATAAATTTGATATGTCATTGTAAAATAATAGTATATAAATTTAGTGATTTTTTGAAACATTTAATATAATTCCAATACTAATCATACTAACTAAAAGCGATGATCCACCATAAGAAATAAATGGAAGTGTTACCCCTGTAATTGGGACAAGTCCAACTACTACACATAAATTTAATAATGTTTGAAATATTAATAGAAAAGAAAAACCAAATATTAGATATTTACCAAATAAATCTTCTTTTTTAATAGCACACATAATTAAATTATAATAAAGAATTACAAATAGAATTATTAAAGTAACTGATCCAATAAAACCAAATTCTTCAGTAATAATTGAAAAAATAAAATCAGTTTGTGGTTCTGGAAGATAGAAATGTTTTTGTCTTGAATTAAACAGCCCAAATCCTAATAGTCCTCCTGGTCCAATAGCATATAAACTTTGTATCATTTGAAAACCACTACCTAATGGATCAGACCAAGGATTTAAAAAAGATGTAATTCTATCCAAACGATAAGGAGCTATTATAATTAAAATAATTATACCAATAATACCAAGTATTCCTAACTTATAAAAAATAGATACATCACATCCAGAAATAAATATAAGTCCAATTAAAGAAGAAACTATTACCATTCCAGTACCAAAATCAGGTTCTAACATAATTAAAAAGAAAAAAATCATTATCACAAATAAAATTGGCATCATAAATTTAAAAGTGTTTCTTTTAATATTATCATTTCTAGATAAATACTTTGATACAAAAATAATTAATGAAATTTTTAATAATTCACTTGGTTGGAATCCAAGTCCAAATAAACCAAACCAACTTCTACTACCATTTCTGATACTACCAATACCTGGTATTAATACTAAAATTAGAAGTAAAAAGCAAATACCTAAAAAAGTATTTGCATATTTCTTGTAAATATTATAATTTATTTTTGAAAAAATAAACATTAGAAATAATCCTATAATAAAAAATACACTTTGTTGTAATAAATACTTATATGGATTATTATATTTAAATTCTGAATAAATATAACTACTAGAATAAATCATTAGAAGTCCAAATAATGAAAGAATTATAGTAGTTATTAGTATAATTTTTTGTCTTTTTGTAATAATTTAACCCCCTTAATTATTATTACTACATCCAAACTCCATAATAAACTGCTATCATTCCCATCATGAATCCACCTATCAAGAATAATTTAACTATATCTGTTTCTTGCCATCCTAATTTTTCAAAGTGATGATGAAGTGGAGCCATTAAGAATATCTTATGACCAAATTTTTTTATAGAAATAAGCTGTATTATTGAACTTAAAGTTTCTATAACAAATACACCACCAATTAGTGCAAGAGATAACTCATGCTTAGTAAGTATTGCTATAGCTGCCATCGTAGAACCTAAGCAAAGAGAACCTGTATCTCCCATAAATACTTTTGCTGGATGAGTATTATATACTAGAAATCCTAGCAAACTTCCAACTAGTACAAATGAGAAAATAGCCATTTCAGTATAGCCAGCTACCCAAGTGGTTCCCCAAGTAATAATACCAAAACTTAAGAATGCTACAAATGAAAGACCTCCAGCAAGTCCATCAAGCCCATCTGTTAAATTAACAGCATTTGAAGAACCTACTAGTAAGAATAGAATAAATATTCCATAAAACCATTTTAAATCAACATTAATACCAAGAGAAGTGATAATTAAATGTGTATCTCCTCCTCCTTGCATATATATATAGAAAAATACAAGTGCTATTAATACTTGAATTATTAATTTTTGAGATATAGATAATCCATCGTTTTCTTTATTTTTAATTTTTAAAGCATCATCAACAAAACCTAAAGCAGCATAAGAAATAAATACAAAAACTAATATTAAAAGATTATGTGATATTTCTAAACTACCTCTAAAATAAAGAAACAACATTACTAAGAGTGAAGAAATAATAAATATTAATCCTCCAAGAGTTGGTGTACCATTTTTAGATGAATGTCTAAATGCAGTAAAAGAACTTATTGTTTGTTTTAAATTATATTTTTTTAAAACTGGTATTAAGAATAATCCAATAATAACTGATAAGAAAAAGCTTAACATCAATCCTAAAATACTCTTTGCTAATATTAACATAATATTCCTCCTAAAAATATTATACTTTATATAATGATAACTCTATAATAATTTTACTATTTATATGTAAACTTTATGTCTTATATATTAATTAAAAACTTTTCAATAACATCATTTTTATCAAATCCATTTACTTTAATATCAATATCTGCAGCACTTAATTTATGTAATATATCTATAATATCTTTTACACTATATTTATTTAAGAATGGATATAATTTTTTTATTGTATAAGGATTTACACCAAGTAGCCTTGATAATTCAAGATCACTCTTTTCACTTCTTAATTCTTTTACTTGAAGTAAAAGTCTAAATTGCTTAGCTAAACTATCAATTATTACTATTACATCAATATTACAACTTATTAAAACTTTATAAGATTTCATACTAGAAGCAATATTTTTTTCCATTACTGATTCAATAAACTTAAACATTTCTTTTTCAGTGTTTTTACTAATTACATCATCTATATCTTTATCAAGTAATTTATTATCACCTATTTTATATAATAATAATTTATTAACTTCATTAATAGTAAAATCTGGATTATAATCGCACAAATCTAGTATTCTTTTAATTTGATCATATGAGGCAATTATATTATTGTCTTTAAACATATTAGTAATATATTCATGTAATCCTTTATAATCCAATTTTTTAATTTCTCTAATATCACATTTACTTCTAAGAAGTTTAGTTAATGACTTTCTTTCATCTAAAGATTCATCAATACATTTAAAGATTATTATATTATCATTCATATTTTCAATGTATCTCATAAATACTTTTTCATCATTTTCTTTAATTTTTTTAAGTGAAAAATTAGATACAATAATTAGTTTCTTTTCATTAAATAAATCAACATAATTAACTTCATCAATAATATCTATTATTGATGATTCATTAAAATCATATTTAATAATATTACTAATATTTAAATCTTTAATTAAAGCATTTACACTATCATTTAAGATGTTAAAATCACTACCTAAAAATACATATATCATGATTATTTATCCTTTATAATAACACTTCTAACACTAGAATCAATAATAAATGTTTCAATGTTATCTATTTTTTTATTATTAACATAAACTAATTTATTCTTATAAGCTATTTTCAAAGCATTTAAAAGTTCATTTAATGAAGAATAAATTTTTACTTTTACAACTGTAGTTTCTCCATTATTAATTGTGATTATAGTATTATCATACATATAATCTTGGTGTATTGCTTTATATATTGCAAGTATTTCTTCTATACTATAGAATACACACTTTGAATCTTTAAATTTTTTATTTGAATGTACAATACAAATATTTAAAAAAGCATTAATATATTTTTCATATGCATTAATAGAGTATAAATCATTACTATCTATACATAAATAGCATGTTTTCATATTAAATATTTCCATAAATTCATCAATTGCTTCTAATATTTCTTCATAGCATTCTACATTAATAACTACATCTTTTAAATCTGTTTTTTTATCATACAAAGAATTAACTACTAATGTAGTCTTACTATTAATTTTTTTATTTAAAGAATATTTAGTTAGTGATTCTATAATGTCACTCTTTTTTAATTTACTAATACTTTTAGTAGGATTCAATTTTATTCTTTTATCAATAAAATCATTTTCAATTACTAAAGAATCACTTTCAAAATTATTATAAAATGATTTTCTAACACCAGCGATGCTACCACTAACAGGACTAAATATATTTGTACCATCTTTCTTTGTACCTAATAGTTGATTATTATATATTTTTGCATTCTTTTTTAGAGATAATAAATTAATATCATCAAATGGTATATAAATAAACTCTGGTGTTAAATAAGTTATATATTCTTGTACTTTTCTTTTTTGTTTCATATAAATACTCCATAAACAATTATATATTATTTTACTACTTTTTTAAAGAATAAAATATACTAATTATCTTTTGCTCATATTTATCTATCCACCTATAGAAGCAATACATTTTTTTGTATAATTGTATATGTATTTATAACCATCATTGGTGTAGTGTACTCCATCTTCTTGTATATAATTTCTTTTAACCCATTCATTTAGCGGAATTGAACCATAAATATCGCAATAATACACTTTGGCATTTGGGGATTTTTCTTTAATCCTATTTATACATGTATTCTTCATATAATTATTAAATTTTTCTATACCTTCATTCCTGTTATCTAATGAATAATAAACAGATTTACTTTCATCAAAAGGATTAACAGACACAATAATAAAGTTATTCTTCTTATCAAGCCAGCTAACAAAATCAACATAATAATCACAAAATCCTAACATAGTTGTTGGAGCATTTACTCCATAATTTACTGTAACATTATAAGTTTTATTCTTATTAGATTTTATTAATTCTTTAGCTGCATTCATATCTGAAAAAAATCTCTCATCATATTTGGCTCCTGAAGTTGCAAATATAGATTCTTTACTATCATCTATATTTAAAAATGATTTTAAACCTTTATATGCTTCAGTTCTAGAATCACCTAAATAAATAATGTTATTATTAATACTATTTGAATCAACATCTTCTATTGGTTCTATTGTTCCATCATCAACTAAGTTTCTGCAATCATAAACTCTTGCAGTTTTATATGCGTAAGCATCATCATTACCAGATTTAATTTCTTTTTCTAAAATATCTACAAAACTCATTCCTTTAGATCCAGCAGCTTCAATTTGTTGTTCAATTCCAGTAAAAGAATGATATGTTGCATCAGTAGTTGTTCCATCTTCATTTGCTAAAATTAAATATCTAGTTTGATTAACAGCATCATCTATTTCTTCTTTATGTGCACCACTATCATATATTGATACTCTAAGTGAATTTCTATAATTTTGAGAGCAACTTCCTGCATTATAATATATTTGTTCAAAATCTCCTAGAGTTAAATTATTTGCAACAACTCTCCATACAGTATTATGAATAATTACGGTTTTATAAATTATCATAAACGCATATCTTGAATCAGGTGAAATTTCTATTTTTTGTTCGCCAAAAAATACTCCTTTTTGATATTCATATAATGAAATATTTTTTCTCGCAACTGCTTGTCCAGTACTTATATCTACTGCTCCGCCAGGTAATTCTTCTTCTGCATTTTGATATCTATAAGGACCAGGGGGACATGTTTGCAATCTAATTTGAAGTTCTTCATCATGTAAAACCCATTTGCAAGCTTCAATCAATTCTTTTTGAGGTTTAATATCTCTTCCTAAACCAGTACTTACCATATTATTATTCTTTTTAGGTTTGTTTATTTCATCTATTTTACTTTTAACATCTGCAAGTCTTTTTTTATACTCAGCTCTTTTATCTTTATCTTTTATTTTAATCAAATTCATTACACCATTATTATAATCATAAATATTTAGGCTTTCTTCTGCAATACTAACCAATTCCTCTTCTCTACTTATATATGCATCATTTATTTTATCCAACGAAATATCACCCAAGCATTGTTCATATTCAACACTATTAAGAGTAATATTGGCAATTGTTTTAACAAATGTTGGTATTAAAAATACTAAAATAGCTGCAATTACTTTATTTACAATGGACTTACTTACATTACTTATTTCACTATCATTAATGGCGCGAACTAAATCTATCATTGCACTAACTATAAGTAATATTGGCACAACAATTTTTATTATAGTAATAACTATATTAACTATTCTCATCACCTCTAAAAATTCAGGTGTATCACATAAATTTAGTATATTCATTATTCTACCTCTATTATATTATATCATATATTTTTAATGAATAAAAAGGACTTATTTAAAAGTCTATTTAATATTTTTTAAATATAATTCTTTTAAATGTTTTTTATTTAGTATCTTTTCACCACTTTTTGAATATTCAATAAATACATCTTCTAAAAATGATTTCAATTTAGGATTTAATATCACCTTAGCCTTTTCTTTATAAAAATAATCAAGGGGATCACTAGTTTTATATTCTTTTTTCCTATATACTTTTGAAGCGGCAATTCTATCACAAATCATTTCAAGCATATATTTAAAAGGAATAATAGGAGTTGGCTCTGGTGCTGATATATCATACCAATATTCAAAATGATGTTTATTTCTTCCTTTATGATGTAACCATGCTTGAGAAAAACCATTTGCTTTTTTACAATTTACAATTGGACTATATTTTCCATTAGCATAATACTTAACTGATTCACTAAATTCTTCATAAGAATACTTTGATAAATCATGAACAAGTCCTCTAAATGGTATGCCAACTTTTAGGCTTAATTTAAATACTTCCCATCTATGTTTATTAACAGTATGAAAATGTTTTATAATCTTTTTTATCATATATACTCCACTTAAAAAAAATCAATAATACATTATTGATATTTTTGCATTTGTTTCATTAATTGATTTACTTGTTTTTGACTAGGATTTCTTCCCATTCCTCTCATTAATGTTTTGATCATTTCTTCACTAATAGGAGGATTTTCTTTTAATTGTTTTTTAAATACATATTTAGCAATAAAAAATCCAGCAATTAATCCAGCAATTAAACCAAATAAAACATATAATATATCCCATACCATAATACTTCATCTCCTCAATAGTAATTCTAACATAAAAGGTATTGTTATTTCAAGATAATAAAAAGAGGATTTTACTCCTCCTTATATTTAGGTTCTAATACTACATTTAATATATCATCATTCTTAATAATAGTATTTTTCTTTATACTAAATTGTTTTACATAACCATATCCTTCAAATACTACTTTTAAATTTAAAAGTTTTGCATATGTCTCTACTTCACTTCTACTCCACGAAGATATATCTAACATTTTATACTCATTAGAAGCAGTTAATAAGAAGATTTTATTATCAATATTTAATTTAGTTCCTTCTTTTGGATATTGATTAATAATTTTATCTCCTGTACCAATAACAATTGGTATTAATTTTTTATTAGTTATCTTTTCTTTTACTACTTTGATATCACTATTTATATAATTTTCTACTTGATATATTTTTGTTTCTTTTTTAGATTTTTTAGAATTAATATTTAAATAAGTACCAATATTTTTGACTAAATCCTTAACTGCTGTTTTTATTCTATCTTGAGTATCAATTTTACTAACAGCAACGTATATTACAATTTGAGGATCTTTTCCAGGGAAAATACCAGCAAAACTTCTTACATATGTACTAGCCAAATACTTTCCGCCAGAAGCAATTTCAGCAGTACCAGTTTTTCCAATTAAATCATATTTTTTAACATAATATCCAGTACCAGTAGAAACTCTACTTCTACCATCAACTACGCCCCTCATTAAATCTATCATATGATTTATTGTTTTTTCACTATAAACTTTTTTAACTTCTTCTCTTTTGCCTTCATAAACTATATTACCATTTTCATCTACTATTTTTTTTACTAAATATGGTTTAATTACTGTTCCTTTATTTCCAATAGTACTTAATGCTTGCAACATTTGAATAGCAGTTACAGTAATACCTTGTCCAAATGAAGCAGAAGCAATTTCAGTATTATACCTGAAATTAATAATACCAGAACTTTCATTAGGTAAACTTATTCCAGTTTTACTGCCATATCCTAAAGAATTATAATAATCTTTTAATTTTGCTCTACCTAATTTTAAAGCTAAACGAGAAGCAGCAGTATTTGAGGAAGCCATAAATCCTTCATCATATGTTATTTTTCCCCATCCATAATAGTTCCAATCTCTAATATTAGCGTCATCTACTTTTAAAACTCCACTCTTATATTTTTTATTACCATTATAAATACCTGCTTCCATCGCAGACATAAAACTAAATATTTTCATAGTTGAACCAGGTTCATAAGTATTAGCTACAAAAGGATCATAATATGATTTGATTTCAAGAGTATTATTATTAAAACTAGGGCTAGATGAAACACCTAATATTTCTCCAGTTTTTATATTCATAACACTAATTGTTATCCATTCTGGTTTACCTTTTTCTAATGTCTCACGTGCTTGTTCAGTAAACATTTGAATATTATTATCTATAGTTAAATAAATGTCATTACCACTAATACTTTTTCTTTCTATTGTAGGAGTATTAGTTATTTGATAACCTTGTAAATCAGATTGATATTCAATATAACCATTTTCACCAGTTAATTCATCATTATAATATTGTTCTATTCCCATTTCTCCAACATAATCACCAGAATCATTTCTCCTTGCATATCCAAGAGAATAAGATAAGAAATCACCATTTGGATAATATCTTTTCGTACTTGAAATAAAATCTATTCCAGGTAAATCCAATGATTCTATTTCATCCTTTACAAGTTCAGTTATTCCCCTTCCTCCAGGGCCTAATTCTACTTGATATGGAATTCTTTCAGTACAATTACCATTATCATCACATGATTTTATTTTTGAATTTAAAAGTTGTAATATTCTTTTTTTACTCATATTAATAATTGGACTTAGCTTTTCTGCTGTTAACTCTTTATCTACAACATGATAAGGATGAAGAGGATCTTTAGTTCTAGAAGGTTCAAGATATGCAATTACTGTATAACTATTAACATCTTTTGCTAATACTTCACCACTTGAAGAATAAATAGTTCCACGTCGTGCAAATATTGTTTTTTTAACTGTGTCTCTACTTGATGCAAAATCGTGAAGAGAAACATCTCCTACTTTAACATTTCCAAGTCCAATATAAATTAATTTTACAATTAGACATAAAAAAATAAAAACAACTATAATAACAAATATTATATTTATTTTTATTGTTTTTGTTTTTTTCATATAATTGCACCTCTACTCTTGAACTTCAGAAACTACCCTAATATTACTATTATTATACTCTAGTCCAAAAGTATCTGCAACTTCTAATGCATTATCTAGACATGCTAATTCATTAATTTTCATTTGCATACCAGCATTCAACTCTTCTTGTGTATCTATTTTACTTTTTAATCTTTGAAGTTCTGAATTAGTTGATTGAATATTAGCTTGACCGATAAAATTAACAAAAATTGTTGCAAGGATAAAAAATATGATTAGAGCCATCATAGTATTTTCACCTTTTAATTTTACATATTTTCTTTTTTTCATTTTATCCTTTCTATAACTCTTAATTTAGAACTCCTACTTCTTAAATTATCCTCTAATTCTTCTTTACTTGGAGTTATTTTTGCTATCTTTTTAGCTCTTGCTTTTAGTTCTTCAGGAACTATTGGCATTTTTCTTGCTCTTTCATCGTCTGCACATAAATCATTGAATACATGAGCGACAATTTTATCTTCTAGAGAATGAAACGTTATTACGCATAACCTCCCACCTACTTTTAATAAATCAAAAGCATCTCTTATACTACTTTCTAAAATATCAAGCTCATGATTAACTTCTATTCTAATTGCTTGAAAAGTTTTTCTTGCAGGATGTGATTTATTTCTATAACTAATTGGAACACTATTTTTAATAATTTCAGATAGTTCTAATGTTGTTTCAATTGGTCTATTATCAACTATTGATTCAGCTATACTTTTTGCATATTTTTCTTCACCAAATTTAAACAATATATTTACTAGTTTTTGATAACTATATTCATTTACAACTTTATATGCATCTAATGGATTACTTTTATCCATTCTCATATCAAGTCTTGCATCTTTATGGAAAGAAAAGCCCCTTTCTTCTTCATCAAGTTGAGGGCTTGATACCCCTAGGTCAAAAAGTATTCCATCTACTTTTTCATTAATGAATTGTTTCATATTTACAAAATTACTTTTAATAATTTTATAATTATTTGATATTTTTGATAACTTTTCATTTGAATAAGTTATTGCTTCACTATCTTGATCAAAGGCGAAAAGAAACCCCTTTTTATTTAATTTCCTTAAAATCTCGCCTGAGTGCCCTGCATATCCTACAGTAGCATCTATAAAAATTTTACCCTCTGACACATTTAAGTACTCGATTACCTCATTTAATAAAACACTTTTATGCTTCATAATTACTATCGAATATATCTTCAGTTATTTCTT
>JAEEGL012449281.1_pt1 | contig 14656 bp, 17 predicted proteins | sample 9134231 | NCBI WGS metagenome assembly JAEEGL01 (sample SAMN16246548, study PRJNA631951) | gut metagenome | biome: gut microbiome; feature: rumen; material: fiber-attached | host: Bos | place: Iran: Karaj | collected 2018-10 | reverse complement strand
AATATCACATCTCTACAAGAATACAAAAAACTTGTAGAAGATTGGATATTATTTTATAACACAAAAAGATTAAAATCAAAAACTACAAGAAAATAATCTTGTAGTCTTTTTTTTAATGTCTCCTAAATGGGGTTCACTTCACCATACTAGATACTACTCAACCTGAGATAGCATTAAGTGATAATGCTCCCTCACCCACTTTTTATAATACTTATATAGATTTTTTCAATATATAAAATATAAACTTAATCATAAGATTAAGTTTATATCTCTAGTATCCCCAGTAGAAAATCGAACCTACATTCCAAACTTAGGAGGTTTTTACACTTATCCATTGTGTTATGAGGACATACATAAATTATAGTACAAAAAAAGATACTTGAAATTCAAGTATCTATTGTCTTGTATCTAGAATAATAGTAGTTGGTCCATCATTAACTATTTCAACAGTCATATCTGCACCAAATACACCTGGATAAGTTTTAATTTCTTTATTTAATTCTTCATTAAATAATTCATAAAGTTTAACTGCATCTTCTCCACGCATAGCATTTATATAAGAAGGTCTATTACCTTTCTTAGTATCTGCTTGAAGAGTGAATTGAGATATAGAAAGTATTTCTCCACCTTCATCAAGGATAGATTTATTCATTACTCCATTCTCATCTTCAAAGATTCTTAAGTTAAGAACCTTTTTAGCAAGTTTAAGTGCATCTTCGATAGTATCTTCATTATGTACTCCTAAAAGTACATTTAAACCACTACCAATTGAATTAACTATTCTGCCATCTACTGATACACTAGATCTTTTAACCTTTTGAACTAATGCTTTCATTAGAATCTCCTTACATCTCTAATAAAGTTAAGTGTTCTTAAATCTTCAATAAATAAATCTAGTGAATCTTTATTCTTAACTTTAACTACAATATCATAAGAAATACTATTTCCATGATTCATTTCATTTACATTTGATAAAATTACATTTCTAGTTGTAGCTTTAGCTACAATAGAAAGTAAATCAAATTTATTATCACTTAAGTATACTCTTATACGAGATACATATACTCTACCTTCAGTATTATTGTTTTCATTCCATCTAGCATCAATTAATCTACTAGTTAAATCTTTAACATTAATACAATCTTTTTTATGAATAGTTATACCATTACCTTTAGTAATATAACCAATAATATCATCTCCATATACTGGTTTACAGCAAGAAGCTAAATTAACTAGTAAGTCATCAAAACCAGATACAATAATATCATTCTTATAATTAGTTACTTTAGTAATTGGATTTCTATTAACTTTATCAAATAAAGCATCTTCAACAGTTTCTTTACCTTGATAAATTAAATTTACTATATATACTGGAGTATATCTTAAAGAACCAATTAAAAGTAAAACATCTTCCCAAGCTCCAACATGTAAATCATTTATAAGTTTATTAATATTATCATCTGATAATGTTTCACTAATACTTAGTTTTTGTTTTCTAATTTCTTTTTCTAGAAGGTTTTTACCTCTTTCAATATATTCTTCTTTATCTTGTTTACTAAAATATGATTTAATCTTAGATTTAGCTTGAGTAGTCTTAACAAAATTTAACCAATCCTTATTAGGAGTTGAGTTAGCATCTGTTCTAATCTTTACTACATCACCATCACTAAGTTTAAAGTCTAAAGTAACAATGTTATCATTAACAATAGCACCAATACAAGTGTCTCCTACTTTAGAGTGAATTCTATAAGCAAAGTCTACTGGTGTTGAATCAACTGGTAACTCAATTACATCACCTGCTGGTGTATTAACATAAATAGATTTACTTAATAATTCATCAGTTACAGTTGTTGCAAACTCAGTATCATTAGTTATATCATCATTAGATGCATCAATAGTATTTCTAAACATTTGTAATTTTTGTTCCATAACTTTTAATGCATTCTTAGTTCCATGTTCTTTATAAGACCAGTGAGAAGCCATACCATGTTCAGCAATTTCATTCATTTCTTTTGTTCTTACTTGAACTTCAACCGGAATACCATCTGGTCCATAAATACCTGTATGAAGTGATTGATAAGAGTTACCCTTAGGCATTGCTATATAATCCTTAAATCTCTTAGGTATAGGTCTATACTTAGAGTGAATTAAACCAATGATTAAGTAACACTCACTTATTTCATCACATATTACTCTTATACCTAGAATATCATATATCTTAGACCAAGTATGTCCATTAGTAAGTTTATTATGAATTGAACTTACTGATTTAACTCTACATTTAATTTCGAAGTTAATTCCATTATCATGAAGTAATTCTGAGATATCTTCAGTAGTCTCATTAAGCATATTAACAAGATCACTTCTAGGTTCAGGAAGCTCTGATTCAATTTCTTCATAGATATCAGGTTTTAATATTCTAAAGCTTAAATCTTCTAGTTCAGATTTTATTGCATTAATTCCTAGTCTATGAGCAATTGGAATAAGTACATTCCAAGTTTCTCTTGCTTTTACTTTAGCTTCTTCATCACTCATACCTTCAATAGTTCTTAAGTTATGAATTCTACTTGCTAGTTTTACAATAATAACTCTTACATCTTCAGATAAAGCAACAAGTACTTTTCTTAAATATAAAGCACTTGATTCTGATTCATCTACTAAATGTAATTTATTAACTTTAAGTAAAGATTCAACTATATTTCTAACATCACTACCAAATTTACTTTCTAACTCTTCAAGTGTAGATGTACCTCTTCCAATTGTTTCATGCACTAAAGCAGAAATAATAGTAGTTACATCAGTATTTAAATTAGCTACAATCAAAGCAGTAGTAAGTGGATGAATTATAAAGTCATCACCATTCTTACGTTTTTGATCTTTATGTATTAAAGATGCATATTCATATGCTTCTTTTATTTTATCTATTTCTTCATTACTATAATTGTTTTCATAACACTTGTTTAGAAAACTCTTATATAACTTTTCTTTCTCATTCATTTTAATCACCTTGTTTAATAATTGACATCATGTATTTTTCATAGTCATCTGTTTTTGTATTTAAAATATCATTAACCATAGATGCTAGTGATAAATTATTAGACTTCTTCCAATAAAGTTCTTTACAACAATTCCAAATATCTATTTCTCTAACTACTTTAAAACCTTCTAAATACATTTCATGTTTTTTAGTTCTTAGAGCTGGTTTTAATTTATTATAAAGATCACTTTGAGTTTTAATTTGTTCCATCTTTATCACCAATTAAATTATACTATAAATATAATCAATTAAAAAGGTTTTAAATTGAACTCTCTAATTATTAGTCTTCTTATTATCTATTCTTTTTTTATCTTTTTCTATATCTTTTATACTCTTATTAGGGGTTGGTAAACTTTCAGGCATTGTACCACCTATTTCTTTAATTGCATTTCTTACTGCTTTTCCTACTTCATAATGTGTACTATCAGCAGTATACTCATTATCTACTTTATCTCTTTTTAATTTAGCTTCTGTTTGAGCAATTCTAAATATATTAGTTGCAAGTTCCTCACTACACATATTATCTAAAATATCTTCTCTATATCTTAGTTTCTTTCTTTTAAAAATATCATCAGCTGTTTCTCCATTATATAATCCTTTATATCCTGCATTATGAAATCTAGCTAAATCTTTAACTCCACTATTAACTGCAGTTTTATTTAAACTATAATTTCCCTTTCTAATTTGATTTCTTTTATATAGTCTTTTTTCTTCTTCAGTTAAACCTTGATATTCTTCTTCATATAGTTCTTGTTTTCTAGTTTGAATAGCAAAATAAGTTTGGCCCAAAGCAACCATCTTCTTTTTCGGATTAGCATTTTGAACAATTAAGTAACATATATATCTTGATAATCTATAGTCTTTAATAAATTCTTCTTTACCTTTCCCTGTTTTTATTGGCTTCCTGATTTCGGGAAGCCAATATGTTTTATCATTGTTACTGTTTCTATAAGATATTATTGCTTTTTGAATTACATTATTAAAGTTTTCCCACTTACTATACTCTAGTATTGGCATTAATTCTCTTGCATACCAATATTCATTTCCGTCTTCATCAATATGTTTAATATCTTCAAATAGTTTTTCTGTATATTCTTTTATATCATTCATACTATCACCTCCTTTCTTTAACTACTATAAAAGAAAGGAAATGTATTATTTGTCGATTTAAGTCGATTATATAAATATAATACATAAATCTAATCAACCATTTTGTCTTTAAGGACAAAATGGTCAATATAATTATAATCACTAACAAAACATGCACTTATTGCTTTTTAATTACATGTCAATCTTTCTCCATTCACTATTCTAATCAATCATTTTCCCTAGATTGAGAAAATGATCTAAATTAAAATATATTACTAGTGTAAAACAAATACATTAAACTTTACATTTATATACAATTTGCCGACGTTGGCAAATTGTAAACTATTGTTAATTTCTTTACAGCATATTAATAACCATTTTTAAGTTGGTTAGTATTACTAACCAACAGACTAAAATTTATATTTACTTCTTATGTTAGTTTATATTCTCTAGAAATAATACTATCATCTTTAAAATAATTAATAATATATTTATTATTCTCTTTACATATAATTATTCCAATAGTATTCCCATGATCTATTCTCTTTTTATTATTATCTATATAATTCATATATACTTTTATTTGACAAAAATGCTCTTTTTTTAATTCGGTTACTTAAAGTTCTACTACCACATAACAATTATATTCTATATTAAATAAAAGTAAATCTATATAATTACATTCATCACCTATCTTAATCTTAATGTCTTAGCACTACGATTATGTTTAATAGAAATATCAATATAATAATTAATTTCATTTATATCTTCTAATGAAAATAATTCATCATAATGTGATACAGTTAATTTGGCCGTCGTCGCCGGCCATTTTAGTTTATTAAAAAAAATCATATAATTGTCGCATTCTTCTAAGAGTTCTTTCATTATACTTTTTATCTACTTCATCTATTAAAATATCTGAGTATTGTTTCATAATACTCTTTCCATATTGTTTACTAGCTATAGTTAATAATCTTCCATTTTCATAATAAGTAATTACATTATATAATTCCTTAGAATGATCTTTAACTTTTGCATATATTTCATTACAGGCATATGATTGAGTTTCATATAGAAATACTAAACATATAACTCTAAAAATTACTTATCTTCTAGTTCTTTATATTCATAATATGTATAGTTTAAATTATTTTTATTAGTTATAACCTTTTCACCTAAACTGTTTTCTAAATCTTCTTTTGCAGATTTAGATACATGTCCTCCCATTTTTGCTACTATTTTATTTTGATCTAATCCTTCAGGTTTATGCTTATCAATTAATGTTCTTATAGCCACTTCACTTAAATCAGTTAATGAAACTTCAATATCACTCATATTATCCCTTAAGTTTTCTTTTCTTATTCCTTTATATGTTTTATATTCACTCACAGTCATTCCTGACCATTCCTTATACATAACATTAGTTAAAATAGCATACTCGCTAGGATTATTTATTCCAGATTCTTTCCAAGCATATGTAAGTTTCTTTCTATCAATTATTGATTTGATTCTTTTTTCTATCCATTCAAAAGATAAACCTTTAGCTAAATAAATATCTATCATTTGTTCAATACCTTTAGATGGATCAAATACTTCATCTATCTTTTCATTTCCTAATTTAGCTAACCATAACTTAAATGGTTCTGCTTTTTTAGATGGAATAGACTCAATAAGTCTAAATATACCTTCAGTATCTAAAGTATCCGTTTCTCTCATTTTTCCATCTTGTGCTTTCATTTTCAACTGTCGACAATTTTTCGACACTTCAGATTTTTCTTCTTCAGATAATCTCTTCTTTAGTTGATACCAATAATCTCTAGGATTACTTGGATTTGCTAATGCACTTATTACATCAACTACACTAAAGTAATAATCTTCCTTTTCACTATCCCACACACTTCTTATTTTATTACCTTCAAATAGATTAGTAATTGTATCTAATTTATTTATTTTAATCACCTCCTTTCTCTCTTACTATAAGAAAAAGAAAATGATCTTTTTGTTTCTTTATGTCGAAACAAGTAATATGCATTAAAATACATTTTTTTCATTAAATTCAACTGCACGAAAAAATCGTGCACTTCTTTTTTTAACACAAAAAAGAAGTGAGCTTGTCGAAATCAACGCGCGCACTTCATTACGATACCCTTGATGTTTGCATCAAGAGACTTTTAGAAACACCCTCTTAATCATCTCTTCTATTTCTACCTATATTAGTATATCCTAATATATCATTCATATTTATTCCTCATTTTTAATTCTTCTAAATTCATTTTATATACTTTCTAAATATAATATATAATTTATAACATGAAAAAAGACTCTATTGAGTCTTTTTAATTATTATTAAACTTGTTATACATAGAATAGTTATTAATACATAATTAATAATACTATCATTTGTTTTAGGATTCTTTGTTTTTACTTCTTCAGTTGTAGTTTCTTCTTCAGTTGGTTCTACAGGTTTAGGTACTACTTTGATAGATTTTTGTTCTGTATGAACAAAATAATTATAGTCATTTTTTGTATCAATAATTTTAGTTATTGAAGGAGAATACATAAATCCTTCACCTAATAAATTATCAATTGCGTTATCAAAGTCGTTATCATTTAAAGCATATCCTAAAATAAATATTGCAGCTTCATTTCCTTCGAATGTACCTCCTTGAAGAGATATTCCATCAATATCAGTAATTCTGCCATATATTCCATATTTACCACCAATAAATGTTCCATCTTTAATAACTAATTTAACATTAGAATAGGCAACATCAATAAAACAAGAGTTTTCAGCATTTGTTTTTTCTTCAGAAACTTTAAATGTTCCTCCTATGATTTCGATATCAGCTGATTGATGAGGAAACAGCGTATATCTATCATCTCCACTATTAAATGTTCCATTTTCTATTACTAGTTTAGATTCTTCTACAGTAATAGAATCATTAAATGTACCATTCTTAATTATTACAGTTGATTCTTCTGAAAAGAAGGCACCTCCTTCAATTGTTCCTTCTCCATCTATTACTAGATTAACATCATAAGCATCAATATAAGTATTTAATGAATGATTATTTAAGTTTAAATTATAATCTCCATTTCGAATAATAATCCTTGTAAAACCAATATTATTATCAATTGTTAGATCTTCTTCAAAAACATAATCATTAGGATCAAGTACAAAACCATATTCTGTCTTTGTTATATAACCAATTTTTGTGTCTTTTGGTTGCTCACTGAATGTATTAAACATAGCTTGTGTTAATTCAATAGTATCAGCTTTAACATTTAAAATTGGGACAAACAAAAACAATCCTAATACAACTATAAATAATTTCTTTTTCATAAACTCACTCCTACTATATATTCTATTATATTTTATTAATTCTTTTCAACACTTAAAAATGAAAAAAGTAGAAAATATTTTCTACTGTAGATTAAATTTCAAAGTGCACTATATATGTGCAATAAATATTTAAAATGATTATAATACCTTTTGTAATTCTCTAGCATACCAATATTCATTTCTGTTTTCATCTATATGTTTAATATCTTCAAATAGTTTTTCTGTATATTCTTTTAATTTATTCATTAATTCACCTCCTTTCTTTTTGAATATACAAGAAAGGATAAATATTTTTTTTCGATTTATGTTGAAACAAAATAAAAAAGCTAATTACTTAGCTTTTATTTCAATATATCTTCTAATACATTATATGGTTCTATATGAGGAACAACTAATTTATTCTTAATTAATAATTCCATTTCTTTTTTAGTTATCCATTTAGCATCACTAACTTCTTCTTTTTGAAGTTTTAATTTTTCTTCTTCATTATCTAAAGAAAGAACAAATAAACTAACAACTTCTTTACTATCTACACCATTATTATTTAATTCTTCTTTGTATTTTTTAATGAATTTTATATTATTAGATTTAATTCCTAGTTCTTCTTCTAATTCTCTTTTTGCTGCATCTATATCAATCTCATTAGATTTAATATGTCCACCTACTGAAATATCCCACATATTAGGATATAAATCTTTATTCTTTGCTCTTTTTTGAAATATTACTTTTGTAGAATCTTTGTTTACTATTATTAAATGAATAGCACTATGCCATATACCTAATCTATGAGCAGATGATTTATCTATTACTTCACCTGTTTTTTCCATAGTTTCAGGATTATATATATCAATAATTTCACCCTTATAAGTATTAGTTTCTTTTTCTTTATATTTATATAAAGCACTTGGTCTATGACCACCTGTTTTTATAATTTCTTTTGTTACTTCTAGTTTTTCAGCAAATGTTCTTCTGAAGGCAGAGTTAACTACTTTTTCTTTTAGAATATCTCCATATATTTGTTCAAGTGAACCAATAGTAAAACGTTCTGGGAATAAGTTAAATATTATATCTGTATTTTTTATTCTTTTTCTTAAATCCATTATTCCTTTTGTAAGAATAATTTCATGATCAAAACCTAGTTTACTTTCATTTATAAAATAATACTTTTCATATTCACTTTTTTTATCAATAATCTTACGTCCAATTCTAAAGAATATATCATCTAGTTTAATATCTACACTATCTTCATTAATAAAATAATTAACATCATACCATTTTGAATTTTCTTTTAATTCCTTATCTATTTTTTCTACGTCTACTAATGCAATGTAAGAAACTGATATAGTTCTATTTCTAGGATCTCTATTAATATCATCATTAACACTTGATAAATATAAATCAACATTCTTTAATCCTGTTTCTTTTTCTAAAATTCTTTTTGCTGCTTCTTCAGATGTTTCATCATTTTTTACATATCCACCTGGTAATACTAATTTATCTTTAAATGGTTCTTTATCTCTTTTAACAAGAATAATACTTAGATTCTTTTTTGATAACTCACGTATATTTAAACTTTCTTTATTTGAAATTCCAAATATTAATAAATCAACTGTATAATCAATCATATATTATCTTTCCCTTTCATATATTCTTCTATAGATTCCTTTATACTCATCAAGTTTTTTCCTTTTTATACTTGATGGTATTTTATCTTCAGGAATATCTGTTTCACTTTCACATACTGGACACATTATAGTGTAATAGTAATCAGTATCACCTACATAATCAGTATGAGCTGTTACATAGATATCACTTTCTTCTACTTGAAGAAGTGATTGACAACCACCATCACCATTACCACATCCAGTACATCTTATTTTTAAATTCCAACCTGGACCTTTTTCTAACACTTTCATAATTCATCCTCCCACATAATTACATTTTAATACAAAGTGCTTAAATTATCAATAACTTTTTATCAATTTGTTACAAAGTAAGCAAAAATATTTCACAAAAAAAGTTCCCTTAGTGGATCCCACTCTAAAGAACTTTTATTATTTATATGATTATAAGAACTATGCATATAGTATTAGTTTTAAGTTTTATTGGAACTATGTATATAGTACTAATAAAACCACCCAATTTATAATAGAAGTACTTTGAATAAAGTAATAAATTTTCTAATAATAGTACATAAAACAACTAAATATTAATTAATACTACAAGAAAAGAAATAAAGAGAAATAAAACTACAATAAAGAATAAGAAGATACAATAATCGACATATTTAGACAATTTAGAATAATAAAGAACTATTTTATAGTTTTTTTATTTTATTATTAATCAAAATGCATTACAAAATCACTTTTTATTTTATCATTTTGTAAATTATCCCATTCTCTAATTAATCCTTCTTGATTTCTTGCTATATCTCTAATAGCTTTTCTAATATCCTTAGACCTTTTAAATTTTCCGCTTATCACTTCTAAAGTATCCAAATCAACGGATATTTTTTCTCCAGCTTTTTTAACATGTATATGTCTTCTATGATGTTGTTTTGTTTCATCAGCATGAATAATATATTTAAAGCCTTCATTTTCACCATAACCTCCGCCGTAACCATAACCGATATAAATATGAAAAATAAAAGAATCTAAATCAAATATATTAGATAAATCATACAAAGTATAATTCTCTATATAACTTTCTATAGCATATGTATTTTTAAAACCATGTTGTTTCCATATATCATTAATATTTCTAATCGAACATGCATAAAGACCACGTTTCAATTGATTAGTATTAAACTTTTTATCAAAGTATAATAATATATCTTCTAAAGTAAAATACTTATAGAAATAAATTGTTCCTTTCGAACGAAAACATGAACCGTCATTTAGATTATGGCATTCTAGAGTAAAACTAAATAATATTAAATCTTCTTTATTATATTTTGATGAATCAAATCTATTTATTTTAAACATATCCCTCACCGTTTCTTAAACATTATCTCCTATTTTACCAAAGATATTAAACGTATATAATAAATAAACTAATTTATTATTAACTGTATACTCTTAGCAAAACCTTTAATTTCTTTTCCTGATAAATAGGAAATCATCGTTTCTTCATTAAAAATGTTCTTACATTCAATTAAATATTTTTCGTCATCTTCAATATCAGCATAGTTAACACTAGTTTTGTATAAAATTCTATCAGTTATATTATCTACTTTTTCTAAGTCATTATTCGTTGAAGGATACCAATAATATTCTTCCTTTACAAAATCATAAAATAATAAGTACAACTTTGTAAAATTGTTTTTTATAACTTTTTCTTTTAAACTATCATGTAACTTTTCCAACATAGTTACAACAACATCTCTAGTTCCTATACAAAAAATAGCAATTTGTTTTTCAAACCTAGAAGTATAATCTTTTTTTATGTATTTATTTAATAAAGCATTAGACGTTTTTATAAGATTATTATCAACACACTCAACAATTAGCATTTCAACATTTTTTTGAGGTATTTTATCTTTTTTTAATCTGTTTTTAAACTCAGTTATAACCTCTATTTGTTTATTGTTTATTTCATCAACAATATCGCACTCTTTTAATTTAGATTTACCATGCCTAGCTTGATCGCTTATATATGAATATTTAATCAATAATTTTTTGATTATTTCTTCTACGGGAGCAAATTTATCAGGATCATGCTCAGAAATAAAATCAAAATTCATTTTTAATTTATTAATACTTTTTAACTTATAGGCTCCAGCATTCACATTATTGTGTAATATAGATTCTGTAGAAAAGATATTTTTTATTTTAAATTCATCTTTTAACATATCATCAGTTTTATTTATAATAATCGGGTGACTTACTTCAAATTCTTTTTTTATTGTCCCGGAATATAAATTATACGCCATTAATCCACCGATTTTTATGGTTTTTTTCAAAATATAATAATTAGCATCATAATCTTTCAAAAACTTATTATCTATCAATTTTGTTTTATAATTTTCTACATCTTTTAAAGGATGAGTTTTTTTAGAAATTAGACTACCTTTTTTTAGTTCGGATTTTATAATATGATACTTAAAATTTTCATCCTGTATTGAATATTTTATTGTCTTTAAATTATCTTCCATGAATCCTCCACTAAAAGTATATTTCAATAGTATACGATTTTATTATTTTTTTATATATCTACATCCAGGATAATTCTTACATCCGTAGAATTTACCATAAACACTTGTTCTTTCAACTAGCTCTCCTCCACATTGAGGACATACTTCTTTATTAGAACAATACTTATTCTTATAATAATCATAATAATCTATCTTTTGATCATTATTTAATTCTAAATATGTTTTTGCTTTTGCTTCCATTTCTGTTTTAGACGATAATATATCATCATTAGTTCTATGATTAAAATCATATTCTAATTGTCTTACTAAAGCATCTGCTCTTAATACTTTATATTTTATATCTTTAGGAGCTCTATTAGTATTTAATATAGTATCTTGATTAGCAGCTACTACTAATACTCTTCTATAATAATCAAAATATTTAGATGCAAATACTTTCTTAATCTTTGAAATATTCTTATCCCATATTTTTCTTATTACTTCTCTTTGAGCTTCTACTTGTCTTAATGGTGAATACATTCCTGTTTTAATCTTTTTACCATTAGTATTAAGTTCTCTAATAAAGTCTCCTTTATCATTTACTGTTATATTACCAACTAGATTTTTACATTCAACATAATATGTAAAAACTGGAGTAATTATTACATAATCTATTTGAGCTGTTAAATCTTCATATTTAACTTTGATATCTCTTAAAACATACATACCAAGGTGACTCTTCATTAGTTGATACTCTATTTCATTTTCACCTTCTAATCCTTTTTTAACTATATATAATTCGTTACTAATTTTTTCATTAGAAGGATACTCTTTATTTAGTTTTATTAAAGCATCATATTTATCTTTAAGATCACTATTACTTTTATAAATAATAGTATCTTTAAATCTAAGTGCTTCATAAGCCATATCAACTAATCCCATAACTATCACCATACAAATTATAACATAAATAATATAAAAGAATATATTAATAAAAAAGATTGAGTAATTACTCAATCATTAATTCTTATATTAATAAAAGTGCTATTAATATTTTAATTTAGAAATAATATTATTTTTTATATTATCTGATATATCTAAATCATTTATATATTCAATAGTATCTTTAATACATTTTTCAATACGTTCTAAACGTACTAATTTATCACCAAAATCATCTAAAAATACAGCATTTTCAATTAAATTTAATTTTGCTTTATCTAAACTATTAATTATTTCTATTGTTTCATCATATAATTCTTTATTTTCAATCTTATTAAATAAATCCATCCATTCATTTAAATTTTTAATTTCTTTTGTATCTTTCACTTTTGCCTCCTTATTTAGCATATTGACTATAAATATATTCTATTATAGCATTGCAATCTTTGTCATTTCCAACTTTGACTTTAAGTTTTTCTCTATAATTATCATCAACTAACTTATCCAAAACTTTTTTTCTTTCATCATATTTACCATAATGTAATAAATTATGATGATAAGGGCATAATTTAACCTCATTAAAATCATTATAAATAAGGGTATTAATTTCTTTATTATTAATGTTTTTTTCAATATATTCATTCTTAAACCAATCAGGTTTATCCTTTTTAATTATATTATTAAAACTTTGTTGTAATATATGATGGATTTCATAATAGTATAAATTATTTGGTTTTAAAAATGAATGTTTTCCTTTTTCAGATTTAGTACAAACAACACAAGCATCATTATTATATTTTTCCCTTAAAGAACTTAATTCAGGTTTAAAAACAGTTTTTTCTAAAGCTTCTCTTAAAGTATTATATTTTTTTTGATTCAAATCAATTTTAGTTTGACTAATACGTACACCCATTATACCCATTTTTTGAATAGACGAATTTGTAATTTCATCTTTATGTATATATTTAAAAGTATTTTCATCATTCTCTGAAATAGCTTTAAATTCTTTAAGATAAAATCCATGATATTTTTTATTTGCCCATTCAATATAATCTTTTTGTTTTTCGTCACTATAAGTCGACATTCTTTCATGATCAGCTACAACTTTTTTACAGAATTCAGAAAATAAAAAAGTATCATCCACTTTTTCATCAGTAGCATCAGATTCTACAACTTTTGCTTTTAATAAAATTCTATCAGTTAGATGTCTTTCATCATGAAAATAAATATATACAATATCTTCTTTATTAAATCTTTGAACATGAGTTCCATCTTCACGCCCATTACTCCAACATATACCAAAATCAGTTCTTTCATTTTCTTTTTGCAAATCATCTAAATTATAATCATCAAAATTAGCTGGAATTAAATATATATGACCATTCTCTTTCATTAAACTCACCTCACAATAAAAATATAATAAATTTTACTGGAATACAACAATAAATAATTATATAAATAGTAAATATTTTTGTGCTCTCCAAGGGGGGGAAAATTATAGCTTTCCTTTTGTCCACTGTAGTACACATTTTTCCTTATAAAATAAAGGTTTGTACGCTATAGTTCATTTTTTGATTTTTTAAAATATGTCATTTAGATACCTAAAATGGTATGTAAAACTGAACCTAGATTTTTATATTAAAAATCAATATATTTTCCAAGCCAAAAGAATGATATAGAAAAAACTAGGATTTTTTAGGAAAACTAGTTTTTTCATTAATAGTATTTAATTAATATCACTAATATTAATTAATCCTACTTTTTTATTGATATAATTCACAATTGATTCTTTTTTTATTTTATTATTTAATATCATTTCATATAGGTATAATAATGATTTTGTATCAATTATCAATGTTTTATTTTTTTCTGCCAATTCTATTTGCATTTCATTTATTTCATCCCTTAGTGAAATATCTTTTGTCCTTTCATAATTAATAATTAAAATCTTTATTATTTTTTCTTGTAAGTTATTTTCTTGTAAATAATCTAAATATTTTGAATAATGAACATCTAATTGCGATATATGTTCATATTTTACATTAGAACTAACTCCTTTTATTTCTCCAATATAAGTAATATCATTTTTTTTGAATAAAAAATCTTCTTTTTT
>JAEEGL011162003.1_pt1 | contig 14656 bp, 11 predicted proteins | sample 9134231 | NCBI WGS metagenome assembly JAEEGL01 (sample SAMN16246548, study PRJNA631951) | gut metagenome | biome: gut microbiome; feature: rumen; material: fiber-attached | host: Bos | place: Iran: Karaj | collected 2018-10 | reverse complement strand
GAATACTATTTATTTTCTCACTTTTTTTATTTGCGGCACAATCCTACTCGCAGTCGTCGATGACTGACGAGCAGGTTGTCCGCTTTGTTTTGGATCAACAGGAGAAAGGAGTAGCTCAAGAACAGATCGTATCGAGATTGTTGCAACGTGGTGTCACTCCCCAACAGTTGAGAAATATTCGTAAGAAATATCAGGCTCAGCAGGAACAATTGGGTGCAGTGGATTTAGTTGGACAGTCGAATGATAGGAATGCTTCTCGACAACGTATTGATAAGCAAAAGGAAAACGAAGGGAGTCAGCAAAAAAACAACTATATGATTCGTAGCCAGATTCGTGGTAAAAATGGTATTGGTAACTATTCTTACGATGAAAGAAAGGCAATGCTGAATGATGACATTGTTTTTTTTGACATTGATTCTGTTTTATATTATAAGAATCTATTGAAAGATGAGAATGAGGTTTTCGGACGTAATATTTTTAGTCAGGAAAACCTCACATTCCAACCTAATATGAATCTTGCCACACCTGCTAATTATGTTTTAGGTGCTGGTGATCATGTGATTATTGATGTTTGGGGTGCTTCGCAGCAGACTTTCGAGGGTGAGATTTCACCCGATGGTGTTGTGGTGATAGAGGGAGTGGGTCCAATCCATCTGGGAGGATTGTCCGTTTCAGCAGCTTCAGCTCGTCTTCGCAGTGTACTGGGCAGATACTACTCCGATTGTAAGGTGAGTCTTTCTGTTGGTTCTACTCGTAGCATTCAGGTTCAGGTGGTGGGTGAAGTGAATATGCCTGGTACATTTACTTTGAGTTCACTTTCCACTTCCTTCAATGCTCTTTATGCGGCAGGTGGTATCAGTGAAATTGGTACGCTTCGTGATATTAAGGTATATAGAAGTGGTCGCCAAATTGCATCTATCGATGTGTATGATTATTTGCTTCATGGCAATGTGAAAGGTGATGTACGGTTGCAGGATAATGATGTGATTGTAGTTGGTCCATACGATTGTTTGGTGAATGTACGTGGTAAGGTGAAGCGACCAATGTTCTATGAGATGAAATCGAACGAAAGTGTTGCCACCTTGATTGAGTATGCTGGTGGTTTCACTGGAGATGCTTATAAGAAGAATGTTCGTCTCATCCGTAAAAATGGAAATGAATACTCTATCCATACAATTGACGAGTTCGACATGAAGGGATTCTCAGTGAGCGATGCTGACTCTTTGTTTGTTGATAGTGTTGTGGCTCGTTTCTCTAATATGGTTGAGGTAAGAGGAGCCGTGTTCCATGCTGGTATGTATCAACTTGGCGGTAACATTAGTACTGTTCGTGAACTTGTGAATACGGCTGATGGATTGCGTGAGGATGCTTTCTTGGGACGTGCAGTGATGCATCGTGAAAAAGAAGATAAGACTTTGGAAGTTCTCTCTGTTGATATACAGGGTATTATGAATGGTACTACACCTGATATCGCTTTGCGCAAGGGCGATGTGCTGTTCATTCCAAGTAAACTTGACATGGTGGGTGAGCAAACGCTGAAGATTAGTGGCGAAGTGAACTATCCAGGTACATATGTGTTTGCCGAAAATACCACAGTGGAAGACCTGATTCTTCAAGCTGGTGGTCCTACTGATGCTGCGTCCTATTCCAAAGTGGATGTGTATCGCCGTATCAATGACCCAAAAGCTTTAGCAGATAATGAGGATTTGACGGAGACCTATTCATTTTCAATAAAGGATGGTTTTGTTGTGGATGGTGAAGAAGGATTCAAGCTGAAGCCTTTCGATGAGGTAGTTGTGCGTAAGAGTCCGACTTACTATGAACAACAAAATGTTACGATTGAGGGTGCTGTGAATTTCTCTGGTCAGTATTCGATGATGACGAAACAGTATAAGTTGACAGACCTTGTGAAGGCTGCGGGCGGACTTTCCACTTTAGCATATTCTAAAGGAGCTCGTTTGGAACGTGTTATGACTCAAGAAGAAAAGCTACAAAGAGAGGCATCGCTGCGTTCACAGCAAATAGCTCTCTATGAGGAAAGTATGCAGTCGAGCAATCGTAATTTTGACCTTAATAGAGCTGACACTCTTTTGACTATGAAGTTGGATATCGGTAACACTTATCCTGTGGCAATTGATTTGGAAGCAGCTCTTAAGAATCCAGACGGTCCAGACAATGTGACACTTCGTGATGGAGACCGATTGGTTGTACCTCAGTATTCAAGTACAGTGAAGGTGAGTGGTGACGTGATGTATCCTACTTCTATGAATTTTAAAAAGGGTGAGAAACTGAGCTATTATATCAAACGTGCAGGTGGCTATGGTGATAATGCTCGCAAGCGTCGTGTGTATGCCATCTACATGAATGGTTCGGTTGAATTGTTGAATCATCAATCGAAAAAGGCGGTTCAGCCGGGTTGTGAAATTGTTGTGCCATCGAAGAAGGCAAAGAACAAGTTGAGTACTGCAGAAACGATGAGCATTGGTACTTCAGCAGCATCCATAGCAACCATGATTATCACAGTGGCAAATATTCTCAAATAGTTAACTTGAGGAGTTACTAAGTTCCCTGTTAAAGAAATTATTAAGAATGGAAGAAATTCAAAGCAAAGAAATAAATTTACGAGTAGTCATAGTTAAAATATTAAAGAATAAGAAAACTTTTTTGACTAATTGTCTTGTTGCAGGTGTATTGGCTTCTCTTATTATATTGTGCGTTCCTCGTTATTATCGTTGTGAAATCTCGTTGGCTCCTGAAACTACATCTATATCTATGGGTGGTGGCTCACTATCTTCTATCGCTTCTTCCTTGGGTATTAACTTGGGAGAAGGCATGTCAGGTGATGCTATCTATCCAGCACTCTATCCTGACTTGATGGAATCTACAGATTTTCTCGTCACTTTGTTACCTATATTAGTCGAAACGGAGGATGGATCAATTCGTACCACATTTCAAGATTATCTCAAGAATAATCAGAAATCCCCTTGGTGGAGTAAAACTATTCGTTCTGTTAAGAAGCTATTCAAAAAAAAGAAAAAGGGATTCTCTGGTTCATCAGATGGTTCTGTAGATCCATTCCATATGAGTGAAGCTGAATTTGAAATTTTGGAAGGCGTAAAAAATAGTATCAATTGTAGTGTGGATACTAAGACTGAAGTGATAAGTTTAGCAGTTAAAGCTCAGGATCCATTGGTATGTGCTACAGTGGCTGATTCAATACGTGTAAAACTACAAAATTTCATCACAAGTTATCGTACTAGCAAAGCTCGTGTTGATTGTGCATATTATGAAAAAATTACTGAAGATGCAAAGCATGAATATGAACTTGCAATGCGTCGCTACAGTGTTTATTGTGATGCTCATAAAAATGTAATCATGCAGAGTTATGTAACTGAACAAGAGAAGTTGGAAAATGAAATGTCATTAAAATTCAATGAATACCAAATGAATCAAACTCAGTTACAGATGGCGAAAGCAAAAGTACAAGAAAAGACTCCTGCGTTCACTGTCCTCCAAAGTGCATCAGTACCTGTTAAGCCAGCAGGCCCTAAACGTATGATTTTTGTGGCATTAATCATTCTATTGACATTCACTTTTACTTTGTTCTATGAACTACGTGATAATATTTTGAAACAATATCAATAGATGCACGAACTATTATTGATTATTGGTTCGTGAGTATATAAAAAAGTGTCTATGGGTATACTCAATTCCATTCTGAAATGTTTACATCTGTCAGATACTAAGGAAAAGATAGTTAATAATCTTTTCTGGGCTGTAATAGGTAAAATAGTGTCTTTGCTGAGTGGATTATTTGTTGGAATTATCATTGCTCGTTATTTGGGTCCTGAAAACTATGGTCTATTGAATTATATTATTAGTTATGTTTCACTTTTCCAAATCTTTGCATATTTAGGACTCGATAGCATTGAAATACGTGAAGAAGCTAAAAATTCAGTGCCATTTCAATTGGTTATGGGTACGGCATTTGTGCTCAAGTTGATTAGCGCTTTTATAACTATTCTAGCTGTGGTAGCTACATCTTTGTGGTTTGAATCAAGTATGGAAACTACTCTTATGGTTTCCATTTACTCTCTTTCTATTGTAGCCAACGTATTTACTGTTCAGCGCAACTATTTTACTTCCATCGTTCAGAATGAATATGTTGTTAAATCTGAGATATTCAGAACGGTTGTGGGGATGACCATAAAAATCATATTACTTCTTTTTCATGTTGATTTATTGTGGTTCATTTTAGCATCAACTTTTGATTATGTGCTTTTAGCTGGAGGATATATTTTTTCTTATCATAAGAAAATCGGAAAAATGAGCGAATGGAATTTTTCTTGGCCTTACGCAAAATTTCTTCTTCGAGAATCTTTTCCACTTTTGCTCACTAATGCTGCTGTTGTCATTTACCAACGAATTGACCAAGTAATGATTGGTAACATTCTAGAAAAATCCTCTGTAGGTTATTTCTCTGTTGCTTTGAAATTTGTAGAAATACTTATCTTTGTTCCTATTATCCTCACTCAGACTATTACTCCGGTATTGGTTCGTTTTCGAAAAGAAAGCGAAGATAATTACGAAAGGAAAGCTCAGCAATTCATGAACATTACATTCTGGTTATCTTTCCTTTTGTCTGTTCTATTATCTATATTCGCTTATTGGGTTGTGATAATAACTTTTGGAGAAAAATATCTACAAGCTGTACCAATTCTTCAGATATTGGCTTTTAAAACGGCAAGTTCAGCCCTATCCTCTACAGCTGGCACCATGTTGGTGATAGAGAGGCTGCAAAAATATGCTATCCTGCGCGATTCACTGGGGTGTGTTGTCTGTATTTTGGGTAATTATTATCTGCTTCCTCGATATGGCATAATTGCAGCAGCTTTTGTGTCTATAGCGAGCGTACTAACTGCAGGCTATTTTGCAGATGCCATTATACCACCTTTCCGCCACCTGTTCCATCGGCAATGTCGGACTCTTTTTACGGGATGGCGCGATTTGGTTAATTTAGTTGTTCTTTTCAGAAATCGTAGCAAATAATTCTTTTGCATAGATTCATGTTTAAACGGATTCATTTTTCAATTTGAAATTGCATGGTTTTAGTACCTTTCATATATTTCTTCTCACTCACTATATTCTTTTGGAAGAAACATGGATGTTTCGACATTTGTGTCATGATGACGACACTCTATACTGTCACATCCTTGTGTGCTATTCCATTGGTGTTTGGTGAAATGCTTGTGGGAGAGGGAGGAATTCTATATGGAAATACTGATTTGAATCTCGGCTTTGTACCAACTGTTTTATATTGTGTTTTGATAACAATAAGTATCTTGCCATTTACAATTTTCCATAAGAAGGATTTCAAAACCATCACGCCAATCACACCTTTTGTGCTCGAAGTTGTTAGTCTATTCATCATTGGTGTTTCTATGCTCAATCTTTATCTAGTAGCAGACTCAACTGTTGAAATTCTTTCAGGAGATCTTTCTACAGTTAGATCAGACCATTATGAAGGTATCCTTTCTCCAGCCGATGTGAAAGCACTGTCTATGCCTGCCATCTTTAAAGTGATTTACTATTTCAGAGCGGCAACGATTCTTGCTCTTCCCATCATGTTCTACCACATTTGCTTCGATTCAAAGCCTTTCTGGTACATTTTTCTTCTTTTCTTTGCATCTATTAGTTCTCCTATAGCTGGAATTCAGTGCGCTGACCGTACGGAAGTCGTTTATTACGGATTGATGTTTCTCTTCTGTCTTCTATTCTTTGGCAATTATATTTCAAATAAATTCAAGCGTATTATGTGGTCTTTGGGAATTCCTATTGGACTATCATTTATTGTCTATTTCATAGCTGTTTCTGATGCTCGATTCAATACCGACGACGGAAAGGGGAGTGCTGCTGAAAGCATATTGCAGTATGCTGGGCAAAGCTATCTTAATTTCTGCTATTTCTGGGAGTGTTCCAAGTCTGATAATATTTCCACTGAAAGAGAATTTCCTCTTTACAACCACTATGTTAAAAAAGTGGATTCAAATAAAGAACAGCGTGCGAAGCGTTCTGGTAAACATGGTTTTTTTATCAGTGTTTTTCCTTCATTCGTAGGTGACATTATGCTTGATTTAGGAGTTCTGGGTGTTTTAATATGGGTAATGGTATTCCATCTTGTTACACTCCTCATCATCAAACGACCGCATAGGGAATCTTTCAATGTAGGGGAAATGTTAGGAATATTCTTCATGGCAGGAGTGCCTATCTTTGGTATTTTCTACTATCGTTATTACTCTTTTAACCATTCCCTTATTCTCTTGATGGTACTCTTCATCTATTTTTTTTCCAAATATCGATTGGTTTATAAATAGTGACTTTTTCTCATCAAATGTTTCTCTGTAGTGTACATCTTTCTCATTTCACATAAACATGATTATTTACACAATTATAGTCACATATAATGCGATACAGTGGATTGAGCATTGTTTAGACTGCTTATCCCATAGCACCATTCCAACAACTCCCATCGTCATAGATAACGGTTCAACGGATGGTACTCGCAATTTCATCCCCACCCATTATCCCCAAGTTGTTTGGCTCCCTCAGGACAAGAACCTTGGATTTGGGCAGGGTAACAATGTAGGTATACGCTATGCCATTGAGCATCAAGCCGACTATGTGCTTCTCTTGAATCAAGATGCTTATTTGCATGCAGATGCAATAGAGTTGATGCTGAAAGCCAATAAGCCTCATTCTCTCATTTCTCCTGTCCATCTGAATGGAGATGGCACAAAGCTTGATTCATCCTTCCGATATCTCATTTCATCGTGTGAGAAACAGCATATTATTGATGAAGCACTCATCAGACATACCGTTTGTCCTCTTTATGCAGTTGGCATGATAAGTGCTGCTTGTTGGTTTATTCCTGCTTCCGTGTTGAAAGAAATAGGTGGATTTAATCCTCTCTTTTTTCATTATGGAGAAGACGACAACTTTCATCAGCGCATCGAATATCACGGCATAAAAACGTATCTTGTTACAGATGCCTATATATGCCACGATCGTGGAGAACATGGCAATCTTAAAGTATTCAATAGGAAGCGTTTGCATCGTGATATGTTGCGAATCGCTTGCAATATCAATTGGGGCGGAAAAAAACGCTCCATTCAATATTTGAAATTATTGGTTGATTGTTATCACCGTTTTTTTTCAGAACATTCCTACGTACCTGGTTCTTTCCTCTACGAATTTTTCTGGCTTATCTTTCATTACATAATTGTTTCAAATTCCAGACAACAAGAAAAGCAAAAAGGCCTCGTCTGGCTTTAGTAATGATAAATAACAGAACTAATAAAGATATTTCAAAATGTGCTAAGTCTTTTATCATTACTATGTTTATAATATACACACTACATAAAAACCATTTTATATGAAAATAAATACACTATTATCATTACTTTTTATCCTACTCTCATTTTTTTCGTCAGTTTCTGCAAATGCTCAGGAACATCCTGAATATGTTCTTGTATGGGAAGATCATTTTAATACAAAACTAATAAATTCTCAAAATTGGGATAAGCTATATCGTGCTGGGCATTGGGGAATGTATATGTCTAAGAGTCCATCGGTTTATCAATTTAAAAGGAAGATACTGCGCCTTTGGGGTAAACCCAACAATGGTCTTGAGCCCAATGACACAGCTCGCTTTCTCACAGGAGGTATCACTACATACAATAAGAGAAGTATTAAATATGGAAAGATAGAGATTCGTTGCCGCATCAAAGGTGCTACTGGTACATGGCCTGCCATTTGGCTCATGCCTACCGATAGAAAGAATTGGAATTATCCTCAGCGTGCAGAAATCGACATTCTTGAATATCTTCATCGTGAAAAATATGTTTATCAAACTGTTCATACTTATTATACAGATGAGTTGGGAAATAAAAACTCACCAAAACATCAAGTGAAGTCGAAAATTAAGAGGAATCGTTTCAATATCTATACGCTAGAAATTCTTCCTAATGTTCTTATTTTTAGTATTAATGGTAGCGAAACGATGCGCTATCCTAAAATATCTTTTGCTCCTAAGGGTCAATTTCCTTTTGGTGTAGAATCATATCTTATGATCGACATGCAAATTGGTGGTGACTGGGTGAAGCATGTGGATCCATCCACTTTTCCAGCTTATATGGATATAGATTATGTTAAAATGTACGACCTCAAACAATGAGTCGGAATAGATTAATTATAAACAAAGTACAATTATAATTTATATATGCAACAGCAGACGAATTTAAAGAATAAGCGGCCCATGTTGAGCATCGTTATGCCTGTTTTCAATCATCCCAATTTAGTAAAAGTAATGATTGACAGCGTTCTCGCCAATGAATTTACTGATTGGGAGTTGTTAGTCGTGGATGATGGGTCGGATGCTTCTACTTTGTCATTTCTGAATAACTTAACATTGAGCGATACTCGTATTTGTCTTTTTCAACGTAGTGAACTACCTAAAGGAGCACCCACCTGTCGTAATATTGGGATGAATGCAGCACATGGCAATTATATTGTGTTCTTCGATTCTGATGATTATGTCACACCGCAATGTCTCGGTCAACGTGTTCAGGCAATCACCCAGCATCCCGAGTTCGATTTTATGGTATTCCCATCAGGCTTGTATATTGACCATAAATTCGTGCCAGATGCCAACGAATATGTCTATGGATATCCTATCTATACCGATGACTTGCAGGCATTTGCCAAGCGTCTTCTACCCTTCATCGTTTGCTCTAATATCTACCGACTATCTTCTCTCCGCTCTCACAAAATACAATGGGATACCCAACTTCGTTCGCTCCAAGATGCTGACTTCAATGTGAGAACTCTCATGGCAGGACTTAAATACGACTATGCTCTTTGTCCTCCTGATTATGGATATCGTATCAACGGCAATACGCAGTCAATATCAAAAAAAATTGTAACAGAGGAACACTTCAGAAGTAATATATATGCAATAGAACGTTATTACCAGCTTTTTCAGTCGGTTTTTGGCAATCAATACAATCGTGCTCTTTATAATGGTGTACTTTATATCTATCGTAGCGTATTTGAAAATGGACTTAGTCCCGACTTTGCTAGACAAATTGCAGATATAGTTAAGCAATATAGTCCTGGGTATGGACGCTTATTACAAGTACAAGTAGAGAGCAGTTTATTTCTGCGTAGCTTTCTTTCTGAGAAGCTTGCTCGTCAAATACCAATCATACCGTACCTCATTCGTTTCAGATATCATTTGAAATGCTTCCTCCCACGTAAACTCCGTAAATATAAGAATTCATGAAGAGAGTATCTATTGTCATAGTAACCTACAATTCTGAGCGCGATATCTATGATTGCATATCTTCCATCAAGGAGCATGCCGATATTCCTTTGTCTGACATTGAACTTATAGTGGTTGATAATCAGAGCAATGCACCTCAGCCCATGTTTAATAGACTTCGGCAACAATGGGGCTCCGATATCGTTCTCATAGAGAACTCTCAAAATGGTGGTTATGGGCAAGGCAACAATGTTGGCATACGTCAGAGCACATCTCCCGTTATCCTTATCATGAATCCCGATGTACGCCTTATGGACCCTTTCTTCAAGACTCCCCTCCACGAGTTTGAGCAGAACCCACAGCTCAGCATTTGTGGTATGAAGCAGATGCTATCACCCACTCAGTCCTGTTCCTTTTCCTCCTCGTTCACCTATATGATGAACGGCTATTTGCGTACTTTCCTTTCTGGCATTTCGTCTCGTTTTGACTTCTATTATCCTCCACTCATGTATTTCTCTGGTGCATGCTTTTTTATTCGTAAGTCTATGTTCGAAGATGTAGGATTGTTCGATGAGAAAATATTCATGTATGGTGAGGAAGACGATATTCATCATCGCATTGGAAAGCGCTTTGGATATCACATGAAGTATCTTAAGAATAATCGATACATGCATTTGATAGAAAATCGAGAACCCAATCTGCAGTACGAAACTAGATTGCTTGATGTGGCTATTGTACAAAATGCAAAAAATGGATATTCGCCACAGAAAACTATCCATACCTTTTTGCAAATCAATTCCATTCAGCGTTTTCGTCAACTCGTCCGCAAATGTTTTGGTAAGGGAAATGCAGCACAACTACAGATGCTTAACGAATTTCGAAATGTTATTAAGCAACGACAACGACAAATGAAGTAATAACCATCCGACAAAAAGAATAAGTAATGACATTAGATGTACTCATATCATGCATGTATCAAGAGGATTTCTCCATCGTGCAGAAATCCCATTTATCGTCTGGTGCAGTCATTGTGAATCAGTGTGACATCTTATCAGAACGAACCGACACCACTACACTCGTTGTCGATAACCAAGCCTATTCCATTAGTATGATATCCACTCCTCAGCGTGGACTCTCCCGAAGTCGGAACATGGCTATCTACCATTCCAAGGCTGATATTTGTATGCTATCTGACGATGATGAAATCTATGCCGACAACTACCCCGACAACATTCAACAGGCATTCCAAGACTATCCTCACGCTGATGTAATTCTCTTCAATGTCGAAAACGCTCATCGAGCGTTTCCCGATCATCCTATGCCCGTAGGTTATTTACGAGCCTTGCGCTTTTGTAGTTTACAAATTGTGTTCCGTAGAAACTCAATCATAGAAAAAGGAGTCCTTTTTGATGAAATGATGGGGTCTGGAACTGGTAATGGATCTGGTGAGGAGAACAAATTCCTTTTCGATTGCCTAAAGCAAGGTCTTAAACTGCAATATGTACCTATCACCATAGCTACAGTCGTATCTGGTTCTAATTCGCAATGGTTCTCAGGTTATACCGACAAATTCTTCTTTGATAAGGGATGGGCAACGTCTCGCTATATGGGCAAATTATTTGCTACTCTTTATGTTACGACCTATGCAATACGCAAATACTCTCTCTATAAAAAAGAAAATACTCTGTTCAATTCCTATAAATGCATGCTAAAAGGTGTGTTTTCAAAAAAATAGTTTATCCCTTTCATCTTGTGTGATGAATTGTTATTAATATAAAATGGTTTAAATGTGTGATTGTATTTGTTAAATGGGCAATTATCCAAATAGTCCTACAGGATTCAGTGTGAAATAACTTAACGGTTTTAACAATGGAATGTATCCCCTATATATAAAAATTGCTGTGTACAACACTATTTGTTTTTCTACGGTAGTGGAAGTGCTAACAAACACATTACGAATGTTAACTCACATTAATTCCTGTAATACCATCAAAATATATAGTCTATTGCTTTTGCATATTGTTTTTTTTTTCTAAATTTGCATGATTAACAAAAACGATAGATGGAACTTGTTTCAGTAATCATGCCGATGCATAATGCCGAAAGGTTTATTGATAGTGCTATTACTTCAGTAATTGAACAGACTTGGCAAAACTGGGAATTGTTAGTAGTGGATGATGCCTCTACCGATAGTTCTGTTTATATCGTGAAGGAATATGAGAAACGCGATCCCCGCATTCATTTACTTGTGAACAAGGTTCATGTTTATATGCCGTCGGCACCTCGTAATGTGGGTGTTCAGCATGCTCGTGGACGTTTTATAGCGTTTTTGGATAGCGACGACTATTGGTTACCGAGGAAATTAGAGGAACAGTTGCCTCTATTTGAAGAGAATAAAGTAGCTGTGGTGTATTCCCACTATGAGAAGATGACGGAGGACGGAAAGCGTAGTAACCGTGTTGTGTATGCACCTGAATTTGCTAACTATAAGCGCCTTTTGTATGGGAATATCATAGGCAATTTGACGGGTGTCTATGACACGAAAAAGGTGGGCAAGGTTTTCTTTGACGATATTCATCATGAGGATTATGTGATGTGGCTGAGTATTCTTAAGCAAGGGTTTGTTGCCAAGAACACGAACACCGTGACTGCTGTTTATCGTGTTCGCAATAATTCAGTCTCTTCGAAAAAAATTTCCCTTCTTACGTGGCAGTGGAATGTCTATCGCAACGTGGAGCACTTGAACATTCCTTACTCTATCTATTATTATTCAAACTATGCTGTACGGGCATTTTTGAAAAGCTTGAAATGATTTTCATGTCAAACTTTTTTGTCGAGTTATACATGGTTAACTGATTTAAAATGAAAGAAATAAAAATAGCTGTTATTGGCTTGGGCTATGTGGGACTTCCCCTTGCTCGTCTATTTTCAACAAAATTTAAAACAGTTGGTTTTGATAAGAACAAGAGTCGTGTGGATGCTCTTATGGAAGGACATGATAGCACACTTGAAGTGTCGGACGAACTAATTCAGGAAGCTATCAACAAGCATTTTTTTGTGTGCACTACAGACCTTGAACAGATTCGTGAGTGCAATTTCTACATAGTTGCTGTTCCGACTCCAGTTGATGAGAATAATCGTCCAGACCTTAAACCGCTTTGGAGTGCAAGTGAAACGGTGGGAAAGGTTATTTCAAAAGGTGATATCGTAGTGTATGAATCGACCGTTTATCCTGGTGTGACAGAGGAGGAATGTCTTCCAATTGTGGAGAAAGTTTCAGGACTGAAATTCAACAAAGATTTTTTTGCAGGCTATTCTCCTGAACGTATCAATCCAGGTGACAAACTTCATACAGTGGAGAAAATCAAGAAAGTTACTTCGGATTCCACTCCTGAAATTGCAGACATTGTGGATGATGTCTATAACACAGTGTTGGTGAATGGCACTCATAAGGCTCCAAGTATTAAAGTAGCTGAAGCTTCGAAGATTATTGAGAATTCACAGCGTGACGTGAATATCGCCTTTATGAATGAGCTGGCAAAGATTTTTAATGCGATGGGGATTGACACGCGTGATGTGATAGATGCGGCTTCTTCTAAGTGGAACTTCATCAAATTGAGTCCTGGATTGGTAGGTGGACATTGCATCAGTGTTGACCCTTATTACTTAATTCAGAAGGCTCAGGTTTATGGCGTTCTTCCTCGTGTGATGAGCAATGCACGCCGATTGAATGATGGTATGGGAGCGTATGTGGCTGAACAAACTATTAAGTTAATGAACAAGAAGGGGGTATTGGTGAAGGATGCCAATATCTTAATTATGGGCATTACTTTTAAGGAGAATTGTCCTGATATTCGAAACACTAAGATTGTGGATATATATCACACTCTAGAAGAATATACTCATCATATTACAGTGTTTGATCCATGGGGAGATGTTCAGAATGTGAAATCTCAATATGGCATCGATATCATGAGTGGAGATATGAATCAATTAATAGGTAAGTACGATGCTGTTATACTTGCTGTAGCGCATACAGAATTTAAGGATATTGACGTTCGCCGATTTCTGAGGAATAAGATGGGGGTTGTGTATGATGTGAAGGGTATTCTTGATAGACATATTATTGATGGAAGGTTGTAGAAATCAATGATGTGGCGTGTATTAGATATGATAATATATTTAAAGCAATATTGTCGAGTGTGGTATGGGTTGCTTGCTTTGATTCTATTCATGTGCTTCATGGGATGCTCGGACAACAAGGATTCCAGCTCTTACATAATGTTAAATGATGACACTTTAGGGAAAGTGAAAATTCATATAGCACAATTCTATCAGAATCGTAAGGCTGCAATTAGTTTGACATTCGATGATGGAATGAGATGTCATGCGATGGTGGCTGCACCAGCATTAGAAGAACGCGGATTGAGAGGAACTTTTTTTGTGTATGGACGAAACATTCTTCCTACTCGGTCTGAAAATGATTACACAATATCTCAGACCGAAATTAGATATATGACAGAAAGAGGGCATGAAATTTCAAACCATACATTCAACCATATCAAAATGACCAATGCATCGGAGGACTCTATACGTAGGGACTTGGCAAAAAATGATTCTCTGATAGAACTATGGACAGGTAAGCGACCTGTGACTTTTGCGTTTCCTTACAACGCACGGAATGATATGAGCATCCGAGTGGCGAAGGAAGGGCGTGTTGGTGTGAGAACATTCGAAACAGGTTTTGGAGGGAACGTCTGCCATTCCACATATGAGGACATGGTGAATTGGGCAGAAGATAAAATTAAAAAAATGAGTTGGGGTGTTGCTATGCTTCATGGTATCAACGAGGGTTATGACGGATGGGAAGATCCGGAGCCTTTTTTTCTTTTTCTCGACTATCTAAAAGAAAAAGAAAGTGAACTGTGGGTGGAAACTTTCCGAGATGTATGTGCATACCGTGAGGAGGCAAATGCTGCCAAGTTGCATGCTACTCTTGTTGATGGAGTACTGAAGGGATATGCTGAGTGTAAGCTTGATGTTTCTTTATTCAATCACCCTCTAACTTTGGTGATAACCACATCAAAACAAGAGGTAATCCTGAAAGACATCATGCCTAATCATAATTTTCAATTCGTATTGAAATAATGGGTAAAGAAGAAATGTGGGAAAGAGTTTTTTTTGTGGCAGTCTCTTTGTAACCATCCCACATTTGACGTTCCTCAAAATTTTAGCGGCATCACCCATTGATTGTGTGATGCCGCTAAAAGCTTATATCGCCCAGTCAGTTCAGCCCCTGCTTATCTTCTCTGCAACCTTGTACGGCAGCAGTTCCCT
>JAEEGL016792409.1_pt1 | contig 14657 bp, 9 predicted proteins | sample 9134231 | NCBI WGS metagenome assembly JAEEGL01 (sample SAMN16246548, study PRJNA631951) | gut metagenome | biome: gut microbiome; feature: rumen; material: fiber-attached | host: Bos | place: Iran: Karaj | collected 2018-10 | reverse complement strand
TTGCCGGTATTGTCGTTGTTGCCGGTATTGTCGTTGTTGCCGGTATTGTCGTTGTTGCCGGTATTGTCGTTGTTGCCGGTATTGTCGTTGTTGCCGGTATTGTCGTTGTTGCCGGTATTGTCGTTGCTGCCGTTTTGATTGACAGAGGTTTCAGATCCACCCTGACCACTATCAGTTGATTTAGAATCGTCGCTGCATCCGGGCAACACTAAAGAAACCAATAAAGCAGCAAGAAACAAAGACTTATCCAATTTCATGATTATTCTCCTCCGGAAACCACTGAACCATTTCAATTTCAGGCATCATGCGGCAGCTTCCCCCTCCCTTGTTTGCCCCACACGATGCATAAAACGATAATCATGCAATTATTTGCATTTATGTGTTGTTTTGTCGCAGGTTAATTTCGTCTTTCCCTCTCCCTCGCAATAATCTTCATTTCCCTGGCAATTGGCACCATAAGCAAGTTTTGCAGTGCATAGTTTTTTGCCAGAAGCGTTCGTTCTGCACCATCCGGACTTGCATTCACTATCTTTGGAACATTCCCGATCATTGCTCTTTTTGGATTCCTCTACGCATTTTTTGCTCGAAGAGCTGCAGGCATATCCGAATTTGCAGCGATTCGCATCGGGATTGCAGGTATCTCCCAACTCAAGTTTGGGCGCACAGCATTTGGTCTTTTCTGCATTGTTTGTGCATGGTCCAGAATCTGCCTTACACCATCCGGAAGTACATGATGCATCACTGCTGCAGGAATGGCCATCTTCATATTGTACACATTTTCCCACAAGCGGATTGAAGTAATCATATTTTTCGCCATCCCCCAATTCGGGCAACTTACATATTCCGCTCTTGCACTCTTTGGGATTTTGACATGATTCGCCCGGTTCACGTGCAGCAGAAACACAGGTGTAGGTCAATTCAGTATCGCATGTCGTAAATACTTTGCATAAATTCTGCAAATCACCGGAGCAGCTTTGACCGCTCTTGGGTTTGAGGACACAGACCAGTCCATTGCCCTCATCACCGCACCGACCACTTGAGCACTCTTCATGTTTGGTACATGGTTCGCTCAAATTGAGCAGACCATGTGTGCGAACGCACTTTTTATCGGTATCACCTGAACCAATGCAATTGTAGCTCTGGCATTCTTTGTGCTCTTTGCATGGGCTATTGTCAGCCAGTTTGGCAGCACAATTTCTGGGGGCATTTTCTGCATCCGAATCAGCCTTGCACCATTCTGAAAGGCAATCCATATCGAATTGGCAAGACTCATCTAAGTCGGCTTTTGCGAAGCCCCAATAGGATGTTTTGCTGCTATCCTGAGCATATACCGTATGTGCTGCACAGCAAATAGAAACAGAACAGAATAAGAACATTATTAATTTATTCATATCCGGTCTCCTTAATTATCAAATCGCTTATCGACGGTCATTTCATTCAGACTGGTGTCTTCCCAGCATTCTTTGTTTTCGCTTTCAGAGGTGCAGGCGATATTGCCTGAGGCTTTGCCATAAACACCTCCGTGAAGCCAGAACAATTTCTTCTTTTTGGCAGTGAAATTTTCCACACGATTATTGATTAAGCGCAGATTTCTAATCTTAGCAATCGAAGCGACTTGATTTTTCACATCTGTCTGATCTGCATTTCGGAAAATGTTGTCTTTGAGGCATAGGCGATCTGCATCGGTGATATAGAGTGTCGTCTTGGGAACGATTTCATTTTCAACAAAGAAGTTGGGGGTTGGCTGAATTTCGGGTTCCGGAATATAATAGTCGATGCCAAAATACGGACAGAATAAATAGTTACCCCAGCATCCTACACTAAATCCCAAATTTTTAATTTTATTCCGATAGAATAAAAACTGTGTTTCCATGGGATATACAATGACTGTGTTGTCATTGTGACAAACTCTGTCGCCCTGATCGAAAGTATTATATTCAATATAATTATTCGTGCTGTGAAGGAAGATATCCCCTGAATTGTTGGCTTCAAAATAGTTGTGATCGATGATGTTGTCCTGATTGTTGCGCGATTTTCCATTGGGTTCCATATCAATGCCGCAGGCAGGGGACAGTCCGCCCGTATGATGGATATGGTTATTGGTGATTCGGACTTTGCTGGTTCCTACCAATGCAATGCCATTTCGTGTGGCACGTATATCCGAGTTGGCAACTATGACGTGTTCGAGGACACGCGGCTGATCGTATTTGGAATAATCGAGGATCATGATGCCATCCCCATAGACACTTTCGATCTTGACCCCATTGATGTAAACATGATCATGCCATACATCCATGCCGTTACATTCATCTCCGCCATGTTTATTTGCATCTTTCCATGCCTGCCAGTCGTCATCCCACTTTTCGTATGCAGCGAGTTCCTGTTCATAAACCTTTAAACGGCCATTGTATTCATCGTCCGTTTCGCCGCTTTTCTTATTGGGTTTGGAAGGCTTGGAGCAGGATGGTTTCTTTGGAGGCAGACCAATGACATCCCCAATGAGTTTTCCGCCTTCGATATACGTATGGCTTTTCGGTGATATCAGACGACAGTATCCGGAATTAATGGGGTTCTTCTGTAAAATGACATCATCCCCCATGATAAGTGCCATGTGGTCGACCAGGCTGATGCCATTGGCGTTTATCGGATAATGACCAGGTGGTACAACAATGCGAGTATAGCCTGCTTTTGTGTAATCCTTAAATGCCTGGTTAAACCCATTTGTCGTTTCTGTGGCTTTATCGGGATCATACACTTTGGAAATATTGTATTTCTCAGTATCAATGGTGACTTCGTAACCAAACTCAGGCAAGTCCGGCAATTCAATCTCAGGATGTTTGGGATATTCCCACTCAGCACAGGTTCCTGGAATGTCTTCCAAAGGAATTAATGCATCTTTTGGAATGACCCTGACCGGACAATCGACTTTGTTGTCACCATCCATATCCTTGTCTGCAAAGCTGCAGCCACATTCTCCCGGTTCTGTCTTGCCCACTGGTGAATCCACGCATTTGCCATCCTCGACCTCGCCTTGGGTTGGTATCTCTGACTCAGGTGGAGTATAGGTGCCCGGTGTTTCGGGATTGGTGCCCGGTGTTTCGGGATTGGTGCCCGGCGTTTCGGGATTGGTGCCCGGTGTTTCGGGATTGGTGCCCGGTGTTTCGGGATTGGTGCCCGGCGTTTCGGGATTCGTACCTGGATCTGGCGTTTTACCTTCATTGCTGCTGTCGTCTGAGCATGAGACCACCAGCGATGCAACAAACAATGTGACAAGTATTGGTCTTTTCATATATATTTTCCTCTTCCCGGTGAAGTCGTGTTTTATGATTAATTGGTTGTACAAGGTTTTGTACATGACGCATCCGTGTAACATGTCTTCGTAGGATCCCAAATTCCATCTTTGCATTCATGTTTATAATAATAGCGGGTTGTTTTTTTACATTCCGACGCGCCGTTAAGACATTTTCCGCATTCTTTTGGAAAACCGTCAGAAGATGTGTCGCAGGAAAGATAGTTTCCGTTCTCATCTTTGCAATATAGAATCGTCATAACTCCCTCAACACATACTTCTTTGGAAGTTAATCTCCCCACTTGATGACCATCTATTTCAATATCTTTACACGTCATCGCTACATTTTTATTGGAATTACAAGTTCCGCAATGGAGCTGGTCTGCCATGCACTCATACTTATTTTCACACAACAAGCCTGGAACTTCCATTTTCAGGCCATTATTATCAATACATTGAAAAGCAAGTTCACCTTGATAATTTTTGGTGTTCACGGTTGTCTGGCCTGTTGACTGATATTCAGCATTTGTACAAGTTTCAATAGAACAGTGCATGCAATTCCCTTCGTCATCTGCACATACCTTATACTTGTCATTGCACCGTGTACCTTCAGACCAATTGCCATTTTCACAAACCTGCACCAATCCCTGTTTAAATTTCGTATCATCTTTTATACAACGATAATAATCCCCATCTTTTTGACAAGTATTCGATACATCTTTAATATAATGATGGTTTTTTGTACAGACGCCAGAAGACTCAATATTATCTGTACTGATATCACCATATATATTTCTGTCGCATTTAAAATTAAGAATTCCCTCGTTGTTTGGCAAATTCAAGCAATAATCCAATTTATCCAAACATTCAAAATTGCTTTTGCAACCCTTCTTGTTATCATCACATGCCATGCAATAGGTCGTTATTTTCCACTCTCCTTTATAACATCGCTTTACGACAGAGATGCCATTTGAATCTTTTTCGCATGTTGTATCGTTTTCTTTACATTCATTACATGAAGATTCATCCTTACAGCCAAATTCGCATGGGATGGTGTTATCATTATCCCAATTGTTATTATTGCTGCAGTGGTAGAGTTTGGAATCTCTGCATGTTTGGGTACCCAATTCACACTCTTTTGCACATACAGAACCACTGCACCCAAGATTACCAAATGTTCCTTTGCATGTTGTGCCTGTACTCCAATTCCCTTCCTGATTACAGGTGTAATATGTTCCTACGCCATTTGGATCGGTGCAGCTTGTTTCACCAGATTCGCAAAAGTCGCACTTTGAATTGTCCTTGCATTTACCTGGGGTAGTTCCTTGGCCAGAACAAGGTTCCGGATTGCGATACACTCCATCCGTACAAGTATAGAGTTGATTCTGCAGACATCCATTCTCGCCATTCATGCAACAATATTTTGAACCATTCTCACATGATTCAGGGCATAAATCAGTTTCTGTGTTGCATTTTGTATCTTCTCCCCAAACTGTTTTACAAAGCTTTTTATGGGTTTTGTCCCATTCCCCTTCGATACAGGTATATTCCGCTCCGGAACTGCCTTCATCCACACAAGAGACTTCCCCATCCGTACATCTTCCTTCACATTCTGTGTCATTCTTGCATGTTGAACTCTTTCCCCAGGAATCTGTACATTGATGATCAATTTCGTACTTACCCTGATCGTTGCATTTTTCTATATTTCCATTTTTACACCTGATTGTTCCTTCCTTGCATTTTGGGCAATAAGATGGGTTATCCGGATCGCACGGGACACGATTGTTTTGAGCATTATCCACACATTCAGTGGTTTCCCAAATCCCCTGTTCATTGCAATAATATTCTGTGCCTGCATCATTGCCAGAAGAGTCTTTGGTATTCTTACACTGTCTGTCTCCCGGTGTGCATAATGACGGACATTCCTTGTTACTGGCACATCCTGTGTCTTTTCCGGTATTTGCATCTTTGCACGTAATCCCATCGTCTACCTTAAATGCGCCACCGACACACGTATACAGATGTCCGATACCGTTATTGTCATCCTCACATGCTTTTTCTCCTTCTTCACATCCCTCAGGGCATTTACCTTTATTATCATCCTCGATTTCACATCGCGTAATATTGCCCTTCCTATCCTTACAGACGGTGATTTCAGACCACTCTTTATTAATGCATTCTGAATACTGCCCTTCTCCCTGAGTGTTATTCTCACATCTCACTTGTCCATCCACACACGGAGGGGGCGATTCCAGAGAACATCCGGTACACACAAGGGCACTGACACCCATCGTAAAAAATAAGGTGTTAAGTAAAACTGTGGCTGTTTTCATGGCAATATCCTTAAGCAAGAGCTGAATGCTGTAATATGAATGACAATGATAACCGGGGGCGGAAGCTGAGTTATCAGCTCATTTTAAAATGTCTCTGTGAATCTACCGGGGAAATATTCATCTTCCTTCATTTCGTTTAGTGCAGTGATCTCTTTGCAGACTTCTTTGCCGGCATCATCCAGCGTGCATAAAACATTTCCTGATGCGATGCCTTTTACAGAATTCTTGGGGATTGCAATTTCTCTTTTGCCCTGAACGGGATTGTCGCTGAATTTTTCTATCCGGTTGTCGAGCAGACGCAGATTTGGGACACCACCGACCGAAATTACACCCTCATGGCTCACATTGCCCTTGATGCACATATAATTGTATCTGTTCAGGACGATGCGCTGCGCCGGAAAATCGTTTTCAACCACAAAAGTTTTGACATTGTTGTCTTCTTCCCTGCTGCCATACGTGCAGGTCAGCTGGCCGGAACATCCGCCGCTCGGAGCAGGTTTTGCAAAATAATTCCGATATAAAATAAAAGAATTTCTCGACCATGGAACGAATTCTGCGTCACCGTGTCTGTCCAAATCTCCAATCGAAAATGAATTGTATTCAATAAATGTCGTGTCTGCGACTTTGGATGACAATACGAGATCGCCGTTCCTGTTGTCATTAAAAGTATTATGGTCAATTATAACTCTTTCATTTGTGCCGCATTCCAGATCAATGCCGAACTGTGGTGCTGCACCGTGGGTATGGTGAATATGATTATTGGAAATTCGGATACCATTTCCACAAGGAGCCAAACCGTTTCGATAAGCTTCGTCGATCTCGCAGTTTGCAATGATGAGATCTTCATTCGTAGAGTGGTTCTTACTCTTATAGATCATGATTCCGTCACCGTGAACGGACTTGATGTGCAGGCCATTAATGAAAATTCGTTGATCGTTGGATCCCTGGATGCCTCCGCATTCTTCATCGGTATTTGTGGCTCCGGTGGTTTTGTTTGTCGTGTTGGTGTGCTGGAATCGTTCGCCTATGAGGTTACCTCCCTCGATGTAGACGTCGTGAACACCGGAAATGGTAATCAGTCCACAATCCCAGCGCGAAACCGGTATCATTTGGAGAATGACGTCTTTGCTCATGATAAGAGCCATTTCGCTGACTACGGCAATGCCCTGGCTTGTGAGCGGATAATGTCCGGGCGGGATCACAATTCGTGTAAATCCCTGTTCTTTATAATCTTTGATGGCTTTATTGAGGCCCTTCGTAGTAGCTTCTGCAACTTCTTTATCCTCTGTATAAGTACGCGATATGCCATAGGCATCCGTATCGATGGTCACTTCCAGACCAAATTCAGGCAGTTTGGGGTATTGGACGATATGGTGTTTGGGGTATTCCCAGCCGCCGCAATCCCCTGGAATTTCCTCGAGTTTGGGTAAGATATTCTGGGGCATGACCCGTACCGGGCAATAGATTTTTCCGCCAATTTCTGTGTCCTCAAACTGACAGCCGCATTCACCTGGCATTTCCTTGAGGGATGTGTCTTTACACTGACCGCTGTTGTTTACCTCTGCCGATGGCAGGTTATCGTGATTTTCGAGGTCGATGTTTCCAATATTATCGTCAGTTCCATGTTTTGCCCCGGAACTATCGTCTGAACAGGATAGCAGCACTAAAGCCCCGATGGCGATCATGTATAAGGGTAAGGATTTCATAAGGAGTTCCTTTTGGAAGCGTGTCTTTTATGCAGAAGTATGAGATTTGTGAAAATGCATTTTTAAGGAAGCATGCGCGGCGTATGAAATAGCCGCGCGGGTGCACGTATTGAGCCGCAGTGGTGGTCACGCGTGACCAGCACAAGGCGAAATAGTGCGCCCAACAAAAAGATCAATTTACTTTTTTTCGGCACAACATTTATGTTGCGTGGGTTCGTCTGTACATTTTACGGAATTGTTTTCTACACAATTGTTCGAGGCGCAGTAACTGTTTCCGGCACAGGAATGTCCGACGGCAAATTTGGGATCTTCGGTGTGTCCGTAGACAATTTCTTTCCATACGATGCCGCTGCCCGCTGGCCATTCGAGTCCATCGGCCTTGGGGCCTGCATCATCTTTGGAATCGGGCTTTTTGTCGGCATACAGCATCAGAATCGTATGTGCAGCCACATCTTTGTCAGCAAATTTGGAACTGACTTCGATGTTGCCTTTGTGGTTCATAATAAGAAGGCCAAGATTCGGGTTATCAGAGAATGTCGTGCCTTCTTTGTTATTTTCATCGAAACCAATTTTTTCTATCTTCTGGATTCTTACGGTTGTTACTCCTGCGCCGGCAAAAGCCTCAGAGTCAATGCGCGTTGCGCCCAATCTGATGGAGGACAGACTATCGCATCCCGAGAAAGTTCCACGGGAAATCGTCTTTGCCTCGGGGATTCTCAGTTTGTTATCTGTACTGATCAATTTTTTGCAATTTTTGAACATATTGATGGAGGTTGCAGTCAGCTTGGGCATATAGATTTCGGTTAGATTTTCTGCATCTGCGAAAGTCATCCCCTCGCTGCCGGGAGCCGTGTTTACGGTGGTTAATACATCCATCCATATCGACTTTAGCCCGACGCCATGGAATGCGTAGTCATCGAGAGTTTCGATGATTTTCGAACGGAATTTGCCGCTGTCGTCGCTTCCGACAATGCCCGAACAACCGTCAAAGACATGCTTGCCGATGGTTTTAAGATCCGGTATTCGGCTCAAATCATCGAGATGTTTCATTTGGCAGAGCAGATCGTCGTGCTGTGTCAATTTCGTGATTTGATCGACTTCTTCCAAGCCCAATAATGCATCATGGTTTTTATCGAAATACTTAATCAGATACTGTTTGAAGGGTTCCTGATTGAGTTTTAGATAACATCCGGCATTTTCGCATACATGGTACTTTTCGGTACACGAACGGTAGCCTGTACAATTGCTGGATGCGCCGCAATACATTTTATTTGTGCCGGGATTGATGCACATGCCGTCGCAGACGACCAGGCCTTCAGAACATGAGATCGAGGATATGGTGCCTATTTTGGTGCAGCTGCCATGAGTGCATTCCTCATCGGAATTACATTTGACATAATTTTCACAATTCGAATCGGCACCACAGTAATCATGATCAGTCTGAGGATCGATGCATTTGTTGCCGTCACACATGACTGCAGCATTGCCATAACACATAAAGGGCAGTTTATGGAGGTCACCGGAAAGGTTTTCCGCATTTGGATCATCCGTCGGATTATCTGTAGGATTATCTGTCGGATTGTCCGTCGGATTGTCTGCCGGATTGTCCATTGGATCACCTGTTTCATGTGAAGGTGTAACCGCATTTGGTCCCGAATCATGATTTTCGGTGGTTTCATTGGAATCAGAATCGCTATCGCCGCATGAAATCAGCATAACAGATGCAGATAATAGAGCTGCGAGCAGGGATAGGTTGGTTTTCATGAACGAACTCCTTAACTATTCGAATGTAATACTGCCCCATTTGAGGTTTGATCCAGCCGGCCAGGTTTTTCCGTCATCACCAACTTTAGGATTGCCGGTTCCATTGGCTTTTTTGTCAGCATTCAGTACCAGGTGGCACTTATCGATAAATTTTACAGCAGCAAATGCGTTGTCTACTGTAATTTTGCCAGGAGTTGTAATGCGGAGTTCTTCAATATGATTGATGACACTGAGTGCATCCTTCTCCAAAGTGGTGACTTTTGGAAAATCATATTTAAGTATCCATGCATACTGGAATGCTCCAGTCTTGATTGTTTCAACATTCGGGCCTTTAAATTCAGCGAGATGCGAATCAGCAGCAAAACTGCCAAATGCATGGTCTTCAATTATCTTGAGTTTTGGGAAATTAACACTCGTCACACCTTTGGCTTCAAAAAACAGATAATCTCTCGCCTTTTCCAGAGCCGGCATATTTATTGTTTTAATCGGAGTTCTGATAAACGCCTCAGCTCCGATATAATGATCGTGATGAATGTCAAAACCAGTACCTTTGATTTTGGTTAAAGTAACACTATTAATTTTTGAACTCGAAAAAACTTTTTCGCCTATTCTCAATACAGAATCTGAATAAAGATCTCCCTTGACGTTTGAATTTTTAAAAGCAGCATCCCCGATTAAAGCCAAATTCTTGAATTGTTTTATATCATCAAGGGTAGATATGGGCTTATACGTTTTACTGCAGGCAGCGCCATCCATACCACAGAAACGGTATGCCGGTATGGAAGTCACAGCATCCGCTTCGTCCGGTGTAATACAATTATTCTTGTTCTTATCATACGTAGTCATAATGAATTGTTTAAAGATATTATCTTTAAATGACATACATTCAATACAATTACCTTTAAAACAGAATGATTCCCCCTCACATTTTTTTGCATTGGAGCAATCCGTCAGAGCACCGCAATAATCATCATTAAAATTGGGATCAATGCATTCATCACCACATCTTGCAGGCGCATTGGCCGGGCATGCGGATGAAGATGTTGATACACAAATACCTCCAACGCAGCTCTTGCCGTCTGTACATGTCGTGTATTTGGAACAGTCTGCATTGGCACCACAGAATTCTTTGTCAGCTTTTGGATTGATGCAATTTCCTTTGCACAATACAGAACGATTGCCGGAACAAGTGATCGAAGATGATCCCGGCGTGCATTTACCACTGACGCAGTTTTCATCATCCTTACAACGAGTTGATACGGAGCAATCAGCATTTGCGCCGCAATAATCGTGATCATTATTCGGATTAATGCAATATCCGTCACATAATACTGACCTCTCACCTTTACATTCAGGATTTTGTGGTGAATTCGGAGTACAGACGCCACTGATACAGGATTCTGACTCTTCGCATGGCGTAAAGGATGAACAATCAGCATTGGCACCACAATAATCGTGATCGTTTTCAGGATTAATGCAGTTCCCTTCACATCTCACCGTCTTATCCCCGCTGCATGCAGGCTGTTCCTCTGATTTGGGGGTGCAGATGCCTTCCACACAATTCTCACTGGCATCACACGCATCAAATGCTGAACAATCATCGTTCGCACCGCAAAACGCTTCGTCAGTTTTTGGATTAATGCAGTTCCCTTCGCATCTCACCGTCTTATCCCCGCTGCATGCAGGCTGTTCCTCTGATTTGGGGGTGCAGATGCCTTCCACACAATTCTCACTGGCCTTACATACATCAAATGCTGAACAATCATCGTTCGCACCGCAAAACGCTTCGTCAGTTTTTGGATTAATGCAGTTCCCCTGACACAGTACAGAACGTTCGCCAGAGCAAGTTATCTCTGCAGATGCTTTTGACGTACATATACCATCGACGCAGTTTTCATCATCATGACAGCGAGTCGATACGGAACAGTCCTCATTGGCTCCGCAGAAATCTTTGCTTGTTTTGGGATTAATGCAGGTTCCATTGCATAATACGGAATTGCCGCCGGAACATTTCGTCGTTTGGGAACCGTTTGATATACAGTTTCCGTCGACACAGGATTCATCTACATTGCATTCATTATAATTTTGGCAGGTTGCATCTGCGCCACAATAAAATTTGCTCGATTTGGGATCTATGCAGGTACCGTAACAATTGACAAAGCTTTCATCCGAACATGAATCCGTTTTACCAGATTCAGTTCCCGAATCATCTGAGCAGGCCGAAAATAAACATGTCATCAGAATAACCGGGAATAATTGTTTCTTGAGCATGATGCCTCCTGATATTGAATTCTGTTGGAATGATGCCCCCAACATTATGTTTGGTTTAGCATAAAGCGTTGAAATTCCCACTTAAATGTTTTCCTTGACGGATTTTGTAAATGGTGCATTTAAGGTCAACCATACCGACACCCTTGCCGACGTTATTACCACTGCTCTGATTGGTATTTTATCGTCGTTATCGCTGCCACAGCCAATCATCGGGCAGTACCAGGTACCGGCAAAAGAGCCAAAGCAAAGTGTGATGTTTTCAACACTATCTCCAAATTAACCAAACGAACACACGCAAAAAAGGAAAAAACCTCTTTTGCATCATTTTGTATCTATAGTCCGTTTGGACAAAAAATCAAGCGTTGAGCAATAAAATCTCACAGAAATTGGCAATTTTATGCAGGGACATCAACTTGTTTCAGGATAGACAGACTTCGCACAGCACGAGCTGTATATATATTTTTTATGTGTATGGGGGCGGCTATCTGCGATACACCGCCCCGCGCCCGCTATTGCCTGCAGAGCCGTGTCACAGCACAGCTCTGCAGACAATACGCGGGCACATGCTTTTTAGGCTTCGCATGCTCCGGAGTATGAATTATGATTTCTTCATCATATTTGATCTTATGTTTAATAAAATCCGCATGCAATCAATAAATGCATACAATCCTGCGTTTGCGGACAACAGACAATGGTTATTCGTCGCATATTCGCAGTGCGGACAGCAGCAAACCAAAAGACGTATTGAGCCATGTTAAGGCGGCCCTGCGTGGCCGCCCGCATGGCGAGTTAGCCTGAACGGTCGCCGTACTGGGCGCATTCCCAACAAGCTGCCCCTCAAAATAGTCTGAAATATACTATCTGCCATGCATGAATATAAGATGTTGCAGCCATCTCTCATTTTTTTGATTCCATAGGACTGAATGTAAATGGGAATTTTACGTCAACTTCCCCCCCATCTTTTGGCGCAGGAAATCTCCAGTGTCGAATGGAATTGGTAATACATTGCTCAACGTTTTTATTGTTTAGCGTTGACTCGACGATCGATACTTTTTTTACTTCGCCCTTTGGATTGATTGTCCATTGAACGACCACGCGTCCGCTTATATCCTTTGTTCTATTTAGTTCCCTTTCATAACATGCTCTTAATTCACCACTATGCTGTCTGATAACTTTTTGAATCAAACGTCTGTCGAGGCTGCCTGTCACTTCTGGAGTTCCAGCCTTCACCGTTGTATTCAGAGAATTTGGCAATCCGGAAGGAGGACCATATATCGTCACAATTCCCCGAAAATTTTCAGGCAAATCGTTTGTGCATTGCAGCTGTTTTTCTGAATTTTTATAATGATCATGAACGGGATATACCCCATACTTGATGGCAGCATCATAATGAAATTCGTATTGTTTGAGATCAATGTGACTCAAGTCAAAATCGAACCCATCATTTCTCAACTGTGCCTGTTGAAGATGTGTTGTATTGTCTGGCCAAGATAACATGGAGGGGGGTGGGGCTGGATGATTGTAAGGCTCCTGAGCTGCACTGTTACTGTTTTCCGTGAGCCCATTCATGACATTGGGGGTATTTGCATTTAAAAGTTCTATAGCTTCTTCACTGTTTGACCAATCAAGGTTGTCTACCTGCTGTAAAGTTATCTGTTCAGTTGATATGCTTCCGGCTTGTTCGTCCGGTGCGCTTTCCAGATTGTTCGCTTTTTTCTGCGCTTCCTTCGAATCCTTAACCTGATCGTTTTCGGTTTTGTGACAACCGGGCAAAACAAGCGCCAGACATGCGATCGCAATGCCCGAAGATATAGCAAATATATGAGAAATCAGTTTCATGACTACACTCCTTCGTTTTCACAATGATTCAACTGCGAAAAACACAAAACCCCAATAGAGGCATTACCTAAGAAATCCACTTTATCTTTGTCACAATCGTTACCGCCATCATACACTAATTTTTTTATCATTGCAATAACAGATGGCCAAAAGGGCGTATCGGCATCGCCGATAGCCCGAAACGGCTGCCGTATTGGGCACCTGCCCAATAGGCGGCCCCCCCCAAACAAAACCGCATTTATATGGCATATTTTGCGAAAAATTGGTAAAAGCGGCGCGGATTTGGGGTGTCCCTGAATCCAGGAGGAGTTATGGCAGACGAACAACAACCGCATGGCGCGATTTGCGAGGTTTGCGAACAGGACATGCTGAACAGCAAGGGCTGTCTCGCAACCATCATCATCGACGGCGTGGAATATCAACGAATTCCAATGGGTGCCGATGACGATTTTTATGGCGGCGAGGAAATGGCGGATGTCAAGCGCTGCGGCGATTGTGCGGCCTGGCGCGGACATTGTCATCACTGGGGATGCGACTGCGAAAGATGCCCAATCTGCGGCGGGCAACTGCTGAGCTGCGACTGTGGCGAGGAATTCGAGTTTAAATAAACCGGTTGGGCAAATCGCCCTTTTATAAAGGATAATATAATGTCGAAATCGTTAGTATTTGAGCTGGGTTGCGAGGATTTACCCGCGCTTCAGATTGGCATGGCCATCGACGCATTGAAGGATGGCTTTATTTCGCGCTGCAAAGACGCAAGAATCGAACTGGGCGAAGTGAAAGCCTACGCATCGCCGCGCAGACTCGCGCTTTTGGTCGATAGCGTTGCCGAACGCCAGAGCGACCTCGAGACCCTCAAAGTCGGCCCCGCCGTTGCCGCATGCAAGACGCCCGATGGCAAATGGACACCCGCCGCAATCGGTTTCCTGAAGGGACTGAATGCCAGCGAAGGCCAGATCGAAGAAGTCACGCAGGAACGCAAAAAAGGCAAACCGATGCAGTACATCGCCGTCAAGGTCTGCGAAAAAGGCGACGATTCGAACAAGCTCCTCCCCAAAATCCTCGAAGACACGCTCGCCAATATTCACTGGGGCAAGCCGATGCGCTGGTCCGACGAGCCGACGCTGTTTGCGCGCCCGGTGCACTGGATTCTGTGCCGTCTGGGCGATGAGATTCTGCCCGTCGAATTTGCAGGCGTCAAAGCGGGTTCGCTGACTTACGGCCACCGCTTTATGGCGCCGGCCGCCATCGAGGTCAAATCGCCCGCCGAATACGTCGCAAAACTGCGCGATGCCAAGGTTCTGGTCGATACCGACGAACGCCGTGCCAAAGTTATGGAAGAAGCACTCGCCGCAGCCAAATCCGTCGGCGGCCACCTCGTCGAAAACCCCGAATTGCTCGAAGAAGTCGTCGAAATCCTCGAATGGCCGGTCGGCATCGTCGGCGCTTTCGACC
>JAEEGL015821533.1_pt1 | contig 14657 bp, 13 predicted proteins | sample 9134231 | NCBI WGS metagenome assembly JAEEGL01 (sample SAMN16246548, study PRJNA631951) | gut metagenome | biome: gut microbiome; feature: rumen; material: fiber-attached | host: Bos | place: Iran: Karaj | collected 2018-10 | reverse complement strand
GAATCACATACGCCATGGGAAAGGTTGCAAAGGTATATTTTTCTTCTGGTATGACATTGGACAAAAAAGTCTTGATTATTGAATTCAAGAAAGCTATGCAGAAAGCGAAAACGATAGACTGGATTTAAAAAGACATATAAGCATACAGGGAGGATTGATTATGATAACATTGAACGAGGCACAAAAGATCGTGGCAAATGCCCAAAAGGTGGTCGTTTTGACAGGAGCTGGCATATCAACGGAGAGCGGGGTGCTGGATTTCCGGTCAGAAGTGAAATACTGTGGCGGTCATCCGCAAGGATATTGCGAAACTAGGGAAAATAATCTGATTGGGAGGCTGTTTTAGAACTCCATAGAGGGTGATGTTTTTCAATGAAAAGTCACATTTTATATACGATTTGCAAAAAGATTATTTGACAAACGTGAATTAAGGTGATATATCAACATTTAACACATTCAATATCTTAGAAGATAAAGGAGAAAACTATGGGCAAGTATTTGTGTTATGACCTCAAAGGCATTCAACATTACATCTTTCAGGTGCCGAAGTTGAAATGCTGCATCGGTGGAAGCCGTCAGATTGACGGTTTCGACAAAACGACGACGGAAGAAATCGCCAGAATAAATGGCGTGAAGAAAATCTACGCCGGCGGTGGCAAAGGAGCATTCGAATGCGAAACGGAACAATCTCTTGACGAGGCGAAAAAGGCTCTTATAGCCAAGACGCATGAATTGGGGCTGACCATACGCTTCGGTATTAACGACGATTATTGCAAAGCCGCCCAGGAAATCAATGAGACATATAGCTACCAGCCGGAAAGCCTGAAAGGTCAACCATGCTCCATGAGCGGACTATATCCCACGGAGAAGGGCATCCATCCGTTGATTAAATCACGAATCGAATTGGGCGGCAAGCATGATTCTGAAAGTGAAGTTGAAAAAGCCTTGTTGAAACCAATACGCGATTATTTCCAGAATAATGCTTTGCGGTTCTTTTATAATGTCAATGCCAATGACAGAGACTCCTTTGACAAGAGTGCCGATGCCAATGATGCCAAAGAAGCCGCAGTCGCTTTAGGCAACCGAAACCGCTGGGCGGTCGTGTGTATGGATGGCAATGACATGGGCATGCAGTTCCTTGAGTTCAAGAAGAAGAACCGCACGGATCAGGAATGGAAAGATTGGCTGAAAAACATGAGCCTTCATCTAGATGAAGTGACATGCAACGCAGCGGCGGCGGGAATGAAGAAAGTCGCGGAATTGTATCTGGCCAAACCAAACCATAATGATGTGCTGCCATTGCGTCCGCTGATTGTCGGAGGCGATGATGTGACGGTGCTTGTCGGTTGTGAATATGCGTTTGAATTTGTAAGGGAAGTCATAAGGAGTTTCAACAATCAAAGCAAGAAATTCGGTGAGCTTTGGGTTGGAACACAAGGAGAACTGACGATTAGCGCAGGGATCTTGTTCGCTCCTGTGACGCTTCCACTTCACAGTGCCATTGAATATGCGGAGCTGTTGCTTAAGAGCGCCAAGACAAAAGGACGCAATCTCAAGAAAGGAAAAGGCAACTGCATCGCGTCACCATCCTGTCTGGACTGGGAATCCGTGACAGAAGGTTTGCTGGACAATCCCGGTGCAAGACGGAAACGTGAACTCTTGTTCAATGATGAAGAAATAAACAAAAAGGTTGAATTGACGGAAAGGCCATATTCAATGGAAGGCTTCGACAAGCTGGAGAAACTGGCAGAGCATTTCAATAATCTTCCGCGTGTCATTCAATATCAACTGCATCCATCGTTGTACGCGCCATTGGCCAAACGTCTGGCATTCTATGCGAAAATCGGCAAGAATTATCCGGAGCTGAAGAAATATTTACAGGAGCCAGTGCCTATATCTGGTCTTGATCATGCCAAATATGGAGAAGGATGGACGGTAGAGAATGATCGGCAGACGACAGGCATCTTGGATGCTCTGTTGCTTCTGCAGGAGGAAAACCGCATGGATCATCCGACAATCAATGAGGAGATGTGAGGTAGCGTAAATGAAGACATACCAATTCAATTTGACGTTAAAATCGGATGCTGAACCAGCTAGTGGCTTCGGCAATGAATTGCTCAATTCACGGTTGCCTCTTAATAGTAAAGGCAAGGTTGAAATACCCGCCTCCCACTTGAAAGGCATCATGCGGGAAAATCTCTACAATATCCTTGCACCTTTGAAAACACAGAAGACAGCAGAACAAATATGCAATTATCTGTTTGGACGTGCTGGAGAACAAGGCGATGATGGTAGCAATGGTTTGGTATATTTGTCTGGAGCCGTAGCTGATGACAATGCCAATATTCTAACAATAACCCGAACAGCCATTGATGAAAACGGAACGGCGGCGGATACTTCTTTGCGCACAACTGAGGCATTGGCGAAAGGAAGTGTTCTGCATGGTACCATATCCTGTGATTCTGATGATTCTGTCATCCAGAAACTTGCCTTGTTGGCTCTGCTTAGTGTCTCGGCCATTGGCGGAAGCCGCACGCGTGGAGCCGGAAGTTGCAAAATCACCATCAATGGAGAAAACGGCGTGACGCCTGGTCGCCTTCTGGCGGATATTCTCTCCGCTGAAATATCTTTCAATCCTCGTGAAAATTCTTATGTAAAAGAAGGCGAAATCACTGGCAGTGTAAAAGCCGTCATACTTACTTTCAAACCGACGGCGCCAATTTGCATGCCGGAACATCCAGTTGGCCAGAGCAATGTCATCGCAAGTGGCATTCATATACCTGCAACAGCTGTCGCAGGCACGATTTTGACATTGTTGTCCCAAAAAGACAGTGGTTTGGCCTCTGCATGCTTCCGTTCAAAGCAATTCCGTTGCTGCCCATTGCTGGCGGTTCCAGAGGATGACTTTCTGTTGCCTGTCTATATTTCCAATTCGCATAAAATCAGCAAGTTGCCATTGTCTGATGCAGGAAACTTCCTCTTCGGGGATACAATGATTCCCGACAAATATCTAGAAGAGGACTACAAATGGCAGGACAAGACGGAAGGACGTTCCATGAAAGGGACGGATGGCGTCTTGATTGTCCGTAAGGATAAAAAAGTGTCATTGTTGAAAAGCAGCGAAATCCCCCGTTACTACAATGCCCATGGCGTGGTAAATGGCGGAGGCGACAAGGGCGACAACCTCTTCACAATGGAATCAGTCTGTATCTCCAAAATGAGCGGATTGGTTTTCATGCCTGAAGAGGCTGCGGATCGTTTGCTTGACCTTTTGAAGGATGGTAAAAAGGTGTCATTCGGCAGGGCGAAGACGACTCAAGGCAATGGCGTTTTGACTGCCGCTCCTTGGGAGGTTTTCGACAAAATGGAAGAAGCCTATCCGCAGGTCGAGCAGTTGCATGATCGCTTGTTTATTGTCCAGTCGCCGATCGTCTATGCGGATGATACCGATTCTACAAAATCTTCTGAAGAGATTTTGAAAAAAATACTGGCGGATGCCGGCTGGGGGGAATTGGAGAAGGAATCGGTCATGACTTCCGTGCTGTTCGGTTGGAACCAGTTGAGACTGGACAAACAGATAGATGATACGAACCGTGTAAAGGCGAAACGTGTCATCTTGCCCGGTTCCGTGTTCCTTCTGAAGGAAAAACTACCGGACATGCGGGAGAAACTGGTTGCGGGCCTCGGCGAAGACCGTTATGCCGGTTATGGAGCGGTTCTGCCTCATCCAATGTTCGCAACTAGCACATGCGCACTTGGCGGGAAAAAAGCAGATACTGTGAAACGGTTTGCGAAATCCGCAGACAGTCCTGTCTATAAAGGCTATGAACTTCATGCGATGTGTGGCAAGAAACTCAGCGCCAGCCAAATTGCTCATTTGATGCGTAGCGCAGTCATCAGTAAGGAAGAAGCGGAGAAATATCTGCGAACTCAACGTGATTCTCGTCCAAAACGCATTTGGGACAGTTGGCAGAAAGTATATAATATGTTATTGGAACTATTTAAACAATATCAGCAAGATCAAGTCGTGGAAATGCTGCGTGTATGGCATGATTTAAGAAACGGGGAGGAAAACTGATGAATACTCCGCAACCTCAAATAGTCGTGGCGATTATGGCGCCGCTTGTCTTTCCGGAAGGCTTTTCCGTAGGGCATGGCAAAGGTGGAAGCAATGTTCTGGATATCGAGCGAGACGGACAGAACAATCCTGTTCTGCGCGGAAGCTCTTTGGCCGGCCTGCTACGCACGGCCGTCGAGCAGAATGGACGTTATTCCGAATATGCTGATTTCTATTTTGGCAAGGCGCTTGAAAATGGAGAAGAACGGCAGGAAAGCCGTGTATTCTTCTGTGATGCTTCTTTTGATGATAGAACGGACGAGGCCATGCATAATCGGATTAACCGTCATACGGGAAGCGTGTCAGATGAGAACAAAGGATTGTTTTCCATTGAGCAGGTTGCTCCTGGTGCGACGTGCAATTTGTTCTTCTATGTGAAAGTGGCCAAAATCGATATGGATGAAAAGAACGAGCTACATGACTTCGCTAGTTTTTTGGCATCCAGTCTGCATGGAGCATTGGTTGGCGGCCATGCCAGCCGAGGCGTCGGTCGATGCCAGTTGAAAAATGGTGAATATGAATTGCAGGTCTTTGATTTGGAGAAGCCTGAGGATGCGGTCGCCTATCTTGATCTGATGTATGGTGAAGAAAAACATCTTCCTCATCCGGAACGGTTGAAGGTAGGTGAATCCGGCCAGAATAATTCTTTTGCCGTTGAGGTGGTCTTGGACATACCGGAAGGCCAGGACGTGCTCTTCGCGGAAGGCAATGACATGTTCCCTGTCTCTGCAAAAGTCGCTGGACAGGAAAGATGGAAGATTCCGGGATCCACCTTCCGCGGTATTTTCCGTAGCTGGATGTCACGTCTAGCCGCAAAGGACGGCGAAAAGTTGGTAGATAGTGCACAACGCTATTGTGAACGTGGGGACAAGAAAGACGTGGAGGATGAAGATAGAAACGACGCCATCCAGTCGTTGTTCGGCACCCTCAAGCGTAAAGGAAGAATCCATTTCACAGATGCGTTTTCATCGACGCGACGTGACAATGACCAACATATCCAAAGACGGAGACATGTGGTCATCGATCGTTTCACAGGCGGCACGAACGACGGGAAGCTGTTCGAAAACAGTGTATTGGTAAATCCTACCGGTGACATGAAATTCACGTTGGAGGTTTCCATTAACGATGCATCTGAAAAAGAGGTCCGCTGGCTTGAAAAGACATTCAAAGCCATGCACTTAGGCATTCTTCGCTTTGGTTCATCAAAGGCCGCTGGCCGTCTGGAAGTCATTTCACAGAAAACCATCAGCAATCCGAATAATTATTCATTCAATATTCTGAAGGAGGGGAAGTAACATGCCATTGCCTGAGAGCTTGCAACAATACGAGGAAATTATCAGTTCACGACCGAACCTGAAGCTCTTTCTGAACGATATCCAGAATGGAAAGATTGATCCGCTTAAAATATCCCAATTCAAGACATGGATGAGCGGAAAGAAATTCACGGAAGACTTGCGTCCTGTCTCTGAAGCATTGCTGTCTATGGCTGAAAAAGCCCTTGAAGCGAAAAATGCCAGTGGAAAACAACCTGCTCCTAAACAGACGACCGGTGCGCCGCCATCCTCCAAGCCCGGGAAGGGCGGTCCGCAAAAAGGGCAGCCTGTGGGCAGCAATCAAAAGGCGGCTAAGCCTGATGTTTATGGTGAACCGTTCCACAACCCCTATACGTTCATCCCGTTTCCAGACCATGCGCCTGAAAGGCACAAGCCCACGCCGCTCAGCATGGATGAAATCGAAACGGATCGCATGACAGGCGTCATGGATATTACCATTAAGACACGTTCGCCGTTGCTTTCTACCGAAGACAAGGATAAAAACGCACAGCAACAGGGCATCCAGCTGCTGAAGGCTCGTCGCATAGGCCGCAACTGTTTCGTTCCGGCCTCCTCCATGCGTGGCGTTCTGCGGACACTAACTGGTATTATCAGCGGCAGTGCGTTGGATTACATTGACGACAATCTGTGGCTCTGCCAGGGGCGTGACTTGCAGTTGAGCGGACCGGGAAAGAAAATCTATTTGGCAAAAATTGTCAAGGCCGGTGATGCCTATCATGATGGAATCGTCCGCTTTGGCGAAGCGAGGCTGGTGAAAGATTCTGCCCTGAATATTGATCATTTCAGAAAAGAATACGATGGGACAGGCAGAGATACGAAGGAATTGTGGATCGACGACCCCGACTGCGACAACCCTGACAAAGCCTATCGCTATGATCCAAGCCATCCATACCGTGTGAAGGTCAGCGGTCGTAAAGTGAACAGCAAGGGCATACCCCATGAAGGCGCATTCAAACAGGAAGATGCCAGAGAAATCACGCTTCGCAAGGAATTATGGCTTGATTATCAGGGCCGCAATAGGCATGGCATCAGACCAGAATTGCGGAACGGTGATTTGGTTTGGCTCCAACCTTATAATGATGAAGAGGGAATCCAGGACGGCGGCCAGGTGAAATCCATCCAGTGGGCTCGTTGGGGACGCGAAGGCAAGAATTTCAAGGAACAATTGACAAAGCATGGTTATGGTTACATGTTGCCGGATTATCTCAAGGAAGACGGACTAGTGGATATTACATCTGACTTGTTCGGAAGCGTTCCTGTGTCGAGTCAGGCGTATAGCGCATTTGCCGGTAGGGTACGGCCCGACAATCTGGTCTTCGTGGATAACACGGGCGTCACGCCATGCGAAATGGCCCCGCTGTCCTCCCCCCATCCAGGGTGTGTCGCCTTCTATATGGACAATGACAATCTTGATGAAATTTCATTGGAAGATCTGCCGAAAGGATACAAGGTCTATCGGACGACAAAGGAACGCGGAGAAAAGGCGCCTTGGAATTACTCTGAGCAGCCTATTTTCGACCAGGCGGTCGCCAAGCCTTTCAGCGCAGTCCAAAAGATGACGCACAAGGCGGAACTGGTCAACGAAGGTTCCGTCGGCCATTTCAAGCTGTCCTTCCGCAGTTTGACAAAAGAGGAGTTCGCTCTTCTTCTGCTCGTGTTGTCCTGTGACCTGCGCATTGGCGGCGGCAAGCCGTTTGGACTGGGGCATGCCGTGGTGACACAGATTGACGCATACGATGAAAATGGCGACAAGATTCTTGATTATGCTCCCAAACAGAAGGCGTCTGTTCCCCCGGAATACGCGGACGCCGTCTCCAGCCAGTATCTTGATCGGGCAAATAAGTACTGCAAGACGCAGGAGCCTGTTGACAAACTGCGTTATCCGCGTACGATGAACGACAAAGGCAATCAGAAGGGCGGAATGTGCTGGTTCGCACTTCATGCCTCAGTCAGGAAGAACACCTCGAAAGGACTTGGGACGCAATGGGTTTCTGACTATCCGGACAATGAAGCCTTGGATGGACTTCAGCAGATCCGTGCCCAGGGATTGCCGCGTTTCGATCCTCTCAATCCTGCCGCCGACATGTTGTTCGGATACGATGTTGGATTCCGATTCGAGCAAGCCAAGGACAAGCGCAATATGATGAAGGATTTCAAAAAAGACGGATTCAAGAACGAGTCATTCCAGCGTTATGGAAATGATTCCCAGAACCGCGAATCCCGTCAGTGGAACCGTGACAACCGCAAGTAGTCTCACGTTGCTTTGTAAGCAAAAGGGGCTGTTGCAACACCTTGAAAAAGGCAAGCAACAGCCCCTTTTTGCTTGGAAGGGTATGTCAGATATCCTGTGTCATGACGTTTCGATGAAAAGATTGCGTTGCCGCGCAAATCGGTCGCCGCTGGATTACGCCTCTTCCGTCAATTGTCGGGGAGGAACAGTTGCTTTTTGATGTCTTCAACCGTATTCAGGGATTCACCCGGCGTGGGTCTATTGTACAGCCAATTCCAGTTGATTTTTTCGCGGAATGGACAGCGGTTGAACGAATAGTCATTGCTTTGGTAATGACTCTTTTCGCCAAACTGGATGACCGTCACAGAGTCGTTCTCCGCGTCCACGTCCCGATAGACGACTTTCACGTTGTGCGTCTGCGCGACAAGCAGGGAGGCGATGCCCATGAGACGGTTGCCGCCCGTGTTGCTGATGATGCTGTCCGATGCGCTCTGGCTGATGGATTTGTCAAATTGCGAATAGGCTTCGGACAAATTGTGTGAATCCATTGACTCCAGCCTGATTTCCTCCGCTTGGAATTCAGGGATGTTTCGCAGTGTATCCCGTATCAATTCGGCCTTTTGCCGCGTATGTTCGGAATGCCATAACGTGACATGGGACGGATTAAGCAGCAGAATCACGGAAAAAACAGGCTGTTTGGTGCCGCCGACCAGAATATGAAGCTTTGGCTTCACGGGAAGCTGCACATCCGAGACGATGTCAATACCTTCGCCGGAAATAATGCGCCATGCTTGCTCCGTGGATGAGACAAAATGGATTCCATTTTTGCTTTTGCTTGCCAGCAAATCGTCTTTGTTCCCTTCCGGAATGAGAATACTGCGCTTTGTTTGTTTGAACAGGTCGTCTTTTGCGCCGATGGTGACGTCCTTCACCGCTTGGTCCTGCACCTTTCCTGTCAGTAACCAATTGCAGGCCAATTCCTTGCGTTTGTTCTCTCGCCGTGTTGCCATTTCCGCCATGGCAAACGCCAGTTGCCAGGAGTTGCCATCAATCCCAATCATCCGCTGGACTCCTTGAAAATCGCAGGAAAGGAAGACAGACTGGTGGTCGCCAATCCATGCCGTGTCGCTGAGAAAATGACGATGATCCTGCCCTTCCGCAAAAGGAGACTTGTTGACGACATATATCCGCCAAACAAGGGCTTTATCCGCCCCCTTGACGATGGTCGGGAAGCATGCGCAAGCTATTTCTATTCCCGTGCAGTTCCAGAACTCGTCAAGTGAAGGCGTTCCGTCTCCAAAAGGCCGCAGCTTTTTCCATTCATCTGTCAATTCGGGCGTTTCCAGACCGATGGTTTTGCTGAACAGCAGAGCCTCCGCGCAGGCGCGGACATACCATTCGCATGAACGGAGCCCTTCTTCATCAAAGTCATGAAGACTCAAGACCGATGGTGAATCAAACCACAAGTTTATATCGCGGATGATGTTTTTTTCAAGCATGCCGCTGAAGATTGTGAATAATCGATTCATAACATGATATTGAGAATTATCTGGATGTTTCCGACACGCTCAATGGCTGGCATGCTGTCTGCGATGATCGGATCAAACATGATGAGCGACAGACCGTTCGCATCAACCTTGGCTTCGCCCGAACCGATGATCAGGCCAGTTTTCTTGTCACGGAACATCAATTCTGCGCCATCATATTTTTTATCCTTGACATCTGATGCCGTCCAAATGAACTGCGGGGCTTCGCTCTTGGCGGGAACAGGCTCGAAATTGATGGCTTCCGCATTACGGAAATACGTGATGTCATCATTTTGGTAGATAAAGATCTGCGATTGCAGTTCGTCGCCCGCCGCCGCCTGTTGCTCAGGAATTTGAATGGCCTCAAAATTGCTCGCGGCAATTTGGTTGACCATGGCGATTCGGTTGTCCAGCGGCTGGAATTGCTCTTTGTCTTCGGCCATGTAATCGTTACGGAAGTCCAGAGGATCCGTCAAAGCGGGGCCGATAGCGCTTTGGAACGTTTCCATCAAAGGCGTATTAGTCGCCAGATGGCGGAAAAGATCGTATGCATCGATGCGGACCTGTTCTGGGAGTTCGCCGCATTTCCAGCTCTTCTGCAACAAGATGGAAGGAATGATCTTCGCGTTCCAGCACTGTAAAACAGCATGGAAATCATAGTCGATGCCCGTCAGCATTTCACCGCGGACGGCGGGAATGGTAAAGCGAGAAAACGGCGCCACCAGCCAGGAGGATTCCGTCCAGCGGCCTAAAATCGCCACAAACGGAATATGTTTCGGCTCCAATGTGACCGCCGATGTCATGATACGGATTTGGCCGACGGCGAGTTTCGTATCAAACGAAGATACGGATTTTAACAATGCCTTCGCATCCACCGTATAGATGTCCTCTAGATCCATTTGCTCTTCATTTTCAGATATCATGGCATCAAACAGATATTGCTTGCGCCATGCCTCCAACGATTTGTCACTCACTGTTTTTAACATAGAAAAACTCTCCATTTCCTAACTCTCCCAGTTCCCCTTGAACCGGTCAATCCATATAAGATAGAACTCTCCTTAATTTCCGTTATTGAAAGATATTTTTTTGTTTGTCATAATTGGAAATAGACGTGTGTAGGTCTTCTCTTTTTGCGAAATAATCCTCAAGCCATGGTATGACGATAGTCCTCAATATCATCAGATAGTCTTTGCGATGGTCAATATCCAGTTCTGCCAAATCGTCTTTCATTTTCTTTGCTGCATTTTGGATTGCTTCCGCCAAGGCGGATTTTTTGCGTATGAAGAATGGTCTGATGTGAGAATTTGTTATTTTTATATTCTTCATCTTGCAAAAGACACCTAGGCGGATGTCGTCGTCCCATTCTTCTGAGATAATTTTAATCACCAGCTTTTTAACAGGCTCAAAGATGGATGCTTCGTCATTCCCCTGAATAGTGGAATCGTCTTCGTCAATCAGTTCCTCTGGTTTTCGTGCTTGGTCTTCCTGGGCATTGGGATTGTTGCTATCATCAGGCTTTTGTTCGGCTAAATCTTTTACAAGTGTCTTTTGGAAAAGATGTTCTAATGTTGTCATGAGATAACCTGATACATTATTTCCAAGTCCTCCAGCTCTTTTTCCGATATCATCAAATAGATACTCCTTTATAGGACGTCCTTTGATTTTATCCATCTTATAAAGATAGGCTTCCAATTCATTGAAAACTGAAAAATTCGAATGATTCTGTAAATATGACTGCCATGTTGATACAATTCTTCGAGGTAGATTATTGAGCTTTAGTTTTATGACTCCTTGGGCGACCTTCGCTAGATTATTCCTGTTTTCGGGCGAGCATTTTAAGATAGCGCATGTTTCCTTCCAATCGATCAAAGCGTCTGTCAAATCAATCATTTCGCTCATTTTTTGTCTCCCTTGATGACGTCATCGGCAAAATGCAACTGGTAATAATGCTCTACTACACTCATTTCCTGCGGACTGCATTTCGGTTTATCGACGTTGCTCCAGACTTTTCGGACGTCGCGGAACTCTCCAACTGGCTTGTTTTTAGCGGCATCTTCATCATAGTAGAGCAATTCCTGCACGGTGAATCCCCCCGTGGCTTCAAAGACTTCTCCGAAAACCGTCCGATGGTTGGGGTCGTCTTTCATTAGCCCCGTGACAAGAATCAAACCTTTTCGTTTAACATAATTATTTGATTTTGTTTGGGTTGCCCCTGGCAGCATGGGGATGAAGCAGAGATCATCTTCAGGCGGAGTTTTCAGCAGGGATAGCAACGGATGCTGCTGTCTGTCTGCATTATAGCCCCATGATGAATAATTCTGCCTGATCAGTTCTTCACGCGCCCACCACAATGTCCCGATGGTGAAATCGCGGAAGAACAGTTCCTTTTTTGTCACATCGTTCATGATTCATGTCTCCAGTAGAGAAACAAGTAGGTAAATGAAAATCATGTCAATAATATACTTCTTTTTCCGAATATTCAATTCGGCACCATCCACAACCGAAAACATTGAAACGACCTAAATTAATGAAGGGCAGATAGCGAAGATATTCCCTGAACGGCGTGAAATCGCCATAGTATTCCATCGTGCCCAGAAAACCGTCCAGTTTCATATAGTCTCCCGTTCTGCCGCTGGTTCGGTTGACCTGATACACCCCTCCGGAAAGCCGTTTGTAAAGGATCTGCTGGGCCGCTGCTTTCAATTGCCCGATCTCTTCATAGCTGTGGAATGGCTCTTTGTCTCCATACAGCTGGTTCAGCTCCTCCACGCGGTCGATGAGCCGTGCGCACAGGACATGGAACGGCAGTTCGTCACGGAAAACGGCACCCTGCGACTTGAGACGGGAGCAAGGCGTCAGGAATGTCACAAGCAGGTATGGAAGTTGTTCCGGATCAGGAAGTTCCACTATGTGGGACAGGATTTTCTCCATGTCGCACACTTGATTTCGCGGCCCCAGTCCCATCTTGGCCATGGTCCTGAACACTTCGTCGAACACAGATTCGTATTCCGTCGCGATGCCGAAGAGAATGGCCTCAATGATGAAACTGCGGCGATCCGGCCGTGTGAAGGAGCCACGAAGGACGAATGGCCGCGCCAGTTCGCGGTCGTGACTGTTCATCGTGCCGTCGTTCTGCGGCATGAAGAATTCCTTGTACAAGACGACTTGGTCTTCAAGTTCCGGAATGCCCGCCCGACGTGCGATGACCTGCGCCAAGGCATAGCCGAACGCCCCGCGAATCGTGATGCTCGGCAGTTCATGGTGCAGCATCAGCGATTGCGGACAGGTGAATTCATATCGGATTTGGCGAATCTTCAGTTTTTCCATGTTATTTTCAAAACCTGCCAGCCAGTGATGTCTTCTGCTTGAACTTCCGCTCCGATGGCGGGACGGAATCCCGGGCGGTAATCGGGGGACAGAATCCAGCATTCAGAATATGTCTGGCCGTATAGTTGAGGAAATCCGTCCTGCGATAGCTGAACGGCGGGACGCGCCTCTTTGGGCGTAAGGTCGCATCCCGTCATCCGGCTGGCGAGTGCGAGCGTGTTCGCATGGCCCCAGAAGGATTCCCAAGTGTCCGTCTGAAGACGGCGCATATAGTTTTCCATCGTCTCCGGTTCGATGAGAACAGGGCGGCGGATAAGGCTCAACGGAAATGTGCTTCCAGTCAAAAATGGCATATTATGTTTCTCTCCTTGGTCAATGACATGGATTAATGTTTCTTCATCTTGGGGATGTTTTCATAGATTTGCCCAGTCTTGAAGTTGAACAGATGGGTCTTCAACTCATTCAGTCCGGATCTGCTGCAGAAGGCGGCAATGCTGCGGCTGTTTTCGACTCGTTCTGTAAAAGCTCTTGCATTACTTCCTGTCAAACTGGAGTTTACGGTAATCAATGCACATAATCCCAAGGCTCCTGAATATTTGTTTCGAATATTCTCCAGTTTCTGGATATAGTCTTGCTTGAAGCTTCCCGCCTTGCATTCAAGGATATAGAAGGAGAAGCCATCCGTATAGCAAATATCGAATTCCTGGGCGTCGTCTTTTCCATCGCTCCAGATAATGGACAGATTTTTGGAAATCTCCACCTGCGGTGCATTCTGTCTGACGATATCGTAAACATAGTCTTCAAACCATCCGCCGCTAAGGTATTTCGCCTTGCTGACCCATGATTCCTTCTCAAAGGTTTTTTCGAACAAGTCCTTCCATTCCTGTCTTTTGACATCGTCCTTGATGTTTTTCAACAATGTTTCATAGGAAGTTTCAAATGTGATTTTATCATTATGACTCAAGCATTTGGATATGATTTCCTGTGTACGCTGAAGAGTAAAGGCAATGCCATAACTCTTAGCGTTGAGGTCGGCGGGTGTTTCTATTTGCGGAGCAGAAGATTTGATTTTCGTCCCCGCCAGATGGATGAAATTCTCAATAGTCATTCGTTGTTCAAGCGGCTGACGGCTGAAGTCATGAAGCCAGACAAGTTCATGTTTGGAAAAGTCCAGATAGAAATATCGCAATACTTTCAATTCCGGCACGGTGGTCCCGCACAACATGGATACGATCGACATCGGCTTCGTGCCGCCGGTGATGTTCACGGTTATGGACGCTCCCGTTTCTATGTGTCTGATGAAAAGATTCTTGAAATTGGTGAACAAAGCTTTGAAATCTGAAGCCATGCTGTTTGGCCCGATGTTGTGCAATACAGCCTGGTAGCCATTGCGTTTCAGTTCCGCCATCAGATTTTCACCGCTCTTGAGAGTGGTCTCTGTCACGATCAGATGATGGATGTAGCTCTTCTCGAATTGGATAGCGGAAAGATAAATCGGGTTCGTCTGTTCGCCCACAAGATGGAAAATGATGTTGGATTGGATTGCTTCTGTCATGATAATCCTGTGATTCTAATGGTTAAAATATTAATGTTTGTAATAGTGTAATACTATTTCAATCAATTGCCAATTGTTGTTTATAGACTTTTCTTGTTCTTCTGAAAAGATATTTCTTCCTTCCAAGCCTCATCGTCTAACATTACCTGTCTAATGTCTTATCATCTCCTGTCTCCGCTCGTCACTCGTCTCTCGTCTCCTGTCTTATCGTCTCTCGTCTCTAGTCACCACTAGCCACTAGCCACTAACCACTATTCCATTATGAATGATGAATTATGAATTATGAATTATGAATTAAAAACTCCCCACTCCCCACTATTCCATTATGAATGATGAATTATGAATTATGAATTATGAATTAAAAACTAACCACATGCAAAATTCGTGTTCATTCGTGTTCATTCGTGGTAAAAACTCCTGCATTAAGAGCTTCCGCATGACATCCTTTGCGCCTCGCGAAGCGATGACAACCGCCGCAGCCGCCGGAGCCGTTTGTATCATTCATGATAAGCGTCTTATTTTTATCATTGTATCCTTTGGGTATTGTCGGCCTGGCGGCGAGGCAATT
>JAEEGL015132386.1_pt1 | contig 14657 bp, 17 predicted proteins | sample 9134231 | NCBI WGS metagenome assembly JAEEGL01 (sample SAMN16246548, study PRJNA631951) | gut metagenome | biome: gut microbiome; feature: rumen; material: fiber-attached | host: Bos | place: Iran: Karaj | collected 2018-10 | reverse complement strand
TTGAGCAAAAATTGGCCGGACTTGTTGCTTCTAAGATCATTAACGCGAAAGAGTACGTGGCCGGAGAGAATTCTTCCAGCGCAAATATAAAGATTCCCATTTATGATGTATATTATCAGGTTATCGGAAATGGCATTGTGAACACGAAGCATTTCACTTCGGAAAATGCCCGTGAAACCGAGCAGGAAGTATATCAGGCGTACCTGGAATATAAAGATGTAATCTACGAAAAACTTCGCAATGAACTTTTCGAAAAGAGAAGCATCTACAAAAGGCTTTCCAACGAGTTCCAGGTGTATGAGAGTAACATCGTTCAGCTCTTATATAAAAACGGAATCATAGTTTTTGATAAGATCGACCAAAAGGACAGTATGTATAATTCCTGGACCGTGGATGAAACAGTCAGTCTCGGTGAGTACATAGATTACTGTATTGCCATGAACTGGGTGGATACGTCCTTGCTGGATATCAACGAAAAATACCCTTCTTCCGAAGAAATATTCGAGGGTGTGTTTAATGCGATGATCGATATCATCGATAATAATACAGAGTTTCAAAAGCGTTTTTATAAATATATGCTTTTGAACGAGAAAATCACCGGAAGACAGATATGCATGCTCCTTTATGAGCAGGATGCCTGCAATATCCCGATAGACGAGATTGAAAAGCTAAAGAGCGGCAGAATTTCTGCATATCAGTTTATGATGAACCGTATCACAAACATTGATATAACACCGGCTCAGCTTGCTTTGGATCCATGTAATGCATCTGTTGTTATGACAGATGTAAACACGGGACAGGTATTGGCACTTGTGTCATACCCCGGTTATAACAATAATCTGATGGCAAACTCAGTTGATGCCGCGTATTTTGAAAAGCTGACAAACGACAAAGCTTCGCCGCTTTTAAATTTTGCTACTCAGTATAAAGCTGCGCCGGGATCAACATTTAAGATCGTTACCGCCACTGCGGGGCTTATGGAAAATGTAATTTCCTTAAGAGATCCCATCAGATGTAAAGGTACTTTCGATACCATCGTTCCTTCTCCAAAGTGCTGGAATGTTTGGGGACACGGAAATGAGATCACTCAGACTGCCATCAGAGATTCATGTAACTACTATTTCTATGAAGTTGGTTACAGGCTTTCAACGAAAAACGGAGTTTATGATGATGCGGAAGGTCTTGCGGCCCTTGCGGAATATGCTGATCTTTACGGATTGGCTACGACTTCCGGTATAGAGATATCGGAGTATGAACCCGATGTTTCCCACAATGACGCAGTCAGATCTTCCATCGGACAGGGAACCAACAGCTATACCACCGCACAGCTTGCCCGCTATGTTTCGGCAATAGCAAACAGGGGAACGGTTTACGAACTGACGGTTATCGATCATACCCAGAAAGCCATGGGAAACACAGCATGGATTAATGAACCTAAAGTGTTTGGTAAGGTTGATATCCCCAATGATTACTGGGATGTTTTCCACAAAGGTATGAGAGATGTTGTACTTACAAAGTCGTATTTTAACGATGTAGGTGTTAACGTAGCAGGAAAGACCGGTACTGCACAGCAGTCAAAATCCAGACCAAGCCATGCACTTTTTGTAAGTTTTGCTCCTTATGAAGAGCCCGAGATCGGAATGGCGGTGAGAATACCCTTTGGTTATTCCTCTGACTATGCTGCACAGCTTGCCAGAGATATATATAAGCTTTACTTTGATCTTGTAACTGAAGAAGAACTACTTGACGGTAAAGCGGATTCTCCCGACGGCGGGATCACAAACGAACTGTAAGAATTATGAAAGGTATGATATCATGAGCAATTTACCCGTAGTGATCAAGAGTTTTAAGGACGGAATAAGATTTATAATCGATAAGGATTGTCCTTTCGAAGATATCCTTAAGGAAATCGAGAATATTTTTTCCGAGAGTAAGCATTTCTTCGGAGATGCTGCTGTAGCCGTATCATTTGACGGCAGGGAACTTACCGATGAAGAGGAAGTACAGATACTCAGCAAGATAAGAGCTAACTGTGACTTGAATGTCCTTTGTATAGTTTGCGATGATGAAGCCAGAAATCAACATTATCTGAAGGCTGTAAAACATATGATGGATATGGTGAAACCTCAGGATACGGGACATTTCTACAGAGGAAGCGTTACCGACGGACAGGTTCTTGATTACGATGACGGTATAGTTATCCTTGGGGATGTCAATCCCGGATGTGTTGTTAAGAGTTCCGGAAGTATCATCGTACTTGGCGGACTTTACGGAGAAGCTCATGCCGGGGTTGATTTCGAGGATACGGATGCCTTTGTTATTGCTCTTGAGATGAGCGCAGAAGCAGTAAGCGTTGGCCCCGTTACCTATACCCCCGATACTAAACCCAAGTGGGGATTCAGAAAGAAACTGCAACCCAAGATCGCTTATCTGAAGGACAATGAGCTGGTTTTTGATGCTTTAAACAGGTCCGTTTTGGAGTCCGTATATGCCATTTAAGAAATTTAAGATCAGAGATTATGATTTTAAGTTAATATTGATGGTTGCTGCGCTTGCAATAATAGGCGTTTTTGCCGTGGGCAGTGCGGAAAGTTCGCTTTTTCAGAAGCAGATGTACGGAGCGATAGCAGGATTTGTGATAATGATCATACTTTCTGTTATCGATTATCACTTTGTTTTAAAGTTCTATATTGTCATATATATTTTGAATATGACATTACTGCTTTTGGTCCTATTTATGGGTGAATCTTCCCATAATGCACAGAGATGGTTGAAAATCGGCGGAATCCAATTTCAGCCCTCGGAATTGGCTAAAATTTTATTGATTTTATTCTTCGCACAGTTTATTATGGTACAGAAGGATAGATTTAATTCTTTCCCTATTATTCTGATATGTGCGGTATTGGCCGGAGTCCCGATTTTCCTGGTTTTTAAGCAGCCGGATCTGTCCACTACCATTATGCTTGCTTTTATTTTTGCAACAGTTATGTTTGCAGGTAAGCTTAAATTCAGGATTATACTGGGTATATTGGCCGTAGTGATACCTGCCGCCGCCATATTTATTTCCATCGCGTTAAGGCCCGAAAGCACTCTTATCGAGTCTTATCAGAAGGAAAGAGTATATGCAATGCAGGATCCGGACAGTTATCCCAATCTTGTTTATCAGCAACAAAATTCCGTTACAGCAATTGCTTCGGGAATGCTGGACGGTAAGGGTTACAAAAACAACGAAATAACATCTGTTAAGAACGGAAATTTCCTTTCCGAGGACCAGACAGATTTTATTTTCGCCATCATAGGAGAGGAATTCGGTTTTAAAGGATCGGTCCTCGTTATAGTCCTGTTATTTCTCGTTTCGCTAGAATGTATCTCCATAGGAAGGCGAGCCCCGGATGTGGGTGGTGCGATAGTCGCTTCTTCCATGGGTGTATTAATAGGAGTGCAATCCTTTATTAACATCGGTGTTGCTACTTTTATCATTCCGAATACGGGATTGCCGCTTCCGTTTGTCAGTTACGGTCTTACATCACTCATAACCGTGTTTGCGGGGATGGGTGTGGTTATTAATGTTCGTACACAGGCGAAGAGGGGTAATTCGTCTGTTGATGATTATATTACGATGGACCTTATGAAGTTCTGATATCGGGTCAAAGATTAATGACAGTACAGAGAAGCTGTCACACAGGGAGGTATATGGGGTATGAATATTGCGCTTATTGCGCATGACGCAAAAAAGAAGCTTATGCAGAATTTCTGCATAGCTTACAAAGGCATTTTAAGTAAAAACGAATTGTATGCCACAGCTACGACCGGCAGACTCATTGAGGAAGTTACTAATCTGACCATACACAAATCTCTTGCCGGACATCTTGGTGGTATGCAGCAGATCGGTGCGCTCATTGAATGTAACCAGATAGATATGGTTATTTTCCTTAGAGATCCGGTCAGCGCCAAGTCGCATGAGCCTGATGTAAATATCGTTGTCAGACTTTGTGACACAAACAACATTCCGCTGGCGACGAATCTTGCCAGTGCAGAGCTTCTGATCAAGTCCCTGGAAAGAGGAGATTTAGAGTGGCGTGAGATTTATAAATAAGGCCGGAGCCCTGCAATCGCGTATTATTGCAGGGCTTTTATCTTTTTTTGTTATATTGTCCTGCTGTGGATGCTCAGGATTACCTTACAGTGTTGAATATGGCAGTCTGAAGATAGGTTCCTACGATTCTGTAGGAGATCCTGCGGAAAAAGCTCCTGCTTTTGCCTCAGATCTTTGTATAGTCACCGAAGATGTTTTGGGTGACGGAGAGGTCAATCTTTATGATTGCGAAAGTGCCGTACTCTTTGATATCACCAACAAGAAGGTGGTCTATTCAAAAAACGCATTGGAAAGGCTGTATCCGGCAAGTTTGACAAAGATCATGACAGCACTTGTAGCTATTAAACATGGTCAGCCGGATCAGATTCTTACCGCATCGGATGCTGTAAATATTCATGAGACGGGTGCGCAGCTTGCAGGTATCGTTCCCGGAGATTCAATGACTCTTTATCAGGCTCTCCGGATACTTCTTTTGTATTCTGCAAATGATGTAGCACAGCTTATTGCAGAAAATATAGGCGGGTCCGTAGACGGATTTGTTGCTATGATGAATGAGGAAGCCATATGTCTTGGTGCCACCAATACTCATTTTACAAATCCCCACGGTCTTACAAACGAAGATCATTATACTACGGCTTATGACCTTTATCTGATATTTAACGAATGCATAAAGTATGAAGATTTTACAGAGATAATTCAGTTGAATTCCTTTGATGCTTCATATAAAGACAAAAGAGGAAATGAAGTATACTTACCGGTAAAGAACACCAATGGTTACATGAATGGATCTTATAATCCGCCAACAAATGTAACAGTTTTGGGCGGAAAGACGGGTACCACCACGGCAGCCGGCAGTTGCCTTATACTTTTGTCTAAAGATGTGAACGGGATGCCATTTATTTCTGTTGTATTAAAGGCTGAGGGAAGTGAAGCTCTTTATTCCGAAATGAACAAACTTTTGGATGTAATGGACAATGAGTAACGAGAATATCGAAAACGAGAATAATATATTCCGATTTAAGAAAAAGAGAAAACTTAATATTACGCTTATTCTGTTTTGCTTTATCCTTGTTTATGCCATTATTGTCGGTATCATATATCTTCGCAAAACGCATACTGTCAGATATGAAGTAGTGGAGGGAGCTCTTGCAAGCAATACCATCTACAGAGGAATGGTCCTAAGGGATGAACTGCTCGTTTCCAACGATACTCCGGGATATGTTAATTATCTTGCCAGAGAAGGACAGCGTATCGCGGTAGGCGATCTTGTGTATACCATCGATGAAACAGGCACTTTGAATGAGTATATTGAATCTTTGTCTCTTGGTGAAAACACCCTTTCAAACAAAGAACTTTCTGAATTCAGAACCGATATAATCAACTTTGTTCACGGATACGATCCTTCTGAATTTGATGATATTTACAATTTCAAATATTCACTTAAAAATACAGTTTTAAAGCTTGCAAACACTAAACTTCTGGACAACATGTCTAACGCATCCGAGGGTGCGGCGGCTGTCAGTTTGAAGTACATTTATTCCGGGAATACCGGTATCATTTCTTACTGGTATGACGGATATGAAGGTACCCTGCCCGAGATGATAACAAAAGATATGTTTAACGAGAAGAACTATACTCGTTCACAGCTTCTGTCCAATGAGCTTCGCGGAATAGGTGATCCCATCTATAAAGTTAATCTCGGCGAAGATTGGTCCATTGTTATTCCCGTAAAAAAGGGACTGGCTGAAGAACTCCTTGATGAGGGATATATCAAAGTAAAATTCCTGAAAAATCAGACAGAATCCTGGGGTAAGGTCGATGTAATAAATAACGGAGATGATACGTTCCTTCAACTTTCATTTACAAATTCACTGGTTAATTTTGTAAGTGAACGTTTTATGGATATCGAACTTGAACTTGGAGAGGAGACCGGGCTCAAGATCCCTGTTTCAGCCATAGCCGAGAAGGAATTCTTCCTGATAGATGAGGCATATGTTACGGAGAATGTTAACGATACATATACTGTATTGATGCAGGTTTATGGTGAAGACGGATCCAAAACCAAGAGTGCTGTCAGTCTGGAAGTATATTCATACAATGAAGAACTTGGTAAATATTATGTAGATAATTCCATTCTGTCCGCGGGAGATATCCTCTTTGGAAACGATGAGACTACCTTCGTTGTTAAAGATAAGGGTTCACTTATCGGAGTCTATAATATAAATAAAGGGTATGCCGATTTTAAGCAGATCACCATTCTTTATCAGAACGATGAATATGCCATCGTTAAATCGAATTCCGCTTATGGTCTTAGAGTATACGATTATATCGCTCTGGATGCGGATTCCATTTCGGATGATCAGTTTATCAGCCAATCAAAATAAGATGATCAAAGATAATTATCAATATGTGTTAAAGAAAATTGAAGATTCTGCAAAGAGTGCAGACAGAGATCCCGGTGAGATAACGCTTATTGCTGTCAGCAAAACTAAGCCTGTTCCCGATCTGCAGGAAGCATATGATGCCGGAGCAAGAGATTTCGGAGAAAATCATGTTCAGGAGCTTATTCAAAAGATTCCTGTATTGCCAAATGATATAAGATGGCACATGATCGGCCATTTACAGCGAAATAAGGTAAAATATATCGTGGGTAAGGTTTATCTTATACACAGTGTTGATTCATTAAGGCTTGCTGAGGAGATAAACAAGGAATCTTTAAAAGCTGGCGTTGTATCAAATATCCTTCTGGAAGTAAATGTCGCCGGAGAGGACAGCAAATGGGGCGGAAACCTGGAAGAAACCATAGAATTGGTTAAAGAAGTATCGAAGCTTCCCGGTCTGTCCGTCAAGGGACTTATGACCGTCGCACCCTTTACGGATGACCCTGAATCCAATAGGAAATATTTCCGCAAACTGCGGGAATTGTCTGTTGACATCAAAGGTCAAAACATAGATAATATTTCTATGGGCGTCTTGTCCATGGGAATGACGGGGGACTATGAAGTGGCCGTTTCGGAAGGCGCAACTTACGTCAGAGTAGGTACCGGTATTTTCGGCGCCAGAAATTATAATATATAAAATCTTAGTATTAAAACCGGAGGAAGAAATGGGAAAATTCGACAGTATCTTAAGTGCTTTTAAGATGAATAATGATGACGATGAAGATTACGATGATTACGAGGATTATGAGGATTACGATGCAGCTCCCAAGTCCCGCAGATCAGAGTCGGCATCAAATGATAATCCTGAACCTGAAAAGAAGCGCGGAAGCTTTTTGTCACCCATTACATCAAAGAATTCATATGGATCAAAGAAAGGTCAGAACATGAATAATATGGAAGTTTGTGTTATTAAGCCCACCACTTTCGAGGAAGCTCTTCAGATTGCAGATGCTCTTCTCGATGGAAGAAGCGTTGTACTTAACCTTGAGGGTATAAATAATCAGCTTGCACAGAGGATCGTAGATTTTGTTACCGGTGCCTGCTATTCACTTAAGGCACATTTTGAATCCATTTCCAAGTTTGTATTTGTTATCACTCCCGAAGCGGTTTATATTTCAGGAGCTACTCAGAATTCCGGCATTGGTGTAAACAAAGATTTTGAATCTTGATCCGGATATTTTAAATACTGTATTTAATTTGAGAGCTTCCCTAAAAGGAAGTTCTCTTTTTTGAGGATTATAAATATGTCGCAAAGAATGACAGTAAATTACGAAAAAAAGCCCTCCTACGACATTGTTTTCACTCATTCTTTTGATGAACTTGTTCCGGAACTGAACGAGCTTGGTTTCACCGGCAGAAGAATCTGCATTGTAACCGATTCAAATGTTGATCCTTTATTTGGAAACGAAGTATTGAAACTTTTGGACGGAAACTGTGTAAAGGCGGTAAAATATGTTTTTCCCGCCGGAGAAGACAATAAGACACTTGATAATATAAAGGAACTGTATAAGTTTTTAATAGAAGAGCACTTTGACAGAAAGGATCTTCTTATCGCTCTTGGAGGCGGAGTTGTTGGCGACATGACCGGTTATGCTGCAGCAACATATTTAAGAGGCATTGATTTTATACAGATCCCCACAACGCTCCTTGCTCAGACGGACAGTTCTATCGGTGGAAAAACAGGCGTGGATTTTGACGGATATAAAAACATGATCGGTGCATTTAAGATGCCCAGACTTGTTTATATGAATCTGTCCACTTTAAAAACCCTTCCTGACAGGCAGTTCTTCTCAGGCTTTGCCGAAGTTATGAAGTACGGTCTGATAAGAGATGAGATATTCTATACCTGGCTTGTGGATAACCTTTATGAAATATGTGAAAAAGATCCTGATGTCTTGGGTCAGATGGTCTACAGAAGCTGTGATATTAAGAGGTCCATCGTAGAAAAAGATCCTACTGAAAAGGGCGAGAGAGCACTCCTTAATTACGGGCATACCATTGGTCATGCCATAGAAAAGTTCATGAATTTTGAACTTCTCCACGGAGAATGTGTGGCTTTGGGAAGTGTTTGTGCGGCATTTATCTCCTGGAAAAAGGATCTTTTAACAAAAGATGAGTATTATGAGATAAGGGATATGTTTGTTCCCTTCAATCTGCCTATTTCCATAGATAAACTGGATCTTGAAAAAGTACTTCAGCTCACTAAATCCGACAAAAAGATGGATGGAGGCATTATTAGGTTCATTCTGCTTAAAAAGATCGGCAAAGCGGTTATAGATGAAACCGTTTCGGATCAGGAGATCCTGGATGCTCTTGCCGAGATTAATTTTGACGAGGAAAACGGTATTTGATCATGGAAAAAAAGACTACCTATTCCAGGAGAATAGCAATTTTTGTTGATGTCGTTGTTGTTATGCTGCTTATTGCAGCCGACCAGTTCATAAAGTATTTGGTTGTAAATAATCTAAAGGAAAAACCTGCATACGTTCTTATTCCCAATGTTCTGGAACTTGATTATCTGGAAAACAGGGGATCCGCATTCGGAATGCTTCAGAACCAGAAGATATTTATTTTACTTGTGGGATTTATCTTCATGGCGGTGATCGTTTTCCTGATCATCAAATTACCCTTAAAGAAGAAGTTTCTTCCCGCCCACATACTTTTTGCTATGGTTATTGCAGGTGGAGTCGGAAATATGATCGATCGCTTCAGGCTTGATTATGTTGTTGATTTTATTTCCTTTGTACTTATTCACTTCCCTGTATTTAACTTTGCCGATTGTTGTGTTGTTATAGGTGTTTTTGGATTGTTTATTCTTTTCTTGTTCGTATATAAAGAAAATGACCTTGAGTTCCTTAAATTCAAGCAGAATCGTTATAGGGATATGGACAAATAATGAAAATAGTTATTGAAGAAGAACTTGACGGGGAGCGCATTGATAAATGCCTCCCTTTGTTTTACGAAAATATCTCCAGATCGTATGCGGCCAAACTGATCAAAGAAGGAGCTGTAACCGTTAACGGTAAGGCTGTAAAGGCAAGTTACGGCCTTTGTGCAGGGGATGAGGTTGTGTTTGACATACCGGAATCTACTGACCCCGAAATCCCGGCAGAGGATATTCCACTTGATATTCTTTACGAAGATTCGGATGTGATCGTTGTAAACAAGCCCAAAGGTATGGTTGTACATCCTGCTTCAGGTCATTATTCCGGTACCTTGGTTAACGCACTCATGTATCATTGCAAAGATAATTTATCCGGAATAAACGGAGTACTGCGCCCGGGAATCGTTCACAGGATAGATATGAATACCACGGGTTCCCTGATCGTGTGCAAGAATGATAAGGCCCATGCGTCTATTGCAGAACAATTAAAAGAGCATTCCATCAAACGTTATTATGAGGCTATTGTCTGCGGTGTATTAAAGGAAGATGAGATCACTATTGATAAGCCCATAGGAAGGAATCCGTCCGAACGCAAGAAAATGGCAGTTGTATTTGATGGAAAACCTGCTGTGACCCATGTTAAAGTACTTAAAAGATTTGAGAAATATACATATGTCAGCTGCAGGTTGGAAACAGGCAGAACACATCAGATACGTGTACATATGGCATCAATAGGTTATCCTCTTTTGGGAGACGATATATATAATAAGTGGGCTTCACCCTTTAAACTTGAAGGACAGTGCCTGCATGCCAAGATCCTTGGTTTTATTCAGCCCACAACCGGTGAATATATAGAAACAGAGGCTCCCTTGCCGGATTACTTCAAACATCTACTGGATATATTAAAATAGAATATTCAAATAATTGTTAATTATTGTATCAATTTTACAAATAATTTGCTTTTTAAATTGAAAATTTGTCAATTTTATCTTATAATCAAAATATAAGCGACAGGGATCTGCTATGAGAGATAAAGATCTCTTCGGAAAGGCGGTGTTATTATGGATACTGTAATTACAATCGGAAGACAATTTGGCTCGGAAGGACGCGAGATTGGCGAAAAACTTGCTCAGAACCTCGGTATTCCTTTTTATGATAAGGAGCTTCTCACCAGAGCTGCAAAAGAAAGCGGATTCTGTGAGGAAATGCTTCAGAATCATGATGAAAGACCCACCAATTCGTTCTTATATAATCTGGTAATGGATACTTATTCATTTGGGTACAATTCGGCTTCTTATTCTGATATGCCCATCAGTCATAAGGTTTTCCTGGCGCAGTTCGATGCCATTAAGAAGATCGCCGAGGAAGGCCCTTGTGTTATTGTTGGAAGATGTGCCGATTATGCATTGAATGATTATCCAAATGTAGTTAAACTTTTCATTTTCGGTGATGACGAATATAAAGTAAAACACATTATGGAGCGTTTCGGCCTTGATGAAAAGAAAGCCCGGGACATGATGATCAAGAAGGATAAACAGCGTCAGAGCTATTACAATTATTACACATCAAAGAAATGGGGCAGAAGTGATTCCTACGATCTTTGCATCAATTCCAGCAAGCTTGGTGTGGATGGATGTGTAAAACTCATCAGCCAGTACGTTGAAGATTTTGAGGCTTTTAAACAGCACTGATATCTTTAATATATTCTTTGGAAAAATTATACAAAATTTGTTGACAATATTTGGCACCTCTGCTATGATATTCGAGTATGCCGCTTAATGAGGTATAAGTGTGCCCACAGGCACCACCGTAGTTAGCGATATAAAAAGGCCTGGGAAATTATTCCCTATGCATACTTCATGGCCATATCATGAAAAGGAGGTGCCTATTTATGTACGCAATTATTGCAACAGGCGGAAAACAGTATAAGGTTTCAGAGGGCGATCTTGTTAAGATTGAGAAGATCGACGCAGCTGAGGGTGATTCTGTTTCCTTAGATGTTATTGCAGTAAGTGACGGAAAGCTTGTAGCCGGTGCTGACGCAGCAAAAGCTAAGGTTTCTGCAACTGTAGTTGAGCAGGGACGTGGCAAGAAGGTTATCGTTTACAGATACAAGAGAAAGTCCGGATATCACAAGAAGAACGGTCACAGACAGCCTTACACACAGGTTAAGATCGACAAGATCGAGGCTTAAGAGATGACCACGGTCACTTTTGAAAAAGATGTGCATGGCAATTACAAAGCATTTACATGTTTTGGTCATGCGGGGTTCGCCAAAAAGAGGTTCGGAAAATATGAACCTGATATTTTGTGCGCAGCCATTTCCGCATTAACAGCAAATGTTATAAACGGAATGACTGAGATAGCCGGCGAACAGGTTACTGTTACTGAAAATGAAAAAGATGGTTTTATCAGATGTGTGATTGATTCCGATCTAAAGGAATCTTCGAAAATTTTGATAGACTCATATGTACTCTCGCTAACTGAGTACAGTAAACAGTACAGTAAGAATTTAACAGTAAACTTTAAGGAGGTATAATATAATGCTGAATTTAAGCCTTCAGTTTTTCGCTCATAAAAAGGGTGTTGGTTCCACCAAGAACGGAAGAGATTCTGAGTCCAAGAGACTTGGCGCTAAGCGTGCAGACGGTCAGTTCGTAAAGGCCGGAAACATTCTCTACAGACAGCGCGGAACTAAGATTCACCCCGGTGTGAATGTTGGAATCGGCGGAGATGATACTTTGTTTGCACTTACAGACGGAGTTCTTCGTTTCGAGAGAAAGGGCAGAGACAAGAAGCAGGCTTCTGTTTATCCCGTAGAGCAGTAATTATTCAAGGCTCCAGACATTCAATATGTTTGGAGTCTTTTTTTTAACTTAACAGGAGATTTCGAAGACTTTCCTGTTTGATATGAGGTTGTTATATGTTTGCCGACAGAGCAAAGATCGTGATAATAAGCGGAAAAGGCGGAGACGGACATGTGTCTTTCAGACGCGAAAAATATGTTACTAACGGCGGACCCGACGGAGGAGACGGGGGACGCGGCGGTGATGTAATACTTAAGATCGATGAAGGTTTAAACACTCTCGTCGATTATCGTCATGTCCGTAAATATAAGGCAGGTAACGGAGAAGAAGGCGGCAAAAAGAACTGCAAAGGTAAAGACGGTGAAGATATCGTCTTAAAGCTTCCCCAGGGTACTGTAGTAAAGGACGCAGCTTCCGGCAAGGTTATTGTAGATATGTCCGGTGATACCCGCGAATATACCATACTAAAGGGTGGACGCGGAGGTAAGGGCAATCAGCATTATGCCACATCTACCATGCAGGCGCCCAAATATGCACAGCCCGGTCAGGAGGCAAAAGAACTGGAAGTTTTGCTGGAACTGAAGGTTATTGCAGATGTAGGACTTGTAGGCTTTCCAAATGTTGGTAAATCCACTTTCCTTTCCAGAGTCACTAATGCCAAGCCAAAGATTGCGAATTATCATTTCACCACTTTAAACCCGAATCTCGGTGTGGTAGATCTTGACTCCAAAGGCTTTGTTATAGCTGATATTCCCGGACTCATAGAAGGCGCTTCGGAAGGTGTCGGATTGGGACATGAGTTCCTTCGTCACATCGAAAGGACCAGACTCCTGGTTCATATCGTTGATGCCGCCGGAACCGAAGGAAGAGACCCCGTAGAGGATATCAAAGCTATCAATAAAGAGCTTGAGAAATATAATGCAGATATAGCTCACAGACCTCAGATAATTGCAGCAAACAAGATCGACGCCATATATGCAGACGGCGAAGATCCCGTTCAGAGGATCAGAGATGAGTTTGAAGTAAAGCAGGGCATTCCTGTGTTTGCGATTTCCGCAGTAACAGGTCAGGGACTGAAAGAACTTCTTTATGCTATATCCGATAAATTGGATTCCATCGGTGGCGAGCCCACTGTATTTGAACAGGAATACGATCCCGATATGGCTCTTGCCGTTTCCGAAGATCCTTACACCATCTATTATGATGAGGAAGAGGAAGAGTATGTTATAGAAGGACCCAGGATCGAGAGAATGCTGGGCTATACCAATCTTGAGTCGGAGAAGGGCTTTGCTTTCTTCCAGAATTTCCTAAAAGAACAGGGGATGCTGGAGCAGCTTGAAGAGCTTGGCATCCAGGATGGCGATACAGTAAGGATGTATGGACATTCGTTTGATTATTACAAGTAATTAGTGATAGTTTTCACTTACATTAATTCGAGAGGAATAAATCATGGTTGAACTTACCAGTAAACAGAGAGCATATCTTAAGAGTCTTGCCAGCAATCTTAATCCTGTCTTTCAGATAGGCAAGGGAAGTGTAACACCCGAGATCACTAATGCTGTAAGCGAATGCTTTAACAACAATGAGCTGATCAAGCTTAATGTTCTTAAAAACTGTGATGATGATGCAAGAGAAATTGCATCAGTTATCGCAGAGAGAACTCATTCAACGGTTGTTCAGGTAATCGGCAAGAAGATCGTACTCTACAAGCCTTTTAAAGAGAATCCCAAAATCCTTCTTCCCAGGTAATATGGTATGGAATTAAAGAAAATTTCTAAACTCCTTGAAAAAGAACTTGATCAGAAACGATTTGAACATACAAAAGGTGTTGAGTACACCGCTGCAACTCTTGCTTTTGTACACGGAATGGATCCCGATAAAGCCCTTTACGCAGGTCTGTTACATGATTGCGCCAAGGGACTTTCAGATGAAAAAAAGATTTCTCTTTGTGAAAAAAACGGAATTGAGATTACCGAAGTAGAGAGAGCCAATCCTGGTCTTTTGCATGCAAAACTGGGAGCATTCCTTGCAGAAACAAAGTATGAGATCACTGACGAGAATATCTTGAATGCCATAAGATTCCATACTACAGGCCGCCCGGATATGAGTCTTCTTGAAAAGATCATTTTTGTTGCGGATTATATAGAGCCCAACAGATTTAAACTTCCGGGTCTTGATATTATCAGAAAAATGTCATATACGGATCTTGACGGAGCAATCTGTCTGATCCTTGATAATACTTTGAAATATCTGGGTGAAGGTACCAAAGCCGTTGATCCTATGACAAGACAGACATACGAGTTTTACAAAAAGCAGTGACTATTTGAATGGAGCTTAATATGGATGACAAAGTAAAGAAGATGGCCTCACTTGCCATAGAGGCATTGGAGGATAAGAAAGCAGAAGAGATCAGAATACTTGATATAAGC